>Ga0213864_10000016_pt1 | contig 73265 bp, 75 predicted proteins | sample PICome_5_FD_160078 | JGI IMG/M metagenome (GOLD analysis project Ga0213864, IMG submission 160078) | Coastal seawater microbial communities near Pivers Island, North Carolina, United States - PICO247 | ecosystem: Environmental > Aquatic > Marine > Coastal | place: USA: North Carolina... | reverse complement strand
TAGCAGGTAGAAGGCTGGAAAAGATCACCCATGCCGTACATGCAGCCGGCGGAAGAATCGTCATGCAATTATGGCATGTTGGACGAATGTCCGACCCGATCTTCCTTGATGGCCAGTTACCAGTAGCCCCAAGTGCCATTCAACCCAATGGGCATGTTAGCTTGGTTCGTCCAAAGAAACCTTTTGTAATGCCTCGCGCTTTGGAACTGAATGAAATTCAAGAGATCGTAGAGCAATTCCGCAAAGGCGCGGAAAATGCTAAAAAAGCAGGGTTTGATGGTGTGGAAATTCATGGTGCCAATGGTTATTTGCTAGATCAATTTCTACAAGACAGCACGAACCATCGAACGGATAAATACGGGGGCAGTATTGAGAACCGTGCGCGATTTATGCTGGAAGTGACCGATGCTGTTATTTCCGTATGGGGTGCAGACCGAGTAGGAATGCATTTAGCTCCCAAAGGCGATGCGCATGATATGGGAGACTCCGATCTACTCAGTACCTTCAGCTACGTTGCCAAAGAATTAGGTAAACGAAAAATTGCCTTTATATGCGCTCGTGAAGGCATGAGCGATGACTGGTTTGCAGTTAAGCTGAAAAAAGCCTTCGGCGGGGTATATATTGCTAATCAGGGGCTAACAAAAGAAAGTGCAAACGCTGTATTAGATTCACAAAAAGCCGATGCCGTCGCATTTGGCAAACTTTATATTGCCAACCCGGATTTAGTAGAGAGATTCCGAATCAATGCACCTCTTAATACACCTGACCCAGACACTTTTTACGCAGCTACCAGCAAAGGTTATACGGATTACCCCTTTCTATCAGACGTTACATAGTATTAACCTAAAATCACAAACGAAGATGCCATCAAAAGAACACTAGAACTGAAGAAAAATACGGTTTCACCATTCTGCAGATGCTATGCAGAACCCAATCATTAAAATCTTTTAAATTCACCTGATCTTCAAATTTTTTAATTAATTCAAATAAAAAAGGCCCGAGAATGAATAATTCTCAGGCCTTTTTAAAACGCTATAAGCTCTAGCGAAATATTCGGTTGTTGATTACATCATACCGCCCATTCCACCCATGCCGCCCATGCCACCCATGCCGCCCATATCTGGCATGCCACCAGCAGCGCCAGCTTCTTCAGGTTCATCGGTAATCATCGCTTCAGTGGTAATCATTAAACCAGCAATAGAAGCAGCATTTTGCAGTGCTGTTCTGGTTACTTTTGCAGGATCAAGAATACCCATGTCGATCATGTCGCCATATTCGCCCGTCGCTGCGTTATAGCCTTCGTTGCCACTCGCTTGCTTAACAGCTTGCAATACAACAGAAGCTTCTTCACCTGCATTGGTAACGATTTGACGTAACGGTGCTTCCATTGCGCGTAACGCAATTTTAATACCGATATCTTGATCATGGTTTACGCCTTTAGCTTTTGCCACTTCATCAAGAACGCGAACAAGAGCCGTACCACCACCCGGTACCACACCTTCTTCAACCGCAGCGCGTGTTGAGTGCAATGCATCTTCAACGCGAGCTTTCTTTTCTTTCATTTCAACTTCAGTTGTTGCGCCTACTTTAATAACAGCAACACCGCCTGACAATTTAGCCATACGCTCTTGAAGCTTTTCTTTGTCGTAATCAGATGATGCTTCAGCCGCTTGAGAGCCGATTTGTGCAACACGTGCTTCAATATCAGCCGCTTGGCCCGCACCATCAACAACCGTTGTGTTGTCTTTGCTGATTTGAACACGTTTAGCAGAACCTAAATCTTCCAATGTTGCTTTTTCTAATGTTAAGCCCACTTCCTCAGCGATAACGGTACCACCTGTTAAAATCGCAATATCTTCTAACATTGCTTTACGACGATCGCCAAAACCTGGTGCTTTAACCGCTGCCACTTTAACAATACCGCGCATGTTATTAACAACCAATGTTGCTAAGGCTTCGCCTTCAATATCTTCAGCAATAATTAATAACGGACGACCTGCTTTTGCTACAGCTTCCAATGTTGGCAGCAAATCACGAATATTCGAGATTTTTTTATCGTGCAATAAGATGAACGGGTCTTCCATATCAACACTCATGCTTTCTTGATTGTTGATGAAGTAAGGAGATAAGTAACCACGATCAAACTCCATACCTTCAACCACGTCTAGTTCGTTTTCTAAACCAGAACCTTCTTCAACGGTAATAACGCCTTCTTTACCCACTTTATCCATTGCTTCTGCAATGATTTCACCCACAGACTCATCAGAGTTTGCAGAAATAGTACCCACTTGAGCAATCGCTTTAGAATCGGTACAAGGGACAGATAGACTTTCAATGCCAGCAACTGCAGCTACCACAGCTTTATCAATACCGCGTTTTAGGTCCATTGGGTTCATACCCGCAGCCACTGATTTCAAGCCTTCGTTAAGAATCGCTTGAGCCAATACGGTCGCCGTTGTTGTTCCATCACCTGCAACATCAGACGTTTTAGCGGCAACATCTTTAACCATTTGCGCGCCCATATTTTGGAACTTGTCTTTTAATTCAATTTCTTTCGCAACAGACACACCATCTTTAGTAATCGTTGGTCCGCCAAAACCTTTATCTAACACCACATTACGGCCTTTAGGGCCTAGAGTGACTTTAACTGCTTTTGCTAGTGTGTTGACGCCTTCAACCATCAGGCTACGTGCGTCATCTCCAAATTTAACTTGTTTTGCCATGTTTATATTCCTTATCTAAATGCTTATTTATTCAACAACTGCAATGATGTCGTCTTCACGCATCACTAATAACTCGTCACCGTCAACTTCAACTTCCGTACCGGAGTATTTGCCGAACAATACGTTATCGCCTACTTTGACAGACATTGGGCGCACATCGCCTTTATCATTTGTGGAACCATTACCAACAGCAAGAATTTCACCACGGCTTGGTTTTTCCTTTGCTGAATCTGGTAGCACAATACCACCCGCACTCACCGCTTCTTCTTCAACACGTTTAATGATGACACGGTCACCTAATGGACGTAAGTTCATTTATTGAATCTCCTATTATTTAAATATTGATAAAGCCACTAAGGCTAGCAACCCATATATGGGGCACGCTATTTCTAAATCAACCCTTGAGTGTAAAAAAAATTTAATTGATGTTTATTTTTTGCCGGACAAAAAAACTCGGTTAACATAATTGTTAAAATAACTGCTTAAGCAAGACAACATGAACGATGAACAACTCTTAAGATACAGCCGTCAAATCATGCTGCCTTCGATTGATATCGAAGGTCAACAAGCCTTACTGGACGCACGGGTTCTTATCATTGGCATGGGCGGGCTTGGCAGTCCTGCCGGGCTTTATTTAGCGGCCGCCGGCGTAGGGCACCTGGTTATTAGCGATTTTGATGACGTAGACCTTTCCAATCTTCAACGACAAATTGCTCACACAACCGCTACAATTGGGCAACCTAAGGCTGAATCGGCTAAAACAACATTCGAGACCATCAACCCCCAAACCAACGTCACCGTGATCAACAAAAAGCTTGAAGGGGATGCCTTATTAGAACAAGTTCGTCTAGCCAATATTGTCGTTGATTGCTGTGATAATTTTGAAACACGTTTTGCCATCAACGATGCCTGTGTAGCAGCCAAGACTCCGCTCATTTCAGGTGCAGCGATTCGCTTTGAAGGGCAAATTTCCGTTTTTGATAGTCGCCAGCCAGATTCTCCTTGTTATAACTGCCTATATCCGCGTGATGGCTCAGTTGCGCAAACCTGTTCCGAAAATGGAGTCATCGCTCCTATCACCGGCATCATCGGTAGCATGCAGGCTTTAGAAACAATTAAAATGCTAAGTCACGCCGGACAGTCGCTAATGGGCCGAGTTTTATTACTGGATGGCCTAGCCATGGAATGGCAAAGCATGCAGTTACCTCGTAATCCGAACTGCCCCACCTGTTCCACAGCACATCATTGAAAACAGTTGCAATCACCTTCAAAAAACTTATACTAAAAAACAAGGCAACTATTAAAAAATATAATTAAATCAGGAGGTCTAACATGAAATGGGAAACACCAACGTACAAAGATTTGCGTTTCGGTTTTGAAGTCACCATGTATATCTATAACCGATAGATAAAAAACTTTTACTAAAAAGGGGTTCCTATAGGAGCCCCTTTTTTATTGACATCAAGTATTGGCCATTAATTCTTTATCATGCACATTCGAGTATTAGGTTCCGGTGCTGGCGGCGGTTTTCCTCAATGGAATTGCAGCTGCGCAAATTGCAAAGCTATACGAGCAGGCACCCTCAACGCTTCGACACGCAATCAATCCTCCATTGCCATCTCCTCTGATGGTGAGCATTGGGTACTTTTCAATGCCTCACCCGATGTTCGCACACAACTAGAAAACTTTCCGGAAATTCATCCTAAAAACAAAGTACGAGGCACCGGAATAGAGGCCATTGTCATGATCGATTCTCAAATTGATCATGCTACTGGGCTCTTAATTCTTCGTGAAGGAGAGCCCCTGAATGTTTACTGCACCGACATGGTCAAACAAGACCTATCAACCGGGTTTCCCATATTTAACATTTTAGAGCACTTTTGTGGTGTGAATGAGCATGCTATTCCACTGGATGGTCAGGCATTTACTATCCCCAATATTGATGATTTAGAATTTATGGCGTTACCGCTAAAAAGCAAGGCACCGCCCTATTCACCTCACCGTAACGACCCGCATGAAGGAGACAATATTGGGATGATTATTCGCCAGTGTTCAACGGGCAAAACGATGTTCTACGCACCAGGCCTGGGTGAAATCGAGCCACATGTTGAAAAAGCCATGTGCGAAGCTGATTGTGTGCTAGTAGACGGTACCTTCTGGACAGACGATGAGCTTGCTTCAGTGGGTCGCCCTTTATCAGCTAGAAAAATTGGTCACTTACCACAATCCGGTAAAGGCGGCATGATTGAGTTTTTAGATACTCTCAAAAAACCTCGAAAAATCTTGATTCACATCAATAACACCAACCCCATACTCAATGAAAATTCTAAAGAACGCGACATATTGACCCAACACGGCATTGAAGTATCATTTGACTACATGAATATCGAACTCTAAGCAATGACAAAACAAACACCCTGGTCTTTAGAAGAATTTGAACAACGCATTCGCGATATGGAGCGCTTTTACCATATTAATCACCCGTATCACGTGATGATGCACGAAGGCACTCTCAACAAAGAACAAATTCGTGGCTGGGTAGCCAATCGCTTTTATTATCAAGTCAATATTCCATTAAAAGATGCCGCCATTATGGCGAACTGCCCCGATCGCGATACACGTGCCCAATGGGTTCAACGCATTATTGACCACGATGGCGCACCCGGGGAAATCGGTGGTATCGAAGCTTGGCTACAGCTCGGAGAAGCGGTAGGTTTAACCCGCAAAGAAGTCTTGTCTGAAGAACATGTACTACCCGGCGTGCGCTTTGCGGTAGACGCGTACGTCAATTTTGCACGACGCGCTGATTGGCACGAGGCTGCTAGCTCCTCACTCACTGAGTTATTCGCACCAAAAATTCACCAGCAACGTTTAGATAATTGGCCTGAACACTATCCTTGGATCGAATCCAAGGGGCTAAGCTATTTCCAAAAAAGGTTGAGCGAGGCAAGGCGCGATGTTGAGCACGGTTTACGCATTACCTTAGCGTGGTATAAAACCCGCGAACAACAAGAAAAAATGATTCGTATTTTAAAATTTAAACTTGATATTCTTTGGGCAATGGCTGACGCGATGCACATGGCGTACGTGCATCACATGCCCCCTTACTGCACTGTTGATTCATGAGCCTTCAAACTCATAACACCCTCCAACTTTCCCCTACTTATCGACTACAATGGGAAGCAGCGCAGAATATGTTTGTCCTGCTCTACCCCGAAGGGTTAATTGAGTTAAACCAAAGCTCTGCAGAAATTTTACAATTATGCGATGGCACCAATACACTAGCCCGTATCGTGGTTGCATTAGAAAAAAAATTCAACACCATCGGCTTGGAAAATGACATCAAAAACTTCTTAACCGTCGCACTCGATAATGGCTGGATCACCCAAAGCACCTAGCCCGCCACGCTGGTTATTAGCAGAGCTAACTTACGCTTGCCCTTTGCAGTGTCCGTATTGTTCTAACCCACTCAATTACGCCCATATCAACGATGAACTCTCTACTGAAGATTGGAAAAGCGTCCTCAAACAGTCACGTGAAATGGGTGCCGTACAACTCGGTTTTTCCGGCGGCGAGCCACTGCTAAGAAGCGACTTAACTGAACTGGTTCAATATTCACATCAACTGGGCTATTACAGCAACCTCATCACCTCAGGATACAACATGGATGAGGCTAAAATTATTGCACTAAAAAAAGCGGGTCTGGATCATATTCAAATCAGCCTCCAAGCCAGCTCACAGGAATTAAATGACTACATTGCTGGCACAGAAAGCTTTGAACAGAAAAAAACCGTGGCCAAACTGGTAAAAAAACACGATTACCCGATGGTGCTTTGCGTGGTACTTCACCGCGCAAACATTCATCAAATGAAAGACGTTTTGGAGATGGCCATTGAACTCGAGGCAGATTTTGTCGAACTGGCCAACACACAATACTACGGCTGGGCGCATCACAATCGTGATCAACTGATGCCCACCCAACAGCAATTAAACGATGCCGAACTTATTGCTAATGAATACCAAGCCTCCCAAAAAGGTAAAATGAAAATCTACTATGTGGTGCCTGATTACTATGAAGGACGCCCGAAAGCCTGTATGAACGGTTGGGGAACTACTTTCCTAACGATTGCCCCTGATGGCTTGGCACTGCCGTGTCACTCTGCCCGACAGTTACCTAATTTTGATTGCCCCAATGTAAAAGACCACTCCATACATCACATATGGAATGAATCAAAAGCATTCAACTATTTTCGTGGTGATGGCTGGATGAAAGAACCTTGCCGTAGTTGCGAAGAGAAGGATAAAGACTTTGGCGGCTGTCATTGCCAAGCCTTTTTGTTAACCGGTGATGCAACCAATACTGACCCTGTTTGTCACTTATCCCCACAACACAACCTTGTGACCGAGGCCGTTGACCTCGCAAACCTTAACAACAAACAACCCAGTGAAAAACCACTTGTTTTTCGCAATAGCAAAAACTCCAAGCCCTTTAAATAACCCCCTTTAAAGGCAGTTTATCCATTTGATCTTGAAGGCCTAAATGCATCTGTCGCAGAAACCAAAGCGTCAATCATTTCTTCCCCGTGTGCTAAATGCGTTGAATTTGGCAAAGGTATAAATTTGGCGTTAGGTAATGCTTTCGCCAAAGCAAATGAAGACTCAATCGGGCACATATAATCTTTTTGTCCATGAATAATCGTACACGGTAAGTCCTGTATACGAATGGCATTCTCCAAAATTTGATTTTCACGAATAAAATAACCATTCATGGCATAATGCGTTTCAATACGCGCTTGAGCAATCGCTGTTTCAGGCACTTCACCTTCCAATTCTTCCGCATTAAACTCATCCCCGAGAACCACTGCACCACCCCATGCATCCCATTCACGCGTTGTGTCTTGTTGAACTTCAACATCCTCAATATTGAGTCGATGATAGTAGGCTTTCAGCACCTCCTTGCGTTCATTTTTTGAGATGAATTCAGTAAAACGATACCAAGCTTCAGGGTATAGCCGATTCGCACCTTCTTTAAAAAACCAATCCGCGTCTTTTGAACGCGCCAAAAAAGTTCCTCGCAAAATTAGACCCAACACATTCGATGTGTATTGTTGGGCATATATCAAGGCTAATGTTGCTCCCCATGAACCACCAAACAATAACCACTGTTCAATACTCAATTTTTTACGAATGGCTTCCATATCGAGCAAGATGTGGTTCGTTGTATTATGCTTCAAACGGCCTAATGGGCGAGAACGACCCGCACCTCGCTGATCCATTAGAATAATGTGGTATTTATCCGGATTAAAAAAGCAACGGTGATGATCTTTACAACTTGAACCCGGACCACCGTGTAAAAAGATAACAGGTACACCGTTTGGATTACCCACTTGTTCAACATACACCTCATGTCCATCACTCATATCAAGCCAATACGTGGCGAATGGTTTTATTTCAGGGTACACGGTTTTATGCATCAATAATCCTTCTTTTTCATGCTTCAAAGCTGATCAGGGTCAGCAAATACCGAGTTAGACTACGCTATAATAAGCCTTTTTTAAACCCTACTTTTTATGTTTGATTTTCTTATTATTGGCGGTGGTCTTATTGGTTTATTAACCGCTAAAGAACTACAAAAAACAGGTGCTAACATTGCTGTTATTGAAAAAAACAGCCCTGGCAAACAGGCGACCTGGGCAGCCGGTGGGATTTTATCTCCTATGCGTCCCTGGTATTATTCCGAACCTGTCAACGCCATTAGCTCCATCAGTCAATCTATCTACCAACAATTATCGATTGAGCTTCGTGATGAAACAGGCATAGACCCCGAGTGGTTGCCATCAGGTATGCTCGTTCTGCATGACAATGAAATGACGCAGGCTATCGAGTGGTGTGAACAACATCATTCACCCATTAAGGTATTGACTACTGAAGAACTTAAAACACAGTTTAACTATTTAACACCGCAAAAAAAACCCGCTATCTATCGCCCTGATGTGGCCACCATACGGCCCCATAAATTATTAGCGGCGCTAAACCAATTTTTAGCCAACAAAGGTGTCACATTTTACAACGATCAAGAAGCCCAAAAGCTCAACATTAACAACCAAGCCATCACCTCCGTTCAATTAGAAGAAAAAACGCTTAATGCTGGAGAATACATTGTTTGTGGTGGCGCATGGAGCCCTAATTTGCTGCCTGAACTGACTGAAAAACCGAACATTACCCCTGTAAAAGGTCAAATGATCTGTTTTCCACCCACCGCTATCGCCAACAAATCAATGGTCATGGATGGCAATCACTACATCATCCCTCGCAAAGATGGGCGAATGGTGGTGGGCAGTACTCGTGAAGAGACTGGCTTTGATGGCAGTACAACTCATTCAGCCTTTAAGGCACTTAAAGAGTTTGCCCAACAGCTTTACCCTGCGTTATCCCATATCGAACCGGATGCACATTGGGCGGGATTAAGACCTGCTTCACCCGATAGCATTCCTTATATTTGCCGCGTCAAGCCCTATAAAAATCTCAGCCTTAACGCCGGACATTACAGAAATGGCATTGTCACTGCGCCAGCCAGTGCGGAATTGATGGTCGATCTTTTACTGAATAAAAAGACCAAAATTGACCCCAAGCCCTACGAAATAAAACGCTAATTTTTTTGCAAAAAATGCCTGTGCTATACTGCTATCACAAGATAAAGGCAACGATGATGATTGAAAAAACCAACAAACGACCTGTTAAACATTTACTCAGAGAACATGGTATTACGCCGACTCAACAGCGTGTCGAAATCGCTAATTTTCTCTTCAAAAAACAGCAACACGTCTGTGCCGATCAAATCTTATCAACCATTAAACAAGGCCAACGGCCTGTTTCCAAGGCCACTGTATATAACACGCTTGGTTTATTTGCAAAAAAAGGGCTGTTACGCGAAGTGATTATTGACCCAAACAAAGTCTTTTACGACACCAACACCGAACACCATCATCACTTTTATAATACCGACACCTGCACGTTAACTGATGTTGACAAGCATGACATCAATATCAACAATCTACCCACACTTCCAACCGGAACAAAAATTCACTGTGTCGACGTGATTATTAAAATCGGTAACGCGTAAACAGCTTGTCGATTTTTTAATAATTCCCTATACTTTCTAGCCCTTTAAGCCGATGTAGCTCAGTTGGTAGAGCGGCTCATTCGTAATGAGTAGGTCAGCGGTTCGAATCCGCTCATTGGCTCCATCTATCTTTTTTCAAACGCATTTTTAGCCGTACAATCGATATACGGTGTCTACTTATGCCCGTTGTTTTATGCTAGACCCTCGCCTGGTCAAAGCGACCCTGAAGGCTAATAAAACAAGCAGGATAGACAAGTAAATGAAGGGCTCTGAATAATCCAACTTCGTTAACCAAAAGAAATGAAGCACACCTAACAGGACCACTAAATATATCATTTTATGCAAAGTGAACCATGAGTGCCCTAAAAGGCGCATCATTCCCGATGTAGATGTGACAGCTAATGGAATGAGCATAAAGTAGGCTAACAAACCCACCATAATGTAGGGGCTTTGAGGCACATCTTTTATCATATTTTCCATACTTAACGATTGATCCAACACCAACCAAACCAGCACATGCAAACTTGCATAAAAGAACGCGAACAGGCCCAGCATACGACGAAAACGCATGGGTATGGGTGAATGGAAAAAACGCTGCAAAGGCGTCATGCTCAATGTGATAAACAAAAATCGTAGCGCCCAATCACCCGTCCTAAAGTGCAATGTTTGAATAGGGTCTGCGCCTAGCTGATTAAACACCGTCTCCCAGATAATAAACATAAAAGGCATTAAACAGGCGGCAAACACAAACGTTTTCAATACGACAATCTGCTGTTTGGTTAGCCTTTTTTTCGACAAAATGAAAACCTTATTTTAGAAAAAACGATTTAGATTCATCCCGTTATATAAACTCGCCACCTGTTCACCATACCCATTAAACATTTCCGTTTTTCTTTTAGGTGTGAACAAGGGCGCGCCAATCACTCTCTCACGACTCTGGCTCCATCGAGGGTGAGAAACGTGTGGATTAACATTGGCATAAAACCCGTACTCATGGCGAGCCGATTCATTCCATGATGTTGTTGGTTGATGCTCTACTAATCGTATCTTTACAATGGATTTAATGCTTTTAAAACCGTACTTCCACGGCACAATTAACCTCAACGGAGCACCATTTTGATTAGGCATTTCTTCACCGTACAACCCGGTTGCCATTAAGGTTAAAGGGTGCATCGCTTCATCCATTCTCAACCCTTCAACATAGGGCCATTTCAATGTGCGCCGTTGTTGTCCAGGCATTTGCTCTGGATCATAAAGCGTCGTGAACTCCACATAGTTCGCTTTCGATGTAGGCTCCATTTGCTTAATCAGTTCTGCTAATGAAAAACCTATCCATGGTACAACCATAGACCACGCCTCTACGCAACGTAAACGATAAATACGTTCTTCTAGTTCTTGGCGTTTGAGTATATCTTCTAAGTCATACACCCCTGGTTTACCCACTTCGCCGTCTATCGTTACACTCCATGGCTTTGTTTTTAGGCGATGCGCATGAGCTGCAGGGTCCCCTTTGCCTGTGCCAAACTCATAAAAATTATTGTAGCTGGTCACCAGCTCATAAGGTGTTAATTCATTTTTAATTGGAGAGCTGCTTTTTTTATAATGTTCGATTTTATTTCCTGCCCACAATGTATTTGGGGAAAAACTGGTTGCCAGCACCAATGCTGAACCTTGAGCCAGAAATTGCCGACGTGACGCAGAAATTATCGAACGACGCTTGTCGTAGTCTTTTCTCGGTGTCACTTCATTTTCTTTAATCAGTGACGCTGATTTTATAAGCATGTCTTCTCACCGTGTTACTCAATAAGTACTTACTAGACCTGTTAACTCACAGAATACTTACAACAAAAAAAAGCGGGGCTTTCGCCCCGCTCGGTTTCAGATAACCTAAATTAACTCTCGTTACTCTTAACCTTAATTCGTTTTGCCTGCTGTACAGGCTTTTTAGCCACAACCAGCTCTAAGACACCTTTGTCATAATTCGCTGTGATATTATCGGTGTCCGTGATATCGGGCAAAACAAAACGACGAAAAAAACTGCCACTCATGCGTTCAACACGCCTGTAACCATCTTTTTCTTCTTTAAACTCTTGTGTCCGCTCACCTTTTACGGTGAGTACACCGTCTTTCATGCTCACCTCGATATCCTCGGGTTTAACCCCAGGTATATCAGCATGGACAACAAAGCGGTCATCCTCTTCCTTAATATCTACGGCAGGCGTCCAAGTCGCAATAGAAGAAGCGCTGTCTTCATGCTCATCCAAAAAACGCTGATTCACATCATGATTAAACTGTTTCAATAGTTGCCAAGGTTCATATTTTACTAATGCCATCATCTTTCTCCTGCATTATTAATCACAATTAATAAATGAGGCTGTTGGTCAATTTTTTCAAGGTTTTGTCGGTTGCTCGTGATTTCTAATAAACAAAACAGCAATCGAAGTAATCAAACACATTCCACCAAAAACGATAAAATTAATATTCAAGCCAAGGGCTGCGGCCACCAAAGCACCGGCCAGTAACGGTCCAACAATTGAACCGACTCGTCCAATTCCTAAGGCCCAACCCACTCCGGTGGAACGTATATGTGTTGGGTACATATAACTACTTAACGCATTTAAGCTGACTTGGCCACCAACAATAAAAAAACCGGCAAAGAATGACAAAATCATCACCATGTTTATGGATGAACCAAACTGACCGACAGCCATCATGCTGATAGCCCCTAAGATAAAGCAAATGGTTAATACTTTTTTGGACCCCCAATGCGCTATTAGCCTCGCCAGTATGAAAGGGGCTATTGCACCGCCAACATTCAGGACGACAACAGTCTTTGTTGCATCGTCTAACTGATATCCTGCTTCAACGAGCAAGGTCGGCACCCAACTATATAAAAAGTAAGCCACCATTAAATTAAAAAAGAAAGCCAGCCAAATCAGCAAAGTATCCGTCTGTCGGCCGTCCATAAAAAGTGCTTTAACAGGAAAATGCTTTTCTACAGCATGATGCTGAAATTTACTATCAGGTTCTACATCGAAGCGTCGTTCTATCTTTTTTGCAATGTGGCAAAGCACCGCATCATTGTCATCATCATGCTCTATAAGGAAACGAGGGGATTCTGGCAGGGCAAACATCAATACCGGAACTAACAACAGGGGCATAATGCCACCCACATAAAACAAAGATTCCCAACCATAAACAGGGATGATTTCCGATGCAACCAAGCCGCCAGAGATGCCTCCAATCGGCATACCAAGAAAAATCACGGCGATCGCAATATTTCTATGACGTGTCGATACATATTCTGTCATCAAAGCCATCGCATTTGGCATCGCACCACCCAAACCTAGGCCTGTTAGAAAGCGAAGCAACACAAGGTCGTTATAGTTATCAATAAACCCCGTCAGCAAGGTACACAAACCAAAGACAAACACACTAAATATAACCGCTGAACGCCGACCTAATTTATCACCAACCGGCCCCAAAATCAGTGCGCCCAACATCATACCAACTAACCCTGCTGAGAAAACATAGCCGAGCTCACTCTTAGGAATACTTAATTCTTCACTTAAATTAGGTGCTGCAAAGGCAATAGCCAACACATCAAAGCCATCAAAAATTATAATAAGTGCGCAAAAAAACATCACAAGTCGTTGAAAAACACCTAATGGGTTTTCTTCAATAATCGCCGCCATATCGAGCACTTTTTCATTCATAATTCGCCTCCTTTTGCTGCTGTTGCATTCTTTAATGATGCATTGACTATTTGCATGACAATATCCATTTCTTCGATATTTCTGGGCGCATAAACCAAAGCAATGGTTGCAGGAATAAGTCCACCGCCCGCCAACGGGTGCTGCTCTCCCCAATTCTTCTCTATCACTGTTTGAAAATCTTCAGCCGATAAAGCCATATGCAAACTACCATCATAAGCAGGATGAATATGAGCGAATTCTCGCCCAATCATAAAACCATCCTCGCAATTACAAGGTTTATCTTCACTTAACCAAAGCGCCTCAGCTCCTGGTACAGAAATCATACTGGGACGACGGCTCACCTCATCGAAACAAAATAATTTTTCTTTAAACAGTTGATGACATTCAGCGCTTGGGTTTTGTGTTAATTGCTCGTGTGGGTTGGTATTCGTTGTTTTTGGGCGTTCGCCTTTTCTATTTGGTATGTTTAACATGCGAGTGTTTTATAATTCTATTTAGTTAAAATTAGACATATATTACCCTATGAGTCGTTACCGTCCACCTGCTGACAAAAAATCACCCTATATCACTCAAGAAGGTTTCGAACATTTACAAGCTGAAGAGAAAACCTTATGGCTTAAACGACGAAAAGTCGTTACTGCTTTATCGGCGGCAGCCGCAGAAGGTGATCGTTCTGAAAATGCCGAATATATTTATCGTAAAAAAGAACTGCGTGAACTCGACTACCGAATCCGATATTTGCAAAAACGTTTACCCGATTTAACGGTGGTGTCAGAAAAACCTCACCTCAAAGATCAGGTTTTTTTCTCTGCCCTTATTACGCTTGAAGACGAAGACGGGAAGGAAATAACCTATCGTATCGTTGGCCCTGATGAAATAGACCATCAAGCACATTACATCAGCATGGACTCGCCTGTTGCAAAGGCCCTATTTAAAAAAAAACTGGGTGATGAAGTGACCGTTAATACCCCAGCCAGCCATCAGACCTTTATCATTATCAGCATCAGCTATGAATAACGTTTTTTGTCCCTGTGATTCAGGCAAACCCTATACAAATTGCTGCAAACCTTTTATTAAGAAAACCCAAAAGCCCGATACAGCCGAGCAACTGATGCGCTCTCGTTTCAGTGCTTTTTGCCTTAAAAAATACCCGTATTTGGTTGACACCCATCACCCCAGCCTGCGCGAGTCCAACGAATTAAATCACTTAGAAAAAAGCAATAATAAAACCCACTGGGTGAAATTAATCGTTCACCAAACAGCGCAAGGTGAAAAAAGAGACCGCCATGGGCAAGTAAAATTTTCTGCTTTTTTTAACGATCATGATCAATTTTTTGTACTGCATGAAACGTCTCGTTTTATTCAAGAAAACGGTCAATGGTTTTATCTGGATGGCAACGCCAGTATAAAAAATGCTGAATACCAATTAAAAAGAAACAACCCTTGCTGGTGTGGAAGTGGCAAAAAATTTAAACATTGCCATTTATCATAAATGATCGTTTTCCCTTGATTCTTTAAATCATCAGCGCATAATCAAAAACGATGATTTCAATACCGAACAATGAGTAAGCAGCCAAAACTAGGCTTTCCGGCAGGGCTAAACACCTTGCTCACCTCTTATGTTTTAGATAGCATCACGATTCCCACCTTTGCACTTAATACACAACATGAAATAACACATTGGAACAAAGCTCTCGAAAAAATCACCGGTTTTCTGGCCGGCGATATGATTGGCAGCAAAAATCAATGGAAACCTTTCTACCCCAACCCTCGGCCAACGTTATGCGACCTTATTATCGAGGAGGCTGATAACGACGTCATTAAGCAATTTTTTGCTCATAAATATCGCCAATCTAATATTCTTGAAAATGCCCTTTCGGCGGAAGATTTCTTTCCCACTCTTGGCAACGGTGAATGGCTCTCTTTTACGGCAGGCCCTATATTGGATAGCAAGGGTAACACCCTTGGAGCTGTTGAAACCTTATCCATTATCAGCGAACAAAAACAAGCTGAAAAAGAGCTCATCCGTAGCCAACAGAAGTATCGTGAGCTCAGTACACTCGATGATTTAACTCAGCTCTATAATGCCCGATATTTTTTCTCGACCATTGAAAGTGAAGTTGATCGTTGTAATCGTTACAGCCAGGCATTAACAGCTTGCATGTTCGATTTAGATGACTTTAAAATCGTCAACGATACGTACGGACACCAATTTGGAAATATCGTGCTTAGCCAATTTGCAACCATCATCAAAACCAACATTCGACACGTTGATATGGCCTTTCGATACGGCGGTGAAGAGTTTATCGTTCTTTTTCCATTTGTTATCGCACATCAAGCCGCTATTGTTGTGGATAAAATTCTCAAACAACTAGAACAAACTGAGTTCAAGACAACAAGTGGACAATTCGTCCATATCACCGCCAGTGCTGGTCTTGCAAGCTATCAATCTCAAGAGGGGCAAGAACGTTTTATTCACCGAACTGACAAAGCAATGTATCAGTCAAAGACTCTTGGCAAAAATCAAATCACTATTGCCGATCAGGCGCTTTGATTTATATATTTAATGATGGTTAATAACAATGGATTCTGACGATTTTGGTTTATGGGCCATGCTGGCTTTTTGGGCAAGTGCGATTGGTGGCATTATGTTGGGCGTCAGCTGGGCTAAAAGTAAGGGGAAGAAAAGCCCCGCACCCAAGGAAGTGATTCTAAAATCGTTGAAGACTCGACTAGAAAAAGGCGAGATCACTGAAGAGGAATACCAAAAACGATTAAAAGAGCTTTAAGCCGATCACATCGTCATGCTTTATCCGTTAATATCCAAATTAATTTCCAACTGTTTTTTTGTATCTGCATCGGCTTTATTAACTAACCCACTGGCTGTTACACCCACTAAGCGTACGGCTTTTTCCGCTGCTTGAGTACGCAATAGCAATTCAGCCAACATGCCTTGCATGCAGCTTAATTCGCTGATCATCAACTCACTGCTCATGGCACGGGTTACTTGCTGAAAATCTGCATATTTCACTTTTAAGGTCACCGTTTTAGCCAATAGTCCTTTATCCTCCAAACGCTGAAAAACCTTTTCCGCCAAATCCTTAATATGCTCCATTAATACATGAGTATCATGAACATCCTCATTAAAGGTTGTTTCTTTACCCAGCGATTTTCGAACCCGTGTACTCCGCACCGGTCGATGATCAATGCCCCGTGAAATATGATAGTAATACTCGCCAACCTTACCGAAATGAGCCTTTACTTCTGTTTTATTCAACGCCCGTAAATCTTCACCGTTTGTAATACCCAGCTTTTGCATTTTAGCTTCGGTCGCAGGGCCTACACCATAAAACTGGCCAACCGGTAATCTGGCTACAAAATCCGGCCCTTGTTCTGGTGTAATCACATATAAACCATCGGGCTTATCCATGTCTGAGGCGATTTTAGCGAGAAATTTATTATAGGAAACCCCAGCGGAAGCGGTCAGCTTAGTCTCCGTTTGGATATCGTGTTTTATGGCTTGCGCTATACACGTTGCCGAGCCATTTAACTGCTCGCTATGGGTCACGTCAATATAGGCTTCATCAAGGGATAAAGGCTCCACTTCTGAACCATATCGCCAAAAAATAGCGTGTATTTTTTCAGACACCTGACGATAAACATCGATTCTCGGTGGAACAAAAACGGCTTTCGGACAAAGCCGGTAGGCTCTAGAAGAGGGCATCGCTGAATGAATGCCAAATTGGCGTGCCTCATAACTGCACGCCGCGACAACACCACGACGATCGGGTTGACCACCCACCACCACCGGATGACCTCGTAGTTCTGGTCGATCCCGCTGTTCTACTGAGGCAAAAAATGCATCCATATCAATGTGGATAATTTTACGCTGCCGACTCATCGTCAAAAAACCCTTAGCATTAAAAGGGCGAGTGATTTACCCCACCCAGTGCCTGGCATTTCTGAACATTCTTAACCAAGCACCGTCTTCACCCCATTCTTCTGGCGACCAACTGTTTTGTACCGTCCTAAAGCAGCGTTCTGGGTGCGGCATCATAATAGTAAAGCGCCCATCTTCCGTGGTTAAACCAGTAATACCTTGAGCAGAACCGTTCGGGTTAAATGGAAATTGTTCTGTGACGTTCCCTTGATGATCAATATATTGCAAGGCCACTCGCCCTTTTTCATTCGCGTTGGCATATTCGACTCGCCCCTCACCATGCGCCACAGCAACGGGCAATTGAGAACCCTCCATGCCCGATAATAAAATCGACGGAGATCGCTGAATTTCCACCATCGCAACACGGGCTTCAAATTGCTCCGATTCATTACGCACAAAGTGAGGCCAAGCTTCTGCGCCCGGAATCAGCTCTCGTAAATTTGACAACATTTGACAACCATTACAAACACCTAAACCAAAGGTATCTTTACGCTTAAAGAAATCACTGAACGTTGCTCTGGCTTGCTCATTAAATAAAATAGATTTTGCCCAGCCTTCTCCAGCGCCCAACACATCACCGTATGAAAAACCGCCACAAGCAGCCAGACCGACAAAATCTGATAAATCCTTTTGCCCGGAAATCAATTCGCTCATGTGAATATCAACGGCTTCAAAGCCTGCTTTATCAAAAGCCGCTGCCATTTCAACATGACCATTTACACCCTGTTCACGTAAAATCGCAACTTTTGGGCGCAAGTTAGCGCTCATTAACCCTTTCACTATATTCTCTCTTGGATCAAAACTGAGCGCCGCAAACAAGCCGCTATCTTCATTATTTTCTATCCGTTCAAACTCTTGTTGCGCACAATCCGGATTATCACGTAATGACTGCATTTTATAGCTGGTTTCAGACCATGCTTTTTGCAAATCGGCCCGCGATTCTTCCAGCACCGTTTCTCCAGCATGTGTCACAATGAGACGTTGGAAACGATAAGCTGTCCCAATCACTGACACACACGCGGCCAACCCTTGAGATTCAAAGGCCTCAAGAACAGCAACTTCATCCGCTGCATTAACTTGAATAACTGCACCTAGCTCTTCGTTGAATAAGGTCTTTAACACATCGTCTTTTATATCAATCATCGCACCGCAACGACCCGCAAATGTCATTTCACACAGTGTTGCCCACAAGCCGCCATCAGAACGGTCATGGTAAGCCATGAGTTGCCCCCGTTCATTTAGCATTTGAATCGTATCGAAGCATTTTTTGAATACATCTGGCTCATCTAAATCCGGTGCTTGCTCCCCCATCATTTGTTGAGTTTGAGCTAACACAGAGCCCCCCATCCGATTTTTTCCTTGCCCAAGATCAATCAAAATCAAGCTGTTATCAACCTCTGTTTTAAGCTCTGGGGTTAGTGTTTTGCGTACATCTTTAACCGGTGAAAAGGCCGTAATAATCAATGACAATGGTGAACTCACCGTTTTCGCTTCAGCTCCTTCTTTCCATGCCATTTTCATCGACATGGAGTCTTTGCCAACGGGAATGGCCAAGCCCAGCGCCGGACACAGTTCCATACCCACTGCTCGCACTGTATCAAACAAAGATGCATCTTCACCTGCTTCACCACAAGCCGCCATCCAATTAGCCGATAAACACACCTCGTTTAACCCTTTGATATTGGATGCCGCAAGGTTCGTTAAGGCTTCTCCTATTGCCATTCTGCCAGACGCAGGGCCGTCAATCAGCGCCAACGGTGTTCGCTCACCCAAAGACATTGCCTCGCCTGTATAGTGATTAAAGCCACTGGTGGTGACGGCAACATCAGCAACAGGAATTTGCCAAGGCCCGACCATTTGATCTCGTGCCACCAAACCTGTCACCGAACGGTCACCAATATGAATAAGGAATGACTTATCTGCCACTGCTGGAAAACGCAAAACGTCGTAGGCTGCCTGTGTTAAATTAAACGCTGCTTCATTAAACAGCGGCACATTGCGTTCCACATGCTCTACGGAACGCTCCATTTTTGGTGGCTTGCCAAATAATAGAGACATCGGCAAATCAATGGGCTGATTGTTAAATAAGCGATCGTTTAATATTAAGTGTTCTTCCGCTGTTGCTTCACCAATATGTGCATACAAACAACGTTCACGTGCACACAGTTCCTTGAACTCTTCTAAACGGTCCGACTTTAGCGCTATGACATAACGTTCTTGGGATTCGTTACACCAAATTTGCATGGGTGACAGGCTGCTATCTGCACATAAAATATCGCGCAACTCCAAGCGCCCCCCCAAGTCACAATCATGGATAATCTCTGGTACTGCATTTGATAAACCACCAGCACCTACATCATGAATAGATAAAACGGGTGTGTCTTCGCCCATTGCATTACACGCCTCTATCACTTCTTGGCAACGCCGTTGCATTTCAGGGTTTTCACGCTGAACTGAAGCAAAATCAAGATCTTCTGATCCTTCACTGGATGTTTGAGACGAAGCCGCACCGCCGCCTAAACCAATCAACATTGCTGGGCCGCCTAGCACAATAATCGGTGAACCCGGTTCAATTTTTTGCTTTAATGCGTGCATCGGGCGTACTGAACCCAGCCCCCCAGCAAGCATTATTGGCTTGTGATAACCTCTTGCTCTCTGGCCATCAGCCTTTGGTACAGCCTGTTCAAAGGTACGAAAATACCCCGTGAGGTTTGGGCGACCGAACTCATTATTAAACGCTGCACTACCCAGCGGCCCTTCCAGCATAATCTCTAAGGCAGAAGCAATGCGATCGGGTTTACCAATGGAGTATTCCCAGGGTTGCGCATAATCAGGAATATTTAAATGTGAGACCGTAAAACCCGTCAACCCTGCCTTGGTACGAGAACCTTGCCCCGTGGCGCCTTCATCTCGAATTTCGCCACCCGAACCTGTTGCTGCACCCGGGTAAGGTGAAATCGCCGTTGGGTGATTATGTGTCTCAACTTTCATCAAATACGGCACATGTTCTTGCACAAATTGATAAGAGCGGCTCTTTGAATCACGGATCATTACATCTGCATCATGCCCTTGTGCGACCGCTGCATTGTCACTGTATTTAGAAATAATCCCTTCAGGACTGTGTTTTGCTGTATTTTTGATCATACCGAACAGGCTTTCTTCTTGCTGCTCGCCATCTATTTGCCAATCAGCATTGAAAATTTTATGTCGACAATGCTCTGAGTTTGCTTGGGCAAACATCATCAATTCAATATCATTGGGATTTCGCCCGAGTTTTGTAAAATTTTCGACCAGATAATCTATTTCATCTGACGATAAGGCCAAGCCCATGGTTTGATTAGCCACTTCTAAGGCTTGTTTCCCAGCGCCTAAAATATCAACAGATTCCAGATGTCCGGGTTCAGCATGAACAAACAGATCATCGGGTGTTTCATTCTCAAACAAAACGCGTTCTGTCATACGATCATGTAATTGTTCAGCCACTTGGATTAATTGCTGCTCACTCAGCTCACCTTCAACGTAGTAAGCAATCCCTCGCTCAAGGCGGTTAATTTGAGTCAATCCACAGTGCTGAGCAATGTCCGTGGCTTTACTCGACCACGGTGACAGGGTGTTTGCCCGTGGCACAACCAATAGACGGGCGCCTCTATGCTGAATGCCTTCACTTTTTGGGCCGTACGTTAAAATACGCTTTAACGTCGACAATGCCGAGTCGGTTAAGGTTTCCCCCACATCGGCGAAATGAATATATTCCGCACTGATCTCTTTAACGAGGGGAATCGTACGGGTCAATTTTTTTAATAAACGTTTTTTACGGAAAGCAGATAAGGCTGTGCCGCCAATCAGTTCAAGCATGGAGAGTCTCGTTACTTTTAATGTTTGTTGTTAAGTTGCGCCAGGCCAGTCCCTGTTCTTGATCGATAACATCTAACCAGGCTCGATCACACTGTATCGCCCTGCTCACGCTATCTAAAACGAGATCATGGCTGTTATTCTTCTCGCTGACATGTGCCAGCACCAAGTGTTGCAAATTGTCTACATTCAGACGTTCTAATAACTCGATCGCTTGCCGGTTATCCAAATGCCCCCAATCACCCATCACGCGCCTTTTTAAAGACTCCGGATAAACGCCATTCAACAGCATCTCACGGTCATAATTGCATTCAAGGAGCAAGGCATCACAATCCATTAACACATCAACCATGTGCTGTGTAATTGAACCAACATCAGTCATCACGCCGAATTTTAAATCATTGGCCTTGAATATAAACTGTGTTGGCTCTCTTGCATCATGTGGAACTAAGACCGGCTCAATTAAAAAGTCGCCCAAGTTAAAAGTTTTGTGGCTATTAAAACACTGCAACGATTTAATCTCCTTTATCATTGCACTTGTGCCATGACTCGCCCAAACAGGAATATCGTAACGGCGCGCATAGCGGGCTACGCCTCCCACATGGTCGTTGTGCTCATGCGTTACAAGAATGGCTGTAATATCGTTACCCACTAGCCCTAAACGCTCTAATCGTTTATCGGTTTCTTTTATTGAGAACCCGTTGTCAACCATTAAGACCGTGTCATTAAACTGGACGAGGGTTGAGTTCCCCCGGCTACCACTGCCCAGGGAAGCAAACCTCACTGTGCTAAGGGGGCCAACAAGTCAGATAATAAGGTTTGTGAAACCTTGTTCTCTATACGAGTTTCCTCCTCATCAAGAACACGTATGGTCACGCCACTGTCAGTCCGTTTCAATTCAATAAGATAAACCTCCGTATCCGCACTTTTCCAGAAAGCTAAACTGGACAACATGCTGCTTGACCCCTTATCTTTGGCAATATTCAGATACACTAAACCTGTTTGGCGATTTTTATCTTCAATATCGTAATTTTTTTCTTCCAGAGCGCTTATCGTTTTGCGCCATGTATTGCGCAAACTATCGCGTACCATCAGGTGGCTATCGACTCCTTGCTTGATAAGTTCCACACGCGGCAAGTCTTCGCTCAAAGGCGTGGTTTTAACAACAGCCTTATTGTTTGAAGAATAAGCAGTGGCTGTTTTCGTTCCACCATCAAATTCATCCTGAATGGCGCCTGCTTTTAATTCTGGAGGCAACTCCAAGGGAGGTAACTCATGCGCTTTTTTATACATTTCTCGTTGATCAACAAAAACCCCATCAACCGATGGCATCAGGCCACAGGCCGATACCGCGCACACTAAAATCACCAATAATGTTAATTTAAACACTTTATTCATTCTCATCATTTTTTATTTTATTCCGCTGCTAGCATTGCTTTTTTAACCACTTCTTCGTATTCAGTCGCCAACCATGTCATTGGCAAACGAATGCCTTTTTCAATTAAGCCCATTTCTTTCACAGCCCATTTCACAGGAATAGGGCTCGACTGTACAAATAAATCCCGGTGTAAGGGCTGAAGTGTGGCATCAATCGCTTTAGCACCTTCCGCATCACCCGCTAATGCTTTCATACACATTTGATGATTTTTTTTTGGTGCGACGTTACCGGTTACGGTAATAGACCCTTTGGCACCCATTAAAATCAACTCGCATGATGTTGCATCATCGCCAGAGTAAACTGCAAAGTTTTCATCACTTAACTCGATCAATGCCTTCCCAACGGCCATGTCCCCCGTTGCGTCTTTAACACCAACTATGTTCGGTATATTTTTTAATTTTGCCACCGTTTCAGGCAACATATCACAGGCCGTTCGACCGGGTACATTGTATAAAATTTGCGGAATGTCTACCGCTTCAGCAATGGCCTTAAAATGCAGCACTAACCCTTCTTGTGTCGGCTTGTTGTAATATGGCGTTACTAATAAACAAGCATCTGCTCCTGCCTGCGCCGCACAGCGTGTTAAATCAATCGCTTCTGTCGTGGAATTTGCCCCTGTTCCCGCTATCACTGGTAAACGGCCTGCAACAATATCGACCACTCTGCGAATAAATTGGCAGTGCTCTTTTTCATTCAACGTAGCCGACTCACCTGTTGTTCCCATTGCGACCAGCGCATCAGTTCCTTGCTGGATATGAAATTCAAGCAGTTTTCGAAGACTCACCTCATCGAGTGAACCGTCTTCATGCATGGGGGTAACGAGTGCAACAATACTGCCTTGAAACATAGCTAAATCCAATTTTCAAAAATGTAATGGCTATTTTAAACACAGCCCTAATCAAGGGCATATTATACATACATCAATGCCGCAACTAAAAACCAGTCTGCTAAAATACTGCCAAAATTAATCACTTTTTATAAGGTCATCACAAATGAATAGCGTAGAACTCAATCAAGCAGTCCCTGAATTTTCTTGTGCCACTACCGCAGATGAAGCTTTAACACTGAGTAGCTTAAAAGGTAAAAACGTCGTTATCTATTTCTACCCTAAAGACAACACACCGGGCTGTACACAAGAAGGGCAGGATTTTCGAGACTATTACGATGAATTTAAAGCAGCAAATACTGAGATTTTTGGCGTTTCACGAGACTCTGTTCGTGTACACACAGGCTTTAAAACAAAGCACAATTTTCCGTTCGAATTAATCAGCGACCCAGATGAGTCTTTATGTAAATTATTTGACGTGATCAAACTTAAAAAACTATACGGCAAAGAGCATCTGGGTATTGAACGCAGCACGTTTCTTATTAATGCTGAAGGTGTTTTAATTAAAGAATGGCGCAAAGTTAAAGTGAAAGAGCATGTGCTTGAGGTATTAGCCGCAGCAAAGGCCCTCTGAACGCTTAAAACCTAAATAGCGGGACGACTTTATTGACACCCGCAAGATCTGTTACAAACTGCGTAGCGTGCTGCGCGGTTGATTGGCTAAGCTGATCACCCAACAGATACACATATCGATCAGCGACCACAACTTTTATCGTGTCTGCTTTATCAATAACAGCCGCTTGTAATAACTTATTAACTATCATGGCACGCAGCAGATCATCATCACTGCGTTCAATTTCGCCGAGTGGAGCAGAAACCCTCACCTCATTATAAAAACGGTTGACTGTGCTGCATTCCTCGGCGGTTTTTAAATTAAATCGACGCCGATCATTGGCTGCCATTTTAGAGGCTTTTTCACCGCACACCTGCGCATTAGAAGGTTCTACATGGTTTACATCACCTTGCGTCCACTGCAAATGCGCTTCTGATAAAACCAGCTCCAGTACCGCATCCTTCAGTTCTTGTGTCGCTGCTTGGCCTGCAATCAAAACAGAATTACGGTTTCTAGAAACCACAATGTTTGCCCCTTTCCTCAAGGACTCGCGACGCAACAAAGCAGAACTCACGTCAAACTCAAACTTAGCATCTTTCAACTGCCCCTCTATTCCCGTTGCATGATCACCAAATAATCGATCAGAAAACGTTGATAACTCAAAGGCATTCGCCGTCGTGATAAAAAAGAATGAAACGCAAAAAACAAAATGGAAAACTTTCATGGATATCCTGTAAAAAATTATTCGGTTGAGCTGTTTATTTCATTATAACGAGTTGGCCACGCCACTAAAACTGCTTGCACTAATGTCGCCAATGGAATGGCAAAAAAGACTCCCCAGAAACCCCAAATTCCACCAAAAAATAAAATAGCAACGATGATGGCCACCGGGTGGATATTAACCACTTCGGAAAACAGCAACGGCACAAGAACATACCCATCTAAAGCTTGAATGACAAAAAATACGCTTGTTAAATAAATGAATTCATTACCCCAACTCCACTGGAAATAAGCAACCAGCAACACAGGAATAGTCACCACCGTTGCACCTATATACGGCACAAGAACTGATAACCCCACTAAAAAGCTAAGTAATACGGCATAATTCAACCCTAAAAACTTAAACGCTATAAAACAAGCCGCCCAGACTATTAATATTTCCCAAATTTTGCCACGAACATAGTTGGCAATTTGTCCATTGACCGTTGACCAGACTTCAACGGTCAAACGGCTATTTGCTGGAAGGAGGCTGGCAAACCACCGCGTGATTTCCGCCTTATCTTGCAGGAAAAAATACACCATCATAGGCACCAAGAGTAAGTAAACGATCAATGCAACTATGTTTAAGACAGAAGCCGCTGAAAATGTTAGTAAACTTTGTCCAAATTTAATCGCCTCAGTGCTGACTTGATCAAAAATCATTTTCACCTGATCTTCTGTAATAAAGTTCGGGTATTTTTCTGGCAACGCCATGAATAAGTGAATACCTTGATTCAACATTGTGGGCAACTGCTGAGCTAATTGAACCGTTTGAATCGAAAGCAAGGGAATAAGCCCAAACACCATATAAGATAAAAGCGCCATAAATAGGCTGAATGAAACGATGACCGCTAATTTTCTCGTCAATCCCAAAGATTGAAATTTAACAACCATACCTTCTAATAAATAGGCAATAACAATGCTCGCTAACACAGGGGAAAGCACATCCCCAACCCATAAAATCGCTAAAAAAACAACCAATAAAGTACCCAAAAGCGCCAAAGCTTCCGGGTTGGTTAGCACTCGATTAAACCACTGTTTTATATTTTCCATAAATCACTCATTGTTTCAGATAAACCAATCAACTGCTCCTTCGCTTCTCAACTTAATCGTACCCTTTATTAACATCGTTTCAAGTTTATCGATGCGTGACAACTGGGCAAAAAAAGTTATCCATGTCTTTTAACGCTCTGATAATAGAATCACAGCCCACAACTCATCACTCATTAATTTACGGAGGATTTTCTCAAATTCGTTTGCAATACTAAACCGCCAATGATAAGGGCTGCTCCCATTCCTAACGTTGCTGTAAATGATTCTTTTAACCAGAGGGTCGAAGATAATAGACCCATCAAGGGGACCATTAGAAACCCTAATGAAACCGTCATGGCTGGTAAAATTTGAGTCACTCTCATTGAGGCCCATTGCGCCAACGCTGTTGCCATGACGCCGTTGTATAACAAAATCAACACCAGCTCTGTACTCCAAATAACAGGCCGTGTATTAGAAAACCAAGCGTAAGGTACAATGATCAACAAGGCCAATAAAATCTGCCATGGCGTTAATTCTAATACGCTGCCTTTCCATTGGTGTTTTCTAATATGTAAAATGGATAACGCCCAAATCATTGCCGCAATGAGCAATAACGCATTCCCCTTTACTACGGATGCATCATTCCAATCGAAACTAAGCGGATTAAATAACACCAGCAGCCCGCACACACCTAGAGCCGCCCCTAGCATTTTCATTCGATACATTGGCTCTTTCAAAAAAAAATATGCACCGGGAGCAACCCAAAGCGGTGTTGTATAGGCCAGCAAAGCTGCCCGACCAGCATTCACCTCCGTTAAACCAATATTAATTAACGTCACAAAAAGGGCAAACTGCATGAGGCCAACCCCAACAACAATAGGAATATCTTGCTGATGCGGTCTTTTTAGGCGACCTAAAAAAAACAACAACATGGATATCGCAACCAAAGCAATGCCTAACCTTGCAACTGTAAACCATAGCGGATCAATCGATTTGAGGCCTATTTTCATGATGGGCCAATTTGATCCCCAAATAATCACAACCAATATTAAGAGGACCCAGGCAGAGGACAATAATTTTTTCACGGCACTTTCTCGTTGCAATCAACACGGTATAGCATGACAGATTGCGAACGGGTCGTGTTAATCATCAATCCATTAAAGCCCGTTCAGATCAACTTTTACTGTTTAACCGCGAGGCAATCCAAAAAATTCTTTCAACACGGCATACAGCACCTTTTTAACCTGCCCCTGATGACCCTCAACATAATCTTGTTCAAATATACGTTACAATAGGAGTGCTCTTATAGACACTCTTAAATTTAATACGACGCTCAGACTAATTTGCCAGTTCAAAACAAACCTAAAACATATCCGTTACGCGAGTTAGGCCTATCTGTCGAAAAGCTCGATAAGCATGCCGTTTCAATCACTGACCGTTTGGTAAAGGCGGGGTTTGAAGCGTATCTTGTGGGTGGGTGTGTTAGAGACTTATTGTTAGGCATGCACCCAAAAGACTTTGACGTCTCAACCAATGCCGAGCCTGAAGAAATCCAAGCGCTTTTCAAAAACTGTCGCTTAATTGGGCGCCGTTTCCGCCTGGCGCACATCCATTTCGGACGACATATTATCGAGGTAGCCACCTTTCGAGGACCGCATATTAAGCATGATAAAAATGCCAGTCACGCCCATAAAGATGGTCGATTACTACGTGATAACGTCTACGGCACCTTAGAAGAAGATGCCTGGCGCCGTGATTTTACGGTTAATGCACTTTATCTGGATCCTAAGAAAAAAACGGTTATTGACTACGTTGGCGGCATAGAAGATCATCAACAACGCACACTGAGGCTCATGGGCGACCCTGTTACGCGATTTAAAGAAGACCCTGTTCGGTTGATCCGTGCCATACGATTTCAAGCAAAATTAAATTTTCAAATTGAAAGCAATACAGCGGCCCCCATTACTGAAATGGCCCCTTTGTTAAAAGACATCCCCGCTGCTCGTTTATATGATGAAGTTCTAAAGCTTTTCTTAAATACACATGCAACCCAAATTTTTGAATTACTTCGACAATACGGTTTATTTGAAGCATTGTTTCCCCAAACTGAACTTTGCTTGAATAACGCTGATTCCAATGCAGCGCTCAGATTCATTAAACAAGCCATGACAAACACTGAAGCGCGTTTAAAAAACAATCAACATGTAACACCCTATTTTTTATTGGCAACTTTATTGTGGGAACCTGTACGCCGGCTAACAGAACAGAACCGCTCTTCTTTTCATAGCGATACACAAGCCATTCATGCTGCTGCTAATGAAGTTATTGCCCACCAAATTAGCCGTATTGCTATTCCTCGACGCATGACAACCCCCATGCGCGAAGTTTGGGCACTGCAACCGCGTTTTCACAAACAAGTGGGCATACGTTGTTTACGTTTTATGGAACACCCACGTTTTCGAGCAGCCTACGATTTTATGCTGTTACGAGCCCAACACGGTGAAATAGATGAAAAAACAGCCGATTGGTGGACACATATTCAAACATTGGAACCGGCCGAGCAAAAATTGATGACTCGCCCAACGCAATTCAAAAGCAAAAGAAAGCCTCGAAAGAAAAAACCTAAACCCATAACTTCCAATAACTAAAATGCCCTCCTTTGTTTCTGCTTTTATTGGTCTTGGTAGCAATCTATCTGACCCTCCGCAACAAGTGCGCAGAGCCATAGAAAAGATTCAACGTTTAGACTGCTGCTCTCTCGAACACTGTTCCAGTTTGTACGAAACGCCCCCCATGGGACCGCAAGATCAACCAAACTACATCAATGCCGTCGTTAAAATTAAAACCTCTCTTTCACCCTATGAACTACTGGGCACCTTACAATGTATAGAAAACCAACAAGGTAGAACAAGAGATAAGGGCAGATGGGGTGCTAGAACACTGGATTTAGATCTATTACTTTACGACACCCTTGTCTCACAGGACTCGGCGCTGACTTTACCCCACCCTGGCTTGCCTTACAGGTCTTTTGTTCTATACCCCTTGTTTGAAATCGATAAAAACCTCAACATCCCGACTTTTGGCGCTATACAAACACTGTTAGAACGCCTTGAAGACGAGCCGCCCAAGGTAGTTCGCTAATTAAATTTAACCGATGAATGCTTGAAACATATAGCGGTATCGTGCAAAGTTCTCATCCCACTAATATATAAAAATAATTTTGGAAAAACACATTTTAGAAACGTCTCACCCCCCCAAGTTCATCGTGGTAGAAGGCCCCATAGGCGTTGGAAAAAGCAGCTTGGCTAAAAGATTAGCTAAGAGTTTTTCCTGTGATGTCATTAAAGAAAAAGCCGATGAAAACCCCTTTTTAGAGCATTTTTATACTAAAAAAAATCAATCTGCTTTACCCGTTCAACTGCACTTTTTAACCGAACGTGCCAAACAATGGAATGAATTAAGCCAGAAAGACCTTTTTTCAACCGGAATCGTTGCGGACTTCATGCTTGAAAAAGACCGCTTATTTGCCAAACTGACCTTAACGAACGAAGAATTTAAGCTTTACGACCAAATGTATCAATCCCTGGCTATCCAAACAACAAAAGCTGATTTAGTTGTTTACTTGCAAGCCCCCGTGGAAACATTACAATCTCGGATTAGAAAGCGCGGTATTAAACACGAAAAAAATATCAGCGAGGAATATCTACAAAAATTATCAGAAGCCTACACTGATTTTTTTCACCGCTATGATGCAGGGCCTTTGCTTATTGTTAATGCAAGTGACATCAACCCTGTTGATAACGATGATGATTATGAACAATTGCTCAAACACATTTGCTCTACCCGTGCAGGCCGTCATTATTTGAATCCATTACCCATTTTATAACGCTTATTTTTAAGATCAGCATGAGCCAACATTTAACTTCAAAAAAAATCACCAATACTGAATTATCTGCCATGAAAACGCGTGGCGAAAAAATTGCTAGCCTGACAGCTTACGACGCCAGTTTCGCACACATTCTTGATCAAGCCGGTGTTGAAATGGTGCTCGTTGGTGATTCACTTGGTATGGTCGTTCAAGGTCAATCAAGCACCATCCCGGTCACCATCGATGAAATGGCTTACCATTCTAAAATGGTTTCACGCGGTTTAGAACGCGCCTTATTAGTCACCGACATGCCCTTTATGAGTTACCCCGACCCGCAAACAGCCATGAATAACGCAGCCATTTTAATGCAACAAGGCTACGCTAATATGGTGAAGCTTGAGGGCGGACAACATATTCTTGAATGTGTGCAGCATATTGTCGGTCAAGGCATCCCTGTTTGCGGCCACTTAGGGCTTTTGCCACAATCAGTCAATCAATTAGGCGGCTACCGAGTACAAGGAAAAGATGACGCTCAGGCAAAGGCTATAATTGAGGATGCTAAAAGCCTGCAACAAGCTGGCGCCAGTGCCATTGTGGTTGAATGCATCCCGTCTTCATTAGCAAAAATTCTGACGGCTTCTGTCGATATTCCTATTATCGGCATTGGCGCAGGAAGCGATTGTGATGGGCAAGTACTGGTTAGCTATGATATGCTCGATATTACTGTCGGCAAACGACCAAAATTCAGCAAAAACTTTATGCTTGAGGCCGGCAATATTTCAGAAGCTGTTAGCGCTTATGTCCAAGCCGTTAAAAATAAAGAATTCCCTGCAGACGAACACGCTTTTTAGCCATGCTGGTTGTTCGCACGATTAAACAACTTCAAGAAGAGCTAAACCAAAGACGGCAAGCGAGCCAATCTATAGCGCTCGTCCCCACCATGGGCAATTTACACGAAGGCCATCTTCAGCTAGTTAAAACAGCTCAGCAACAGGCCGATATCGTTGTCGTTACGTTATTTGTAAACCCGACGCAATTTGGCGCTAACGAGGATTTAGACAACTATCCGCGCACCTTCCAGCATGACTGCAACCAGCTTGAATCGATCAACGCCAACATTCTTTTTGCACCCAGTATTAATGAAATCTACCCACTGGGCGGTAAAAACACTTCTCATGTCCACGTTCCCGACATCACGCATTTGTTGTGTGGTGCTTCCCGACCCGGCCATTTTGATGGTGTCACCACGATTGTCTGTAAATTGTTTAATATAACCCGCGCCGACCTTGCCATTTTTGGTGAAAAAGATTATCAGCAGCTTGCTGTTATCCGACGTATGGTGAGCGACCTAAATATCCCCATTCAGATTATTAGCGAACCCATTGTCAGAGCCCACGATGGCTTGGCGATGAGCTCTCGCAATGGTTATTTAACGGATAAGGAACGTATCATAGCGCCTCAACTTTATCAGGCATTACAAGAGGTGAAACAACACCTTTTAAATGGGGAGACTGATTTTCTATCTTTGGAGAATAACGCCAAAACACAATTAAGCTCCACAGGTTTTCGACCGGATTATTGCTCTATTTACCACGCACTTGAACTTAAACCGGCCAAAAAAGGCGACAAAGAATTAGTTATTCTAGCAGCCGCCTTTTTAGGCTCCACTAGACTCATCGACAATATCACCTGCTCTCTTCCCTAACCGTCTTTTTTACTATGAATAAAGTCCTGCTCATTTTCTTATTAATTTTTCATTCCACGCTGAGTTTTGCTGACAACTCAACCGATACAACCTCAACCAATGAAGAACCGATTGTTAGTCCTGCAGCATTAGGCTTGAGCTCTCCAAGAGAAACCTTCGCGACTTTTTTACATAGCATGAATGACATTAAGCGAGGGCAGCCAGGTCGGATCAACAAGGCCACCAGCACCTTGGATTTATCGGCCATCAACCCTCTTATTCGTGAGGAAAAAGGCCGCGACTTGGCTTGGATGCTTCTTGAGGTCATTGATAAAACCAAAATCGTTACCTTGGAAACGATTCCCAACAGAAAAGAAGGCTCTCCTTATATCTTCGCTCAATATCAACATGGCACGATCAGTATTAATCAATCCACACACGGTCACTGGTTGTTTAGCCAAGCCAGCTTGTCATCGTTACCTGCCATCGTAGAAGAGCTCTCACCCAAAAAACGACTCAAAGTTGATGACGATAATAGCCAATATATTCCTTGGCATATTCAGTTTCGCCAGCAATTACCCGACTCGCTAAGAGCCCGTTCTTTTTTACTCGAAAATTGGAAATGGCTAGGTATCTTTTTATCCATTGCCTTGGGGATTATTGCGGATAAATTTACCGCGTTTTCTCTACAAATTCTGGTCAAAAATTTCCGCAGAAAAACACGATTACCCGCTTTTAAAGACACACCCGAAGATATGCTCAGACCCTTAGCAATGCTTGTTATGGCTGCTATCTGGTGGGCAGGTTTAAACTTATTGGCGTTACCTGATCAAGCGATGATTATTTTACTCGTTGCCGTGAAAATACTCGCCGGTATTGCCGGTGTTTGGGGATCGTATCGACTGGTTGACTGGTTGACACTTTACTTACAGTATCAAGCCAGCCAAACCGATAATAAAGTTGATGATGTCCTCGTCCCTTTAATAAGAAAAACACTCAAAGTGTTCGTTACGGTTATTGGCATTACCTTTGTTGCTTCTAATTTAAACCTCAATGTTTCAAGTTTATTAGCAAGTCTCGGCTTAGGCGGACTGGCCTTTGCCTTGGCTGCTAAAGATGTCGTGCAAAATTTATTTGGTTCCATTACCGTCATTCTCGACCAAACCTTTCATACGGGCGATTGGATTGTCGTTAATGATATTGAAGGCAGTGTGGAAGAAGTGGGCCTAAGAAGCACTAAAATTCGCACCTTCTATGACTCACTTATTACACTCCCAAACTCTATTTTTATAACCGCAAAAGTAGATAACATGGGACAACGCCGTTATCGCCGCCTTAAATGCAACGTCTCGTTAACTTACGACACTCCACCCGATAAAATTGAAGCCTTCTGCGAAGGTGTTAGAGAACTGATCAGACTACACCCCTACATGAGAAAAGATTACTTTCACGTTTACCTCAATTCTCTGGGTGCTTCGTCGCTAGATGTGCTTGTCTATGTGTTTTGGGAAACACCCGACTGGGGGACCGAGTTACGCGAACGCCAACGCTTTTTGTTAGATATTCTACGCCTTGCACAGGCTCAGCAAATCGACATGGCCTTTCCTACACAAACGCTGCACTTATTAACACCAAGCGACCCTACCGAAGAAGCAGGCGCTCAGCCAACCCCACCTTCTATAGAAGAACTTTCTGAGCAATTCAAACAATCAGCAAAAAATATCGTTTCGCAATCAATGAATACAGGGAACAAGCCACCGCCAGTAAAATTCTAACGAATATTTGAATTATATAGTCGTCTGATTCTTAACGACTTATTGCACACGCACATAATTGTTGATGAAAAACAACATATCAGGCATAATCCTCGTCCGTTTAGTTAATCTAGCCAATCATTATGCGTTCGACAATGTTACAAACAAAGCTACATCGAGCAACTGTGACTCACAGTGAACTTCATTACGAAGGCTCATGTGCAATCGATGGAAGCCTGCTTGACCTTTCAGGAATCCGCGAATATCAACAAATTGATATCTATAACGTTAACAATGGCGAACGCTTTACTACTTATGCTATCCGGGCAGAAGAAAATTCTGGCGTAATCTCTGTAAATGGCGCAGCTGCTCGCCTTGCCGTCGCGGGTGATATTTTAATTATTTGTGCTTATTCAGAATACAGCGAAGCCGAGCTGGCGACATTTAAACCACGTTTAATCTATCTTGACGAAAACAACGGCGTTAAAGAAACTAAAAACGCCATTCCCATTCAAGCAGCGTAAAACCGTCAACAACTTAAGCTCTTATCGGCTGTTCATTGCACGAATTAAAAAAGACGCTTAGCGCGTCTTTTTTACATGTTTAACGCTCGACAGGATAGCCCAATTGAGTCCACTGCAACATACCCCCTTTTAGGTTATTAACATTTTTAAAACCTAACCCCTTCAAAATAGCTGCTGAAGTCGTACTTCTTGCTCCTGAGCGACAGACTAAAATAATCTCCTTTTCTTTAATAGGCTCTAACTCTTCTATCACATCCGGTATTTTCCTCATTGGAATAAGACGACTGCCGGCGATATGACCAAACTCACCAGTAAACTCTGCCTCTTCTCTCACATCAATAATCACGCTATCATTTCCGTCTTCGTCAAGTCGATTTTTAACCGCTGAAGGCTCCATCTGAAGCACTTGATTCAGTTCTGCAACCATAGGAAATTTAATCAAGTCATCATCTACTTCACTTTGATTCATTTGAAGAACTTCTTGAATTTTTTCAGGAAGCGGCAAATTCAAGTTGTCCATAATATGGATATATTCATCTCTTGTTTTACCGGCGATACGTGGGTTTGTCTGCTTTTCTTGCCCAACTGTCGACTGCGTATTCCCCCGATAATCATGACCCGGAAATAAAATCGTTTCATCTGGTAACGTAAATATTTTATTCTTAATCGAGTCATATTGAACACCAGCATCGCCGCCGGCAAAATCTGAACGACCTGTTCCTTGAATTAAAATCAGATCCCCTGTCAAAATGCGATCTTCATTAACATAAAAACTAACACTATCTGGCGTATGACCCGGTGTATGGAGCACTTTCACCTTAATACAACCAATGCTTAGCTCATCACCATCGGTATAACGAGCATCGACACTGGGTTGTGGTGACAATTCATGCATCAACACATCACAATTAGTTAACTTTCTCATTAATGTACATGCTGAGCGGTGATCTGCGTGTGTGTGCGTGTCCGCCACAAACTTCAACCTGAGGTGGTGATACGCAAGTACCGCCAAATATCGCTCAACCATGCTATCAATCGGATCAACAATAGCGGCCTCTCCCGCCTCAAGATCTGCTATTAAATAAGATTTACAGTGAATACTATTCAATTCTTGAAAAAACATAACACAACTCCTTTATTACTTTTTCTTATTAGCTTATATCATTTTAAATCATGAAAAGATAATAATCACTGATTTATATCAAAAACGCCTTCTAACCAACCTATTTCTGTAGCCGTTTGATGGCCAATAACACATTGCCGCAACGAACTCGGCATCATTGACTCTATTTCATTGATAGGAATTTTGCCTGCCATAATTTCAGCCTTAGTTTGGCTATAACGAGCACTGGGTACAGCAAAACCATTCGGGTAAAGCGGCTGCCCGCTTGTTAAATCATATTTATCAGTCGCACCCACCGTATGCAACAACTCATGTGCAATCACCACATTATTCTGTTCTTGATATTCGTCTGAAGCATAGCCATTAACCACACCAATCAAGCCTTTTTGCAAGCCCAATGAATGAGCTAATTTTTCATGTTTGTTGACTGGAAAATAGCGCACATAAATAGTCACCGTACTTTTATCATCTCCCACTGAATTCTGGTAAGACCATAACCTCAAGCGCAAACTCCAAAGCATAATGTTTATGACATGACCATTCGTTGGTGGACTTGGAGGTTGAGACAATACAGGCGGTTTTAGCTTTAATGTAACGGGTTGAAAATCTACTTCATGATAATCCCCCCACTGTTTATTGAAAAATGTTTCTATGCTGCCAAATTTATCCGTTGATAACGTGTTCATATAATCATTTGTTAAGTCACTTCCATCAGCATTAATCGGGTAGATAGAAACCTCCAACGAATCAGCCCAACCCATACTCTCAAGTCGTTGTAATTTAGTATAAAAAGCAACGAAAACAAAAAGACACAACAACAACCGAAATCCGAAAAGCTTTCATATAATTTAGAATAGTTTTTTACGTTTGCTTATTTTGAGATAGCCAGTAAAACCCCTCATCATCATAAAACATCAAATGACGAGGCACCCATGTTAATCACCCTTATTTTATTCATGGTAGTTTTTTTACTATAAAAATAAACACTCAGACCGCTTTAAAAAAACAGCTAACAGCACTCTAGAACAACGTCAACGACTTCAATCTTTGATTGATTCTAAAAAATACTGAGGGTTCTATATCGACCACCTTCAGCCTTCTCGTTGCTGCGAAACAGTGCTCACCCAAGATAAAAAGCCCTTTCCTATTAATAGCGTACCCATTCTACCGTTAGATAATTGCACAAAAAGCAGATGTTTTTCAAACATACAGGCTTAATGAAAAAAAGAAGGAACTCAACACCACCGGCGTACAGTAAATGATCGCCGAAGCGCAATACGTTTCAAGGACATCTCAGATCGACGATCACACATGGACCCTCGATCTGACAACTGGGTGCAACGTAGGCAATAGAAATACCAGCTGTCCTTCCAAACAAACTCTCACAGCTTGTAAAATAAACTGGTTTATAATATCAATAAACTCACCTTAGCCTTAACAAAACGATGACATTTAAAACAGCCGATCTATGCGATGAATTTTCTGACGACCTGCAAATTGTATCGCCCGTATTTCAGCCTTTTGGTGGAAAAAAGCGTTTTAGCGGCACCATCCAAACTGTAAAAATTTTTGAAGATAATGTCCTGGTTCGTGACTTGTTATCTCAAAAAGTAAACGGCGATGTCTTAGTCGTTGATGGTGGTGGTTCATTGCGCTGTGCTCTTCTAGGCGACCTGTTGACTGAACTGGGCTGCACTAATGGCTGGAGTGGTGTGATTGTTTATGGATGCATTAGAGACTCGGCTGATATTAACAAAATGCCCATCGGTGTGCGTGCGATACAAACCCACCCCTTAAAAAGCATAAAAAAAGGCTGGGGAGATAAAAATATTTCCGTTACCTTTGCTGGAGCAACCTTTAATCCAGGCGACCATCTCTATGCTGACGAAGACGGCATCATCCTTTCAAAAAAACCACTGGTCTAATCTTTATGGGACATCGTCTTTCTAAAATTTACACGCGTACGGGTGACTCCGGCACCACCGGCTTAGGTGATGGCAGCAGAATAGCCAAAGACTCTTTGCGCGTTGAGGCCTACGGCACCATCGACGAACTGAACAGCCAAATTGGGCTCGTCATTGCTTTTGGGCTTGATGACAGCATAGCCGAACAATTACTGGACAGACAACATGAGCTTTTTGATCTCGGCAGCGAACTCTGTGTCCCCGGGTACAGCGCCATTAAAGATTCTCATGTAAAGGCACTTGAAAACATTCTCGATGAGCACAATGCCAATCTACCTGCCTTAAAAGAATTTATTTTACCCGGCGGCAACCTCCCCGCAGCCACATGCCATATCGCGAGAACCGTTTGTAGACGATCAGAACGCCTTGTTGTCAGTTTGGCTAGGGAAGAAAATATTAACCCACCTGTGGTTAAATACCTCAATCGGTTATCCGATTTATTGTTTGTTTTGTGCAGAGTACTAGCTCGCCAAGGTGGACAAACTGAAATTCTCTGGGATAAAAATCGTCATTCATCAAAAAAAACATCATAAATGCAAATACTTTTAGCCAACCCCCGTGGATTCTGTGCCGGTGTCGATCGCGCCATTGACATTGTTGAACGCGCCTTAGAATTATTAGGTGCGCCTATTTATGTCCGCCACGAAGTCGTTCATAACCGGTTTGTGGTAGAAAATCTAAAGAAAAAGGGGGCAGTTTTTGTTGATGAATTGGACGAAGTACCCGATGATTCAACTGTTATCTTTAGTGCTCATGGTGTCTCAAAAGCTGTAGAAGATGAAGCCAAACGACGCCAATTAAATGTCTTCGATGCCACTTGCCCCTTAGTCACAAAGGTGCATATGGAGGTTATCAGCCATTCAAAAAAGGGGCGTTTTGTGATTCTTATTGGGCATAAAGGTCATCCCGAAGTGGAAGGAACAATGGGGCGCTACGAACAGCAACACCCTCATAACAACATTATTTTAGTCGAATCACCTGAAGATGTCGCTTCATTAAAACTTCCTCCAGACATAGAACTCTCTTATGTCTCACAAACGACCCTGTCGATGAATGACACTAGTGCCATTATTGATGCCTTAAGAAAAAAGTTTCCGAAAATCTCGGGGCCTAAAAAGAGTGACATTTGCTATGCCACTCAAAATCGCCAAGATGCGGTTAAAGAACTGGCTGAAAAAACAGATCTGGTTCTTGTTGTTGGCTCACCAAATAGTTCAAATTCCAACCGGCTTCGTGAAATCGCTGAAAAACTGGGAAAAACTGCCTATTTAATTGATGGAGCAGACGATATTGATAAAAACTGGTTAATAAATATCAATCGTGTTGGCGTCACGGCGGGTGCATCTGCACCTGAAGAGTTGGTACAACGTGTCGTTGAACAACTTATCTCTTGGGGAGGGGTAGCTGCTGTTGAAAACCCAGGCATCCAGGAAAAAGTTACTTTTTCCTTGCCCAAAGCCCTTCAACACTGAATTTATCTTGGCAAAAAAAACGGGCTGCATGCCCGTTTTTTATACCGCCCTGAGGATTAAATACGCTCCCAAAGTGTCGCCATACCTTGCCCACCTCCGATACAGAGGGTTGCAACTGCATATTGGCCTTGAACACGTTCTAATTCATGAAGCGCCTTAACAACAATAATATTAGCCGATGCTCCAATGGGGTGACCTAAAGAAATACCACTACCGTTCACATTAACTTTATCCATAGGAAGGTCCAACTCGCGACAAACACTGAGTGCTTGAGCAGCAAACGCTTCGTTTACTTCCCATACATCAATATCTGCAATTGATAACCCGGTTTTCGCCATTAACTTCTCAACAGCTGGCACGGGGCCAATACCCATAATAGAAGGCTCAACACCGGCATGTGTGTAAGCGACCAATTTTGCCATCGCCTTTAAACCACGCGCCTCGGCAGCCTGTTTTTCCATCAAAACAACTGCGGATGAACCATCGTTAATACCGGATGCATTACCAGCTGTGATTGAGCCATCTTTTTTAAACGCCGGACGCATACCAGCCAGTTTCTCAATTGAAATGTCCGCACGGACGTGTTCATCCTTGTCGAACACAGTAACTCCTTTACGCGTTTTAATTTCAACAGGAACAATTTGGGAATCAAAACGACCTTCAGTTTGAGCACGAGCAGCATTTTGATGACTCGTTACCGCCAAGGCATCTTGATCTTCACGCGAAATATTATATTTATCAGCCAAATTTTCAGCCGTCATCCCCATATGGCCAGCACCAAAAGGGTCTGTTAATCCAGAAATCATCAAGTCAATCATTTGTCCCGGACCCATTTTTTGCCCCCAACGTGCGCCAGGTAATGCATACAATGCGTTACTCATAGACTCCACGCCAGCTCCAATGGCCACTTCAAAATCACCTAGCATAATGCCTTGAGCCGCATCCACAATGGCTTGCATACCACTGCCACATAAACGATTGATAGCCACATTCGACGTTTCACAAGGTATACCGGCTTCTATTTGCGCAACACGAGTTGTATATGGAGCCCTTTCCTCTGCGGGAATCACTGTACCTGTATAAATCATACCTATTTCTGATGGCTCCACACCTGATCTAGCAACCGCTTCTTTTAAAGTAACTGCAGACAGTGCACTAGGCGCTACTGATTTCAAACTACCACCAAAATCACCAATTGCCGTTCTAACAGCACTTAGCGCCACAACTTCTCTTACTTCATTCATACTTCTCTCCAAATTTGGGTTATGCTTTAAATAACAACCGTTCGATTATAGATGCATTGCAACAATAAATCACTAAATAACATGAAAACTCAATACGTTACCAGCTGTTCCGTTTCAGGATTACATCAACTCGCCTACAACGATTGGGGCGATCAACGTAACCCAAACGTTCTTATTTGTGCTCACGGCTTAACGCGCAACAAACATGATTTTGATGAACTCGCAAAAAAATTATCCACTAAAAGAAGAGTCATTAGTTTTGACTTCCCAGGTCGCGGCGAAAGTGACTGGCTTAGCAATAAATTATGCTACGACTACCCACAATACATCGTCGATGCACTCATGATTATTGCTAGAACGGGCGCTAAAAAAATTGATTGGCTGGGCACCTCAATGGGTGGGTTATTAGGTATGACCCTTGCCTCTTTAAAAAATTCGCCCATCAAACAGTTAATCCTTAATGATGTTGGTCCCTTTATCCCTCAAGCCGCACTAGCTCGTATCGCTGCCTATGTTACTGATCCACCTCAATGTAGCACAGCCAATGAGCTCGAAAACTATATGCGTTCGACTTATGACGGGTTTGGTGAGCTAACCAACGATCAATGGAAACATCTTTTACATTATGGACAACGGACATTGGAAAACGGCAAATTAACGCTCAATTATGACCCCGATATTTCGCAAGCCTTTAGCAACAAACCTCTAGAAGATATCGATTTATGGCCATTATGGCAACAAACTCAACAGCGCACCTTGGTCATACGCGGTGAACATTCTGACCTATTAACGCGATCAACGGCCGAAATAATGATCAAAAAACGCCCTGATGTCGACCTTATAGAAATTAGCAACACAGCACATTCACCGGCCCTGATGAATAATACTGACATCAATTACATTGAAGAGTGGCTCGACAAGCCACCTCAATAATTGAACAAATTATCTATTTAAGTATTGGCTAGCTTTTTTGTTGATAGCCATCTAAAGAAATCGCTTCTGGCAGGATCTTGCCCTGTTAATAAATATTCCAAGGTATATCGATTAACTAGATTCGCTTCAAAAATTGCTTGTTCAGCCGGCCGCATGCAAAATAATATGATGTCCCCCTCCTTTAAAGCAAGATCATTCACGGGCAGGACTTTAATCACTTTCCCTCGTTGATGCACTAAAGGCACCATTTTTAGAAAATTATCCCTGTTTGAAGGTGACCGATAAATATCTCCTAACGAAACTTCCTTGTCTTCTATCAACGTTGAACACACTGCCGATGCTTTATTTTTGCACATTGTGTAGGTTTTAAGCCTTGGAAAATCACCGCCCACCTCAATGGCCAGCCTGTTCATTACATCAGCCAACTTAGCAGGGTCATTTTCATAAACCAGGCGCAGGTGGGCAAAAAAAGCTTTCAGTAACGGCGCAGTCAACATAAATAGCACCATTCTCGCAATGACTAAGCTAGGCTGTAAAATGAAATCTACGTCCGCTTTTTTAAATAGCACTTCATTCGCATGCCTGTTTTGTCGAACAATTGAAAACAAGGAAGGATTCTCCCTATTAGCCTGATGCACCATGCTGAGGTTAAACGTATCATTATCGGTTCCAGCAATTAATCCCACGCAGTCCTGCAAGCCGGCCTCTTTTAAATTCTCCAGATTTGCTCTACCCAATACAGCGTATTCAGCAATTTCTTCAATTTTTTCTGACACCGGTTCAACAACTTTAAGATCAATGCCTCTATTCGATAACTTTTTATAGACCACCTGACCCATCCGGCCATGGCCACATAAAATCCATCTCCCCTTTTTTAAAGGACAAATATTTCGATCCAAACGGCCCCCCGGATCACCTGACATCCATTCATTTAACATTTGTATCGTTGGGTTATAAATAATCAAGCTCAGGTAACTGGCAAAAACTCGAAAAGGATCGACGACATGAATATCACCCCCTATGGCCAGAATTTCGCTTTCATTTTCTTGTGACGTCGAACGACAAATAATTTTTATATCAGGGCGTAAAATTCTCGCCGACACCGCCACTTTTAAATTGGCTTCTTCATCGTTCGATAAAATGAGGACCCCTATACACTTATCTCTTTCTATGCCAGCATCTAACAAGTAACGCGGCATTCTCGCATCAGCACACAAACCCAATACCTTACTTTGATAATTACGAAGATCTAACGCCTTAATTCGTTCTTTATCTTGATCTAAAACAACCGCAGAAAGCCCTGCATTGGTCAATCCTCTCAACAAAAGGCTACCAGTATCTCCAAAACCACACACTAAATAATAATCCCGGCTTTTTTTCCCAACGGCTCGGGTAAACCTTTCTTCAGCAAAAGCGGACTGTAAATGCGGATTTTGTAATAGTGAAATAATCTTCCCAACCGTATACAACCAGGTAATCACGCTGATGTATAAACAACATATTGCCCACACTCTCTGTGCATTACTGAAGGGCACTGGTAATTCGCCGAACCCTGTCGTCGTTGCGGTATAAGCCAGAAAGTAATAGGCGTGAAAAAAAGACATATACGTCGTTTGACCATTTGCGTCGGGTACGCCAGGAACCAAAACCATACCAAGAATACAAATGGCATAGACACATATAAAAACGATTATTGGCGTGCGCATATGGCGCAAAACAATAAACGATACTCTGCCCAGCGATGAATTAGACATTGACGGAATGCCTATCGACGAGACATCAATGTTTCAGACACCAGCATAACCACAGAAATGACATTGGCCACTAAGGCACCCCCTGCCAACGAAACAATAGCCGACGTATTATGCTCATTGAGTCCCGTTCCAGAAATTTGTGTTACATAACCCCAAACCAAGGCTGCTGCAATCAACTGTATGTTTGCCACAATACTGGTAGACAGCAAAACGGCACCAACTTGCGAACGATCACCCAGTTTAAGCCCCATAGCAACAAGATTTACAAAAATCGTAGCAAATAGCTCATAGATATTATGGTGCCGAAAATCATGTAATTCGCCCAGAAAGAATCCAAAATTCAGCGTCAGGGCTAAAACAATAAAGAAACTGAAAACAACTTTTTCGGCATTCATAATGACTCTCCATTCATTCTGTTATCTGGTTTAGTTTAACGCTATGTATTTGCTAAGCAAACCTTGATTATTTAATTTAAGTACCTTGATCAATGCCTCTCAAGATTGGCCCATAGAAGCCGATTTTTTTCTATATAAGGACAATCGCTTCTTACTATCCACCATTAACGACGCTCTTTTAGAATCAGAGTACGATGACCATGAAGTTATTTCATTTAACTTCCGCCCACAACCGAGGCAGACATCTTCTTCATTTAACGTACACTTTCTAACACAAGGGGATTTCATCGTTCACACTTCAATTTATTGTTAAGTATAAAAAAAGCCACCGCAACCCGGTGGCTTCTATCATTACACAAGCTGCTTGATAAGTCCCGCAGTCGTTAATTTACGTATAGCGCTAATCGGCTTTCGCTAAAACAAAGGAACCCGGTGCAGCTTCTAACTCCGGATATTTTTCAGAACCCAGTTTAGCTGGCGCATCAATCGTTTTATTCCCTTGACTTTTTAGCCAAGCATCCCAATGCGACCACCAACTTCCCGGGACTTCCGTCGCTGTTTCCAGCCAATGATCAGCTCCCTGACCCAGCTCTCCATCTTTCCAGAAGTGACGTTTATTTTTATTGGCAGGGTTAATAACACCGGCCACATGTCCACTGGCAGCCAAAACAAACTCCACATTGCCTTGTTTCACTAATTCCGTACCAATGAAAGTCGTTTTCCATGGAGCTATATGATCTTCAACCGCTGATAAGAAATACACGGGGCAGTCAATTTTGCCCAGATCAATTTTCACACCACATAACTCAACACCACCAGGTTTTGCCAAATTGTTTTCTAAATACATGTTACGCAAGTACCACGTATACATTGCTGACGTCATGTTTGTTGAGTCGCCATTCCAATAAAGAATATCAAACGGTGGTGGTGTTTTACCTTTCAAGTAATTATTTACTACATAGCTCCAAATAAGATCATTCGCACGAAGCATTGCAAATGTAGTGGCCAGTTGCTTGCCGGGCATCACACCACCGTCTTTTAATTTATGTTCGTGTTGTTTGACTTGAGATTCATCGATGAAGACACCCAATTCACCTGGGTCAGAGAAATCTAACAAGGTGGTGAAAAATGTAGCCGTGGCAATGGGTTTTTTACGTTTAGAAGCTAAAACAGACATGGTAGTTGCTAACATTGTGCCACCAATACACCAGGCAACAGCATTAATTTTCTTAGCAGCAGAAATTTCTTTTACGGCCTCTATAGCGGGTATCGTGCCTTCAGAAATATACTCGTCCCATGTGACATCGCCCAAGGTTTCATCTGGGTTGCGCCAAGAAATAATATACACGTCATTACCCTGTTCTAAGCAGTAACGGACATAAGAATTATGTTCTGATAAATCAAGAATGTAATATTTATTAATACAAGGAGGAACGATAAGAATAGGGCGTTCATTCACCTTTTCGGTCATGGGCTTAAAATGAACCAATTGTATTAATTTGTTTTCAAAGACGACTGAACCCGGTGTTGTCGCAATATTTTCGCCCAAGGTAAACGCTGATTCATCCGTCATACTGATGACACCCTTATCCATGTCTTTCAGTAAATTTTCTAGCCCTGACATCAAATTTTGGCCTTTAGTCTCTATCGTTTCTTTTAACACTTCAGGGTTTGTTAATGCAAAATTTGATGGGGACAACGCATCAATAAATTGACGTGTATAAAAATCACACTTCTGTTTTGAAGACTCATCCAACGTGGAGTCTTCAACCAGCCCCATTAACCAGCGACTCGATAATAAATAAGACTGCTTTAAATAATTGTGAATTGGGCTTTCGTCCCATTCTTCCCCTGAAAACCGGCGATCACCTCGTTCCGGTTTTACCAGAGGTTCACTCGACGGATTAAACATATTAATCCAGAGGTTAAATTGATCTTGATAAAAGCCAGACATGGTCCTTATCCACTCTTCCGGGCTTTCCATTGCTCGTGTCATGATCGTATTCCAAGAATTCCCAAACTGCGACATCATTTCTTTTGATTCAGCAGCCGAAAAGTCTTTGAACATCTTATGGCCTTTTTGAGCCATTTTCTCGAATAACTCTTGTGGTGTTTTATCGTCCATTACTACGCCTCGATTAATTTTATAGTTTTATTGCATTGCATCATTATAGAGCTGTTCAATTTTTTTTACTACAAAGAAAATAGTGACCTTTTAATCGTCATAATTTTTTTCAGAGAGCAACTCCCCCTTATCCGACCAAGATTTAAATACCCCCGTCCGTTCTCCTTCAACAAAATAACCTTGCTCCCGCATTTGGCCATTAGGCCAATAAGCTGTAAATAAACCGTGATAATTATTACTGACAGTAGAGGCCGCTAACGCAATGTGCCCTGTCAAATACCACGAGATATGCTCTCCGTGCATAACACCGTGAACAAAATCTGTTTCAGATATTTTGGCTCCAGATGGGTGCCAAATCGTTCGCTTCCCATGAATGACTTCATCAAGGTATTCGCATTCTTCAAGAACGTTTCCATCCTCATTTTTTTTAACTTTTACTACTATTTTCTCTTTCATGCTCCCCCCTAAACACTAACAGGTACAAAAAAACGCGCAATAATGCGCGTTTTTAAACTTCAACTACATAACCACCTGTTATTCCTTCAGTGTTTTCAAACCATCCAAACTCGCAAAATAAGCGGCTAAATTAACCATATCCTCATCTGACAGACCAGCAACGGAACCGGCCATCACCGGGTTATTTCGTTTACCTGATTTATAACCTCTCAACGCATGTAGCATATAGTCAGCATGTTGCCCTGCGATTGTCGGAAACATTGGGCTGGCACTGATGCCATCAACACCGTGACAAGCAGCACAGGCTGTTGCTTTCTCTTTACCCGCTTGAATATCACCGACTGCAAATGCAGAGGTCGACAACGCCATCCCCACCATTGCAAAAATCATTACTCTTAACTGTTTCATTTTTTTCCTCATGACCTTTTATGATTTACAACACTTACTTACCATCTTGCTCAAAATAAGCCGCTATATCTTGCATATCTTGATCGGATAAATCGGCCACATTGCCATGCATTGTTGAATGACTGCGTAAACCATCTTTATATGCTTTCATGGCCGTAACCAAATAAGCCGCATGCTGCCCCCCTAATTTTGGTACACGATAGGTCGGGTATGCATTATTATAATTTTTAACGCCATGACAACCCAGGCAAGTTTCCCCTTTAATTGCCCCTGCCGCAACGTTTCCAGCCGCATTCACGTTAATAGAAAACAGCATCCCCAGTACAAATAAACTTACAAATAATTGCCTCATTACTTCTTTCCCTTGTTGTCTTGCTTATTATTTTCAAATTAAACTGATTTTACTGAAAACATTGCTATTGTGCTAGCATAACCCACAGATTCAAGCTAACGAAACCTTAAAACCTACAAATTTTCGACCAGTCGAATGACGACTCTTTTTTAAACCACTATGTCAACGATTATTATTTACACCTCGCCTCTTTGTCCTTATTGCACCCATGCCAAGCGCCTACTCAACAACAAAAATGTTTCTTTTGAAGAAATTTCTATTGCTAACGACCCGGCAATAAGACATGAAATGATCCAAAAAAGTCAGCGAACAACTGTTCCTCAAATTTTTAATGGTGACACTCATATTGGCGACTGCACAGAAATTTATGACTTAGAAAGCCGAGGTCAACTCGATACTCTACTCGCTTAAATCGTTGTGACAACCGACGCCTTAACAAAGCAGCGCTTAGACACTTGGTTATGGGCAGCTCGTTTTTTTAAAACACGGAGACTGGCAACTGAAGCCATTTCAGGTGGTAAAGTTCATCTCAATGGTCAACGAACAAAACCCAGTAAAGACGTTCGTGTTGGCGACGAACTACAAATCAGTAAGACGGGTTATAGCTGGGAGATCAATATTTTAGGTTTAAATGCCAAACGACGACCCGCTAAAGAAGCCACCCTGCTCTACAGCGAGAAGGAAGAAAGTTTTAACCGACGACAGGCACTCATCGCGCTTAATAAAGACATGAATGCATCCGCACCTCAGTCGGAACGACCCAATAAAAAACAACGGCGGCAAATCCACCGATTTAAGCAATCTGATTAAGCACTATGGCTTACTAAATGCAAGAAGGCGGTATAGGCAACCCCGCATATTTGTTGGCGTATTTCAACGGCCCATCTGGAAATAATTTATACAGGTAGATAGACGCGCCTTTTTCTGCCCCTAATTTTTTTTTGATCGCTCGAGCAAATAATCGTGCATTCGGTTGATGATTAAACTCATCATAATACGCCTGCATAAAATAAATAATGTCCCAATGTGGTGCTGTCAATGTTAACCCATCTTCCAGCGCCATGGCTTCGGCCACCCCCTCGCTCCATTGGTTTCTATTGATTAAAAAACCGTCTTCATCCCGTTCAAGTTCAGCCAGCATTAAAAACAAGATCTCACGGGTTTATTTTTTTCAACCAATTCGACAAAACCAGCATAATCAACGTATTGAATGCGCTCATAACAGCGTTGGACATCAAGACCTCTCGCTTTCATATCCGCCCGTAGAGCATAAACCGAAATATCGCTGGCTAAGGTTGATACAACGGATGAAGGGGTTGTCTTCACCGCGGCAAAAACGGCGTCTTCGATCAACAAGATCACATCATGTGAGGTTAATCTCTCGACACAATCCTTTAAAACCTCACCCTTTTTATTGACGATATACAGCATTAGAAACCAAACAAATGATCTGCCGATCGTAACTGTTTTTTAATATCTGAACGTGAAACAACAGCCGCTTTTATCGCCAATTCGTTCTCAGTCAAACCGTAGACCTCCATCGATTCTTTCTCAACTATCACGTCATTAATATCATAAACAGGTAATGTATCCAGAATCGGCATCATGTTTTTTAAATTGAGACATTCGGGCTGCTGATTTTTCACCAAGGCATTCACACCATCTCCCTCAAACAACACCACCACTTTTTGGTCAAAGGCCGCTGCCATTAAAATTATATCTAAGAATTCTTGCCCACACACACTGCCTTGAAGCCCTTTATTGATAATAAAGAAAAACGTTTTCACATCAAGCACCAAAGGTAAGGTGCCGATCTGATTCAATGACTGATTCCATCAATAATCCCAAGCCAGCAATCCGGAAGCCATCTGCTACGGCGTGTATGTAGCCACCTACTTTCTTTGCAACGGATTTTTCGAGTAAACCTCTACGTTGTGCTGACGACACACACACAACTAAATCAACACCTTTTTCGGATTGTAGGGCACTCCATCTTTTGACAATATCTCTTTCATCACCGGGAGGGCGAGAATCTCGGCATGCATTAAAAATTCCATCATGATAAAAAAACACACGGTAAACCTCATGCCCAGCTTCAAGCGCCGCTTGAATAAAATGCCAGGCGGTATCCGCTGCTTGGTGCTGGTAGGGGCTCGCATTGATTTGGATAGAAATTTTCATTTAACTTGTTTTTAAACTCCATTAAACTAAAGTCGCTTATGAACGCACATCATACTATCACGCGACGTTTTTTTACCGTACTACTCGCTTTAATTCTCACACTCATTATGGCGAGCGTTGTCAGTCTCTGGTCAGAAAAAAGTCTTGCCAACAATCGAATCAAATTACCTGATATCGGCAACACCGCTAATACTATCATTTCCAGTGAGGTTGAAAAAAAACTGGGCAAGGCTTTCTTAAGAAGTATTCGACTGAGAATACCACTGAGTCATGATCAAGAAATTAACGATTATGCGCAACAATTAGGTCACAGAGTTGCAAAATTCAGTGAGCAACCCGATCGGCACTTTAACTTCTTTGTGGTAAACGACCATCGAATTAATGCCTTTGCCGGACCTGATGGCCATATTGGTCTCAATACAGGGCTCATTCTAGCTGCCGAGTCTGAAAGCGAACTTGCTTCTGTTGTGGCTCATGAAATTGGTCACGTCACCCAACAACACCTTCAACGCGCTTTTGAAACAGCCAGTCAACTGTCAACGCCTACCGCCGCCGCCATGCTGGCCGCCGTTATTTTAGGTGTAGCTGTACCGGGCGTAGGGCCAGCCGCTATCATGGCCGTACAAGCCGGACAGGTACAAAAACAAATTAACTTCACCCGCAGTCATGAGGCGGAGGCCGACCGTGTTGGCGTACAAAATTTAGCCGATGCTGGCTTTGACCCAAGAAGCATGCCTCTTTTCTTTGGTCGGCTTAAAACGGCAACCACTCAATACGGTCAAAAAGTTCCTGAAATATTGCTAACCCACCCTGCTCCTACCTCTCGAATCGCCGACACCGCGGCACGCGCAGAAAAATTTCCTTATAAACAGGTTGAAGATTCACAAGATTTTCGTTTAATCCGTATGAAAGTTCGTGTTAACAAGCAACAGCAAACATCAACGGGTGAACTGATTGAAGCCTTAAAAAATGAATCTCAACAAGGCACTCAGCCCATCAAAAACGCAGCCCGCTATGGCCTTGCCCAGGCTTATATGAAAGACAGACAATTTAACAAAGCCCGCGACCTGTTATCGGCCCTAAGAAAACAAAACCCTGATCAACTGCACTACCTAACCGCTCTAGCATTGAATGAATACCGAGATAACAAACCCCAACGGGCTTTAACATTATTTGAACAAGCAAAACAATTATTTCCAAAAAGCCGCGCTGTTAATTTATTGTATGCAAAAGTGTTATTACACAATGGCAAACCACAACAGGCACTCACTTATTTAAACCAGGATTTGGCGTTATTCAACCCAACACCCAATGTCTATGACTTGCTTTCTATTGCCTATGGCCAAGTTAATGAGCCGGTCAGAGGATTCCAGTATCGGGCAGAATACCTCTACTCAATCGGGTTCACTAAAGACGCGATCATCCAACTTGAGCAAGCTCTACGTTCTGCTAAAAATAATTTTTACTTAAGTAGTCAAATCGAAAACCGTATTAATCAGCTACAAGCCGAACTTAATGCACCAAAACTTCTATAATCAAGACTTAACTCTATGAGCGATCCCTTAAAGCCACCAGGTATTTTTAAACGCCTGGCTGTCGTTGTTTATGATGCACTGCTGCTAATTGCCATCTTATTTCTGGCGACACTCATCTTACTCCCGTTCCAAGAAGGTCATTCCTTTCAAGCCAATTCTTGGCAATACTCCGTTTACCTGTTATTTGTAAGCTTTCTTTTTTATGCTTGGTTTTGGACTAAAAGCGGTCAAACATTAGGACTGGTCGCCTGGAAATTAAAAGTTGCAAACAAAAACGGTGAAAATATCAGTTGGAAACAAGCTGTTATTCGTTATTCAACGGCTCTTCTTTCCTGGGGGGTGTGCGGACTTGGTTTTCTATGGATGTTTTTTAACAAAGACCGTCTCACTTGGCACGATATTGCGTCAAATAGCCGCCTCATCTGGAAAAAACCTGAATAATCAGCCCATTCGACGAATCGTAAATATAGACAAGGAAAGCGCTAAAAGAAAAGGCATTGAAGCCGCAATGATCGGATTTAACCCATACAGAACACCCACATTGCCAAACAAACGGTCAATCAAATTAAATCCAATGCCGATTAACGCACCGATCAATATTCTTGTTCCCGTACTGCCTGCACGTTTCACGCTGAGCACCATCGGAATCGCAATCAACAGCATCACCAAAATAACAAAAGGTCGAATTAACTTACTGGTTATAGCAACAATGAATTGCCTGGCGTCCTGTCCATTATTTTCTAAAAACGTAATGTAACTCGCCAAACCCATGATGGATAAACGCTCAGGTTTAACGACTATTACATCGAGCAAGCCCGGGTCTAATAATGAATCCAGTTGCGCCGAATCAGAATGAGTGACCTCGACACGATCTTCTAAAATGGCCGTTTGCTGAACCCCTTTTAGCGCCCATTTATTATTAATAAAACTTGCCGCCTTCGCATGCGTAGCGTATTTGAGTTGATTATGATCTGTCATTTCATAAATGCTGACATCTTTAAGTTCTGATGAGTCCAAAATCTCTCGAATATTTAAATAGGTATCACCATCTCGCGTCCAAAAACCATATTTTGTTCTTAAGGCGACCTGTTCATTTTTTGCAGTAAATTTCAACATTTGTGCGGCTTGTTCGGACGCCGGTGCGATCGTCTCACTGACAAACAACGAGATCACCATTAACATGGCACCAACACGAAGGACTGAAAAAATAATCTGCCACCGACTAACACCCGCTGCTCTCATGGCCGTTAATTCATAGTTATTCGCCATACTGCCTAATGTAATCAAGGCTCCTAACAAAGCTGCTGATGGCAGGAGCTCATAAAAATTACGCGGCGCAATTAATGCCAAATATTTCAAAATTTCAATCAGGCCATATTGGCCTTTTCCCATATCATCCAGTTCATCCGCAAACGTAATGACCAATACCAGCGACAATAAAAAAAGTACTGCTATACCCGTACTCTTTAACATCTCCAACGCAATGTATTTATTAATGACCCTCATCTTCTTAAGGCCAATTTATTTTTAACATATGCAAAACCGTGCAGTCTTATCACCATCACAGCAGAAAGGCCTAGCAACACGACATGAACCCACCATACACCAACCCAAGGCGGCGTCACGCCTTTGACCAACCATGAATGAGACAAACTCATCAAATTCTCAAAAACAATATAGATTAATAGGGCCGTTAATAAATTTCCGTACATGCCCGCTCGTGGCGATACACGACTAATGGGGACAGCTAACAAAGCAAATGTAATAATCGCCAAGGCTAATGACCACCTTTTCTGTAATTCGCTCTGTGCCCGAGGGGATTTCATCTTCATTAACTCTCCGGTGGGCTTTTCCTTAACACCAAAAGAGAGTTGAGCCGTTGATTTTTCTGCCACAACAACACCGTATTCCTTAAATTTTGTGATTGTATAATCTGCCTGGCCGGGCACTCCCTCATAACGGTTACCCTCATGCAGAATAATAAAACGATCACCTGTTATCGGGTCGACTCTTAATTCACCGCTTTTAGACGACGTGATACCCAGTTTTCCGTGTTGCCGATTTTGAATAAACACATTCAACATTTTGTTATCGTCGGTTATTTTTTCGACGTAAAAAACCAGATCACCCCGACTGTATTCATTAAATCGTCCATCGGTAATGCCGCGAATATCCAAGTTAGCCTGATCACTCGTTTTAACTCGCTCAATTGCCTGCATCAAGTCTGGTGTAGCAACCAACGCCAAGTACAGCATAAGCGCAAATAAAGGCGCAACGACAATAAAAATTGAGCGGTAAATTTGCGTTAAGCCAACCCCTGCAGAAAATAAGGCCGTCATTTCTTGATCTCGATACATCCTGCCCAACACCAACAGCACCGACAACAACAAGGCAACCGGTATAATTTTAATTATCAGCAACATCATATTAAACATGATGAGCGACATCACCGCATCGGTTGATAGCTCACCGGCCGTCACTTTAGATAACAAACGAACCAATCGTTGACTTAACAAAATAACGGACAGCACTGTCATCACGCCCAACATCATCTTGCTCAGTTGAGTAATGAATAATCGATCAATAATTTTTAATTTAAACGCAGACATCCACCGTGTATTTGCCTTATAGTTAAAGCTGAGCTAAGTAGGTCAGTCCCACTTAAACGAAACGCTTACCTTTTTAAGGAATAAGCATATCAGCCCATAGAAAATATGGTGCCGTATCGTAACGGAAAAACCAAGTAATAACATTAAATTCACTGAGGTATCAGCATGCAATTCGTATCAAAAACCGGGCAAATCGATAAACTATCAACCCCATGTCTTATTTTGCCTGTCTTTAGTAAAGGCCAACAGCTTGACGTCACAACATGTTTTGATCAGGCACATAACGGGCAAATCACCACCGTTTTAAAACAAGGCGATGCCTCAGGAAAAGTCGGCAACACACTGTTACTTCAGATGCCCGCTGGCAATAAAACCAAGCGAGTGCTATTGGTTGGCCTTGGCGAGCAAGGCAAAACAACCGAGAGCGACTTCAATAAAGCTGTTCAGGCGTCTATCAATGTGCTGAAACGTTTACCCATTAAAATAATCTGCTCTGCGTTATTAACGGTTGAGGTTACTGACAAAGATATTGACTGGAAAGTACGACAACTGGTGCTCACCTCCCGTGAAGCGTTGTATCAATACACAGAAACACTCACCACTGCCGCACCCGATGCACATTCTCTGGAAAAATGCCAGTTATTAGCCCCGTCTGGTCGGGCCACTCAAGCGATTAACGAGGCCGCAAATATAGCTTCAAGCATCGCCAACGGTGTAGATCGTGCAAAAGAACTGGCTAATTTGCCCGGCAATATCTGCACCCCAACCTATCTCGCTGATACGGCTAAAACCCTTGGCAAGCAACATACATCACTTAAAGTAACTGTGTTAGATGAAGCTAAAATGGAAAAACTGGGCATGGGCTCATTATTATCCGTTTCTCGCGGTTCACGTGAACCGGCCAAACTGATCACGATGGAACATGCAGGCGGCCCTAAATCGCAAAAGCCCATCGTTATTGTTGGCAAAGGCCTAACGTTCGATGCAGGTGGCATTTCAATTAAACCTTCATCCGGTATGGATGAAATGAAATACGATATGTGCGGTGGCGCCAGTGTTTTTGGCGTAATGCAAATGTGCGCAGAATTAAACCTGCCAATTAACGTTATTGGTGTCGTGCCATCATCAGAAAATTTACCCGATGGTGATGCCAACAAACCTGGCGATATTGTCACCAGTATGGCCGGTTTAACCATTGAAATTTTAAATACCGATGCCGAAGGCCGATTGATTTTATGTGATGCGCTCACCTATTCGGCCAAATTCAAACCCGACGTCGTTATTGATGTTGCCACCCTTACCGGCGCCTGTGTGGTCGCACTGGGTAAACATGCTACCGGTTTAATGGCCAATAACGATGAACTAGCCAATGAATTATTAGGTGCGGGTCTCAAAGCAGGCGACAAAGCATGGCAACTTCCTTTGTGGGACGAGTACAAACCACAGCTTAAAAGTAACTTTGCTGATCTGGCCAATATTGGTGGCCCCGCAGGAGGCACCATCACAGCGGCCTGTTTCTTATCTCGCTTCACTGAGGATTACAAATGGGCGCATTTAGACATCGCTGGAACAGCATGGAAATCCGGCGTTGAAAAAGGTGCAACAGGTCGCCCGGTCCATATGCTCAGTCAATTTATACTAGACCGCTGTTAAAATAATGACACGAATAGATTTCTACGTTCTACCGGATGATCAGATCGACAAGCAATACCTTTTTGCTTGTCGATTAGCACAAAAAGCAACCAAGCAAGGCCATCGCGTTTATATTCATACCGAATCAGAAAGTCAATCTCAACAATTAGACGAATTACTCTGGTCATTCTCAGCCACCAGTTTTGTTCCTCATACCCGTGATGCCAATGAATTTTCAACTCACCCTGTGTATATTCATCACAGTGGTGACCCTTTAGACATACACGATGTATTAATTAATCTAAGTCACCAAACCCCTGAATGTTTTGGACGCTTTGAACGACTGGCTGAGTTAGTTAATCAAGACGAAAAGATAAAACTAGCAGGTCGAGAACGTTTTAAGTTTTACAAAAGCCGTGGTTACCCACTGCAAACACATAAACTGTAAAAAAAATGCCTCTGCCGTAACGTCAAGCTTTCAGTCAGGGCTATAATATCGCCCTTTACAGATAACACTTAAGTTTCACGATGGATAAAACATACGCCCCTCACGACATTGAATCTCGCTGGTACAGCCAATGGGAAAAACAAGGCTACTTTGAACCCAAAGGCGGCGATAGCGCGTATTGCATTATGATTCCACCACCCAACGTAACCGGCAGTTTACATATGGGCCATGCGTTCCAAGACACCATTATGGACTCGCTAACCCGTTATCACCGTATGAAAGGCCATAATACCTTATGGCAAGCCGGTAGCGATCACGCAGGTATTGCGACGCAAATGGTGGTTGAGCGCCAATTAAATGCCGAAAGCAAAACACGCCACGATTTAGGCCGTGAAGAATTTGTAAAGCGCATTTGGGACTGGAAAGAATTATCCGGTAACACCATTACCAAACAATTACGCCGCATGGGTACATCGCTAGATTGGTCTCGCGAACGCTTCACCATGGACGAAGGCTTATCAAAAGCGGTTAATGAAGTATTTGTAAAACTGCACGAAGAAGGCTTAATTTACCGTGGCAAACGCCTGGTTAATTGGGACCCTAAACTGCACACCGCTGTATCAGATTTAGAAGTTATTTCAGAAGAAGAACAAGGTCATATGTGGCATATGCGCTACCCGCTCGCCGATGGCAGTGGCGAACTGGTGGTGGCAACTACCCGCCCAGAAACCCTGCTAGGTGATACCTGTGTCGCTGTACACCCAAACGATGAACGTTACCAGCACTTAATTGGGCAAAGGGTGACACTGCCCTTATGTGATCGTGAAATTCCCATTATTGCTGATGAGTATGTCGACCCGGAATTTGGTACAGGTTGCGTAAAAATTACCCCAGCCCACGACTTTAACGATTACGAGGTTGGCCTGCGTCATAAAATGCCGCTGATTAACGTTTTCACCGTTGATGCCAGAATCAACGATGACATGCCAGAAAAATATCAAGGCTTAGATCGAGCTGAAGCGCGCAAACAAATCGTACAGGATTTAGATGATTTAGGGCTACTGGTAAAAGTTGAAGATCACAAACTCATGATTCCCCGCGGTGATCGTTCTGGCGTCATCATTGAGCCTTTATTAACAGATCAATGGTTTGTTAAAGCCAAGCCTTTAGCAGAACCGGCTATTGAAGCGGTTAAAAGTGGCAAAATTAAATTTGTACCCGAAAACTGGGACAAAACCTATTACAACTGGATGAACGACATTCAGGACTGGTGTATTTCGCGTCAAATTTGGTGGGGACATCGAATTCCTGCCTGGTACGATGAGGCGGGCAATATATATGTCGGTCATAGTGAAGCCGACGTGCGCGAGAAGAACCAACTCCCAGACTCGCTGGCCTTATCACAAGATGAAGATGTACTCGACACCTGGTTCTCATCAGCGCTTTGGCCCTTTTCTACCCTTGGCTGGCCCGATAAAACACCCGAACTGGACACCTTCTACCCCACCAGCGTATTAGTGACTGGTTTCGATATCATCTTCTTCTGGGTCGCCAGAATGATTATGATGGGGCTAAAGTTTATGGACGATGTGCCCTTTAAAGAAATTTACATTCATGGCCTGGTACGCGATGCCGAAGGGCAAAAAATGTCCAAATCCAAAGGTAATGTACTCGACCCAATCGACCTGATCGATGGCATTTCGCTGGATGATCTTGTTGAAAAACGTACAAAAGGACTCATGCAGCCGAAAATGGCCGCCAAAATTGAAAAAGACACGCGTAAACATTTCCCTGAAGGCATCCCATCCTACGGGACCGATGCGTTACGCTTTACCTTTGCTTCACTCGCTTCAACAGGCCGTGATATTCGTTTTGATTTAAATCGAATTGAAGGTAACCGTAATTTCTGTAATAAATTATGGAACGCTACCCGCTATGTATTAATGAATACCGAAGGCGAAGATACCGGTTTAGGCAACGAAGACTGCCTATACAGCCTACCCGATCAATGGATTGTTTCACGCTTACAACAAACCGAAGCCAGCGTTATCACCTCAATTGAAAAATACCGTTTTGACCTTGCTGCCCACTCCTTGTACGAATTCCTCTGGAACGAATACTGCGATTGGTATTTAGAGCTGTCTAAACCTATTTTATTAGATGAAAACAGCAGCGAAGAACAAAAACGTGGCACGCGTCAAACGCTTATCCAGGTACTAGAAGCGGTGTTGCGCCTATTGCACCCACTGATGCCCTTTATAACCGAAGAAATTTGGCAACAAATAGCACCGCTAGCCGGTAAAACGGGCGACACCATCATGCTACAAGCTTACCCAACACCCGACGAAAGCAAAATATCCGCCGATGCAGAAGCCGATATGGCGTGGATCATGGAATTTGTGATGGGTATTCGTAAAATTCGTGGCGAAATGAACATTCCACCCAGCAAACCGCTAACGGTGATCTTAGATAATGTTTCAGAACTGGACCAAAAACGCCTGAAAAATAGCGACACCTTAATCAGCAAACTTGCCCGTACCAGCCGCATTGTTTCGCTTGCAAACGGTGAACAAGCACCAGAATCGGCCACCGCTCTTGTTGGTGAAATGAAAGTGCTTATTCCTATGGCCGGGCTCATCAATAAAGACGAAGAACTGGCTCGTTTAGATAAAGAAATAGCAAAGCTAAACAATGAACTAAAGCGCCTAACAGGTAAACTATCAAACCCCAAATTTGTTGATAAAGCCCCTGCCGCTGTTGTTGAAAAAGAGAAGGAAAAACTGGCTGATATTTCATCCAAATTAAACAACCTAAACGAACAAAAAGAAAAAATAGCCTCTTTATAATTTCACTTGCCTCAGTGAGTTAGTCTCTCTTCGATACACTCCAGAGAAAACTCATTCATTAACCTCGTCTTATATAAGCGGCCACCATAAGGCCGCTTATTCAGGCAGTACCAACTTCACAAGTCCGATGACAGCCATCACAAATAAACACGTTAAAATAAAACCCGTCACGATAAACACTTTCGGGTTTCCATGCTGAAAATCCCGTTGTCTACGTGACTCCTTCGACACACCAAAAAAAGACAGCATCGTACTGCCAACCATTTGCCAAAAAGAAGGCGCTAAACCATTGTCTTTCTTCATCCTGATCACCTATTTATTATTCATTGGCGCATTTTATCACTTACACCCCATGCGTTTTCTTCAAAAAAACCTCAATAAATTTGCAAGCATCGTTCCCTATACCTACTTATCTAAAACCATTAAATTCATGAGAATGAATAGGTTTTAGCTTAAAGCAACCGATTACTTTGAACTAGCACCGCCAAGTAAAAAAGTATGAGACAATAAATTCAACCATAAAAGAACACATGTTTTCTCATCATGACGACAAAAAAGCCCCACCTTAGCATTGTGATGCCCTGCCTCAACGAAGCTGAAAACATTGATAATTTATTACCAAAAATTAAAGAGTACCAGCCTGATGCTGAAATTTTAGTGGTTGATGATGGTTCAACTGACCGTTCTGTAGAAATTTGCAAAGAGCATGGAGTTAGAGTCGTGTCGCACCCCACTTCATTAGGGAATGGAGCGGCTATTAAAACGGGCGCACGCAATGCCATTGGAGAAATTATCGTCTTTATGGATGCCGATGGGCAACATGCCCCTGAAGACATTCAACGGCTTTTGAGCAAACTCGAGCAAGGCTACGACATGGTTGTCGGGGCCAGGCAATCTAGCAGCCACGCCTCAAAAAAACGGCTGATTGGCAACACCATTTTTAATAAGTTGGCCTCATTTATGACTGGCCAAAAAATAGAAGACTTGACTTCAGGTTTTAGAGCCGTTCGAGCAAAACATTTTAAAAAATTCCTCTATTTATTGCCTAATGGATTTTCCTACCCTACCACATCAACCATGGCCTTTTTTCGTTCCGCCCTTCCTGTTGCTTACATCCCGATTCATGCTGGAAAACGCGAAGGAAAAAGCAAAATAAAACTATTAAAAGATGGCATACGTTTTTTTGTAATTATCTTAAAAATTGGCGCGCTATTTTCACCTATGCGTTTATTTTTACCCACGAGTGTCATTTGTTTTCTTTGTGGAGTCATTAATCATATTGATAGTTATCTCACATCCGGTAACTTCAGTAATGGCACTTTATTATTATACGTTGCCTCCGTCTTTATTTTCCTGATGGGAATACTGTCTGAGCAGATTTCGTCGTTGCATTATAGGCACTCAGACAAAGAATAAATTCTTACCTCTCTCGCAAGCCTTAATGAAAATTTCAACGCCATTAAAAGTCTTGATGCTAACATCAAGCTACCCAAGAAACGATAGCGACAACAGTTCTATTTTTTTACGTTACCTCGCTACAAATTTAGCCCAACAAGGTTCAGAAGTACATGTTTTAGCGCCCTATCACCCACTTGTTACAAATGTAAACCTTGACGCAAATGTAAAAAACCATTGGTTTCAATACCTCCCAAAAACATGGCAACGGCTAGCCTATGGGTCTGGCATACTTCCAAACCTAAAAAGAAACAAACTACTCTACCTGCAAGTTCCTTTTTTCCTATTAGCAATGCTTATCTCTTTATTTTTATTATGCAGAAAAATAAAGCCCGATGTTATCCATGCACATTGGGTTATCCCCCAAGGCTTTATAGCCATCATCGTCGGCAAGCTATTAAATATACCCGTCATAGCCTCAGCGCATGGTGGTGATGCTTTTTCACTGAATACCGACCTACTCAGCCGTTTAAAAAAGCTCACCTTAAAGCACTGCCACGCTTGGACATCAAACACAAAAGCCACTGCAGAAACGTTTAACTCACCTAACAATATACCAATGCCCTGCATTATCCCAATGGGCATCGATATTGAAAGTTTTCAATCAGGCAACGCAGACAAGCTATTAACCAATGAAGGTAGAAAAATCATTCTATTTGTTGGCCGCCTTGTCGAAAAGAAAGGTGTTAAATACCTTATTGAAGCATTCTCAATGCTACCTAAAAAGACTCAAGATGAATCCGTTTTATGGATTATTGGTGAAGGCGATGAACGTCTTGAACTAGAAGAGCAAGCGCAACGTTTAGGAATCCTAAACATAAAATTCTGGGGGCAAGTACAAAACAAACAACTCCCTAATTTTTATGCCGCTGCTAGCGTATTCGTAGCCCCCTCGGTAATCGACTCAAAGGGCGATACAGAAGGGCAAGGCGTTATTTTATTAGAAGCCATGACCAGTCAAACGCCCATTATCGCCACGACCGTGGGAGGCATACCCGAAGTTATCACTCATAAAAAAACTGGCATACTTGTTTCACCTGAAAATCCAAATGAGTTATCCGCTGCTATTGAATACATCTTCAAAAATAAAGATGCCGCTAATAAATTCACTGGAAATGCATTCCTTAAAGTTAATAACGTTTATTCTTGGCAATCTATTTCACAAGAATTTATTTCACTATTCAACAACACTTCTAGCCACTCATCCGCTGCTCGCTTAAAAAACAGCCCCACTAAAAACGCCCATCGAGACGGGTTTGCTACTACAGCTAACCGAGAAAAGAAAGCTAAAAAGATATTAAAAATTTTAAAAGATACTCTTGGTAAATCAGTAGAAAACCTTGAAATTCTTGACATAGGAACAGGTAATGGTGAAATCTCTTCATTCATCGGCAACACTAATAATGTCACCAGTGTTGATATTTCGGACACAAGACAAACGGATAAGGGCTTCACCTTTGCTTTATGTAACGAACCTTTGCCTTTTAAAGATAATCACTTCGATATTGTCATTTCCAATCACGTCATTGAGCATGTTCAAGACCAACAATTACATATTGATGAAATTAAACGAGTACTTAAAAAAGATGGCCTATTATACCTCGCAACACCAAACAGACTATGGCCTTTCGAGGTCCATTACAGACTCTATTTCTTACACTACTTGCCCCATAAATTATTTATTAACGCATTAAAATGGCTAGGTATTTACAAAGAGGATGTGGATTTATTAAACATTAAAGGCATTTGGAACTTACTGAGCAAAAACAACTTAAAAAGCTGCAGCGGAAAAATTATAAAAAATCCAACTGATTATTTAATGAAAACGCCGAAGTGGCTAGAAAACATATTAAATAGAATTCCCCGTAAACTTTTAGAGAAAACAACCTTTATTCATCCGACATTTATTTTTATTTATAAAAACAGGGTAACTAAGCAGTAAAATCAGACAGCATCTTTTCAAATAATCCTTGATATTCAGCAATCATTCTATTGAGAGTAAACCTTTCTTCTATCTTCACCCGATTATAGCCACCCATCTCTTTACGAAGAGTCTCATTGTCAGCAAGAAGGTTGACCCTAGAAGCAAACTCATCAACATTTCCAAGCTCACATAAAAACCCACCTTTACCATTATCTATTAGCTCAGGTAGCGCAGAACAATTTGTAGCAACAACAGGCAAGCCGCAAGCCATCGCTTCAGCCGCGGCCAAACCAAAACCCTCTCTAACCGTTGGGAATAATAAAATATCAGCTGATTGATACAACTCCGGCATGTCTTTATAGGGTACTCGCCCAACATTCACTAAGCGCGGATGATTAGCCAACTCACCCTCCCCACGCAGACCAGACGTATATAAAATAGTCACATTTGAGTTGAGTTTATTCAAAATAGGCAACAACCATTGAGCACCTTTTCGACTGCTCAGGTTCCCACTAAACAACACCTTAATCTCACCATTAGTTCGCGAGCGCGCGGTGCGCTTGGTGTTAACCGGCGAACATGAACACCCCTCCCGCTGGGCGACGATTCAATCTGTTGCAGGAAAGATTGGTTGCACCCAGAGACCTTAAGATCATGGGTAAACAAGATGGAGGTGGACTCAGGCCGCAAGCCTGGGGTGACCACTGATCACGCCCAGCGGATGAAAGAGCTGGAGCGAGAGAATCGCGAGCTGAAGCGGGCCAACGAGATTCTGAAGAAGGCCGCCGCTTTTTTCGCCCAAGCGGAGCTCGACCGCAAACCGAAGTGATGGTGGATTTTATTGATGAGCACAAGGCCGTGTTCGGTGTCGAGCCGATCTGCAAGTTATTGCCGATTGCACCCTCCACCTACCATCGCTGCAAAGAGCAACAGCGCCACCCGGATCGTCGCAGTGCCCGCGCCAAGCGCGATGAGCAACTGATGCCGGATATCCAGCGGATATGGGAAGAAAGCGACCGTAACTACGGCGCTCGCAAAGTCTGGAAACAGTTGAACAGGGAGGCGATCAAAACAGCGCGCTGCACCGTTGAGCGCCTGATAAAGCAACTGGGATTGCAAGGCGTGCGGCGTGGCAGGCGCTGCATCACCACGATACCGGATGAGTCAGCCAACAAGCCACTGGATCTGGTCAATCGCGAGTTTGTCGCCGCTCGCCCCAATCAACTGTGGGTGGCTGATATCACCTATGTGCCCACTTGGTCAGGGTTTGTCTACGTGGCCTTTGTCGTCGATGTTTTCTCGCGTTATATCGTTGGCTGGCGGGCGCTCAAACACATGCGGACTGATCTGGTACTGGATGCTCTGGAGCAAGCACTGTGGGCGCGAGGCAAGCCCAAAGGCGTGGTTCATCACAGCGACCGAGGCAGTCAGTATCTCTCCATTCGTTACTCAGAACGCCTGATGGAAGAAGGCTTTAATGCTTCTGCTGGCAGTGTGGGAGATTCTTACGATAACGCGCTGGCAGAAACGATTAACGGGTTATACAAGGCGGAGGTCATTCACAAAAACGGCCCCTGGAAAGGACTCGATGATGTGGAGCGAGCGACACTGACCTGGGTGGACTGGTTTAATAATCGCCGACTGCTGCAGCCTATTGGTGACATCCCGCCTGCCGAATATGAAATATTGTATGATCTACAAACCGAGTCACAAGAGAAAGCCGCGTGACTCAAATTAAACTGCCTCCGATAAAACCGGGGGGATTCAGTTATGAGAAATCAATGATTGCGCATATGTTTTATACCAAGCGTACAACCATTTCAAATGATTTCACAAATCAAATAATTATAAATCAGATTTAGTTTATCAAGCATAGCGCAAGCCCCCCACGAAAAACCTCTTACAACATTAACTTTTTCTTGCCGCTGCTGTGCCATGCAGATATGCTAGCCCCGTAGCAAACTTCATTAACTTTTTTGCTATGAAAAACGCTAATTTTTCTTTTTTTAACACACCATCTAATAGCTTTATCATCGGCCATAAAAAAGGTTTTGATAAAAAAACCAATAACTTTAAACCGCCCTTGGAAAATCGCACATCCGCTCTTGCATACCCCATCATTATGTACTCGCCTGGATGTTCTTCAATAAACTTCATCGATAGTTTTTCACCGCTTTGATATAACTTTCGAGTAACAGAGTTTAATGATATTTGATCATTATGATTCACAAGCGCACTTTCCACTAACGAAACCTTAGCGCCTGAGTTTATTAGTCTAATAAACAAATCCCGATCTTCAAATCCAAAGTGATATGCCTCATCAAAACCGTCAACAGAGTTAAATACCTGCCGCTTAACCATAAAAACCCCTGTCGTCATGCTTGATTTCTCACCAGACCAAAACCTAATCGCCCTTTCTTTTGCTACATCATTTTGATATTTCGCCCAAAAATCACCTTGCGGGGCATATATTTGCCCAAAACAGACATCAAAACCTTCCTCATATTGCTCAAGCAATAAAGAAAGCACATTCTCATGCGCAAAAGAACAATCAGCATCTAAAAATAAAATGACTTCTCCATTACCCGCAAAAGCACCTTTATTTCTAGCAACGCCACAACCACTATTTTCATCAAGCCTGATAACACTTAACCTATGGGCCTTATCGTTGGGAATATCTACCTTAATCGGCTTATCTGAACCATCGTCCACAACATAAATATGAGCTTGCCAACCGTCAGTTAATTGCTGGTTGTAAATAGAATTTAATGATTCTTCCAAATAAGGCGCATCGTTATAAACGGGTATCACAATATCAAGTGTTTTACTCGAAGCTTTTATATTTTCCCCCGTCATTACAATGACAACTTGGCCAAAAAATCTTGATAGGTCCGCTCAAGCCCCACCTTCAATTCAGTGCTTGCAGTCCAGCCTAGCTTCTCGAGTTTAGCCACATTCAATAATTTTTGTGGTGTACCATCTGGTTTTGAGGTATCCCATACAATATCGCCTTGGTAACCAATAATTTGCTGTATTAATTCAACCAGTTCTTTTATTGAAATATCGCTGCCAGTACCAATATTAATATGGCTGCATCTATCAGTAGAGTCTTTTAAATAATCAGCTTGAGTCATTTGCATCAACATAACACAAGCCTCCGCCATGTCATCTACATACAAAAATTCTCGTTTAGCTTGACCACTACCCCAAATGTCTAAGCTATTTTTATTATCAACCTTAGCCTGATGAATCTTCTGAATCAGCGCAGGAATAACATGACTATTCTGTAGGTCGTAATTATCATTTGGCCCATATAAATTAGTGGGCATCACCGAACGAAAATCGGTTCCATATTGACGGTTATATGATTCACAAAGCTTAATACCTGCAATTTTAGCCATCGCATACGGCTCATTTGTTGGTTCTAATTCGCCCGTTAATAGAGCTTCTTCTTGCATTGGTTGTTTTGCAAATTTGGGGTAAATACACGAGCTACCTAAAAACAATAACTGCTTAACACCAGCCTTATACGCCTGATGAATCACATTACTTTGCACCATTAGATTTTCATAAATAAAATCGGCTGGGTATTCATTATTAGCAAAAATACCACCCACTTTAGCAGCGGCTAATACCACATACTCCGGCTTTTCTTGCTGAAAAAACGCTTCAACAGCTGACTGATCAAGCAACTCTAATTCGGCATGTGTTCGTTGAAGAATATTAAAAAAACCTTGCGTATTAAGCTCTCTAACAATAGCCGACCCCACCATTCCAAGGTGCCCAGCCACATAAATTTTTGCACCTTTATTCATCCGTCACTCCTGAGTAGTCATCACATCAAAACCTTGATTGATCAGCAACGCATCCCTTCTCGCATACTCTAAATCACTCTGTATCATTTCACACACGAGCTCTTTAAATGTAATGCTGGGCGACCATCCGAGTTGTTTTTTAGCTTTAGACGCATCGCCCAATAACGTTTCCACCTCTGCTGGCCTAAAGTAGCGTGAATCAATACGAACAATCACATCACCGACTTTCTTCTTACAGCCAGCCGACACCGCTTTAAGCACTGCCACCTCACCTAAGCCGCTACCTTGCCATGTAACAGCCAAACCCAGCTCAGCTAAAGCGCATTCTATAAAATCACGTACAGAGTGTTGCTCACCCGTTGCAATCACATAGTCTTCCGGCGTTTCTTGTTGCAGCATTAACCACTGCATTTCCACATAATCCTTAGCATGACCCCAGTCTCGCTTAGCATCTAAGTTACCCAAGTATAAACACTCATCAAGCCCTTCGTAGATATTCGCCAAGCCACGGGTGATTTTACGGGTCACAAAGGTTTCGCCACGTCGTGGTGACTCATGATTAAACAAAATACCATTACACGCATACATACCATACGCTTCACGGTAATTAACCACCGTCCAATACGCATACAATTTAGCCACCGCATAGGGTGAACGAGGGTGAAAAGGTGTGGTTTCGGTTTGTGGCGTTTCCTGTACCAAGCCATATAACTCAGAGGTAGAGGCTTGATAAAACTTAGTTTTATTTTCCAACCCTAGTAAACGAATGGCCTCTAGCAAACGCAACGCGCCCAAGGCATCCACATCAGCCGTATATTCAGGTGACTCAAAACTAACTGCCACATGCGATTGCGCGCCTAAGTTGTACACCTCATCCGGCTGAACCTCTTGCAAAATACGGGTTAAATTAGAACTGTCGCTTAAATCACCGTAGTGCAAAATCAACTGTCTATTATCCACATGTGGATCTTGATAAAGACCATCAATCCGCTCGGTATTAAAAGACGATGCCCGGCGTTTAATAGCATGTACCTCATAGCCTTTTTCTAATAAAAATTCGGCTAAATAAGACCCATCTTGGCCTGTTATGCCAGTTATTAATGCTTTTTTTTTCATTTAATAGTTTTAAATACGCCTTTCGTGCTTTAGTTAAGACAAATTATTATCCTTCGCCCAAATTTTAATTCTCTTTCCAAAGAACTGTTTTAACTTAAAGCGCCTAACTAAAAAGCAATAGATAAAGTCCAACCTGTCTTTAATAGAAAACTTATTTGCTTCTAAGTTATCAATATCTTCCAGAATTTTTCGCTTATCGTAACCTTGTGTTTTTAAATTTTCCTTACTTATTCCGTTAACATATTGATAGATGATTTTTTTTCTAAACGCTGTATTAAATGTGCCTTTCCACTTATCAAGCGAACTTTCACTAATACTTTGATAATCTTGTACACCAGTTGGATCACCCATGCGACCCTTAGTATCCTGGTTTATGAAAGACTCCAACATAGCTTCATCAAATTCTATTTCTAAATAACTACATATTTCTTTTATATAACAAGCGGGGGCAGATACAAGCTGTTCATATTGCAAAACATGCGCCCTTTCCGCTAAAAGCCGACAACCTTCAGAAATCGCATCAAAACCTCTCTTAAGATCTATTTCATTATTATATAAGTGCTTGAAACTATTATCATTCCATGTCCGCATAATCGAACTCATTACATGGACCGGATTGCGGCATAAAAAAATAAACTTAGCATCTGGAAAAGTTTTTAATATCTCAGGAATAATTAAAAAGTACCTTGGTGTTTTATCTAAAAAGTAAAGCTCATCATTTCGGCATTGTTTTGTGTAAAGTGTATTTACAAATTGCCTAAGTGCATCAAAATAATCATTATCCTGGTTCGGCAAATTATCAATAAAATCTTCAATCGCAATATAGGAAATACCGTGACTATATTCCGTTAAGACACCTGTCGGCCTGAACGCATAGGCAAACGGTAACAATAACCAAGACTCCGCAATACTGGCTATTTGCGGATGAGACATCAATATTCGTTGTAGTAAAGTTGACCCTGAGCGTGGGAGTGAAAATAAGAAGATAGGAGACTTCATTCCATTCCATATTTTAATCTTATGAACATTTGATAAAGCCCCGTTTTTATTAAAAACATGCGAGCTTTTCCCCTACAACCCTGTTTCCTAAAAGCATAATTAGCTTTCCTTACTCGCTCATCAATCTGAGGATTTTCCAAAAAATTAAACCCTGTTAATTTGCCCCACAGTTTATTGTGGTTAAACTTATATGTTTTACCACAATGAATGCCGGTTCCATCATGGCCAATATTTTGTACCAAGCTCTTTTTCGGATAAACGGTCAACATTTCTTTTTTAAATTGACAAAACATTGCTTTTACATCAAATGCATCAATTTTCCCACTCACCTCTAACTCCAGCATGTTTAACATATCTTCACCCCCACCTCGAATAAACCTACCGACTGCCTCTTTATTACATAAAAAGTCTGCATATTCTTTTTTTGAGATATACTCTACTAACTGAAATTCTCTTTGCCAAATTCCAAACCTCCAAGCATTAAATCTAGAAAGCGCATAAGCATCATTTTTGTAATCCTGAATTGATAGTGGCAATCCATATCCAGCGATACTTAAAATTGAATGATCATTCCTATAAAAGTCCAATGCTTGATTCATAAACTCTAAAAAACCTGGTGCAGTTACAACATCTTCAAGGATAATACCCATTTCTTCTTGTTCAAAAAACCAATCGATTCCACCGCTTACCGCATATTTACAACCTAGGTTTTCTTCTCTGAATAGGGTTTTTACTTCACAATCCCAGTCAATGTTTTGCAGAACATAGTCTCGCACAGCGATAGTCTTTTCCGTCTCGCCTTCTTTATTTTTTCTTGCCCCATCAGCAGCTATATATAGCCTTGGTGGTTTCGCCTGTCTAATCGCCTGAAAAACTTGCTTCGTTACATCTAACCGATTAAAGACTAAAAACAATACGGCTGTATTTAGTGGTTTGGGGGGGGGGTGAATTTTTCTATCATATTCAAATAACACTTTTGAAATAGGCTATGGTCTTTTGCAACCCTTCCTCTAGTTGAACTTTTGGTTGCCAATCTAGTTCTTTTTTCGCAAGGTCAATAATTGGCTGTCTCTGTAACGGGTCACCTTCTGGCAATGGTTTAAATATAATTTGACTTGATGAACCAGTCAGCTGAATTATTTTTTCAGCCAGTTCTAGCATCGTAAATTCTATTGGATTGCCGATATTAACTGGGCCTGTAAAACCATCGCGGCTATTCATTAAAAGTTTGTGGAACTTTACAAAAACTCTCCTTCCAAATAAATACGCATACAACTTATAAATATTATTCAACACCTACTGTCTCCTTATAAAATTCCTAATTGGCAGCATAGATTTAGTTTTCATCCAAAAATTAACTCTTGTTTTAATGTGGAAAAAATCCCAAATATAAGCTGCCATACATTGACTTATGAAAGTTGAAATAGCTGCACCTATAACTCCATATTTTGGAATCATTATGATATTTAATAATACATTTACTAGCATCCCGTAAAACGCTCTTAAAAAGGACAACCCATTTAAATTTTCTACGACAAACCATTTCCCACTAGCCACTCCTAAAAAAACAAACACCCCTGCCCAAATATGTATCATCAACACACTCCCTGCCTGACTGTGACTGTATTGCTCCCCATAAAGCAGATTCACCAACCAATCGGATAAAAAAGTCATGGGCAAGGCAATGGCTATTGCCAACCAAACCATCAAGTCATATAGTTTCTGCAATCGCTCACAATACAACTCTTCACTTTGTTTTTTTGCCTCAATAATTGCGGGGAATAGTGATGAGGCTATCACCATTGGAATAAAGTACCATGCCTCACTTAACCTTACCGCTGCAGCATATTGCCCTACCGCTTCTGCATTGAGCATTTCTTTAATCATAACTTGATCAATTCTCATATAAATTGAAACGACCAAACCACTGAGTATTAACGGCCAACTGTCTTTCAATAAATTCAATGCAATGTGTTTATTAAATGTCCATTGCGTTATCTCCCCCCCGACTTTCAGGTAGGTATAGAGAAAGCCTAAGGACAAAACAACACTATCTAATAGCACAACTGCTGCAAAGGCAACCAGCGGCGCATCATTAACAATAAGCCATATTTTCACTACCGATGAAACAAAAAGGGTTAGGGTATTGGCAAATGCAACATATCGGCTAAGGACTTTGCTTTGAAAGTAAAAATCAACAACATTCATACTTTGGAATAGAGTTGCTGACGCTATTATGATGATGAGTAACTTGGTTTGTGTATCGGCTGACATTATGTTTATTATTAGCGTTAACATAAGTAGAACGATAACGGCTCCAATAAGTTTTAGTGTGAACGCTGTGCCCAGCAACTCATCCCGCTTACTTTCATCTTTAACTAATTCACGTACTACAATGCCATCAAGCCCCAGTGTCGCAAATGCAGTAAATAGGAATACAAAACTTTGGGCATAACTAAGTAGGCCAAATTGTTCAGGGCCTAGGTACCTAACCACCCATATTCCAACGAATAAGCCAACCGCCATCCGAAGGATTTTTTCACCTAAAAGCCATGAGGTGTTTTTAAAATACCGCATAAAGCCTTGGCGGTTTTTTAATTCATTAATTTTAGAGACTAACGGCATAATTTAATGCCTAACATTCCAATAGACACCTGTATTGCAGTTTATTTCAATGATGCTTTGTGCCTTGTGTTGCAGCAATAAAGAAGTATTTGATAAAGCGACATACTCCGCACCAAGCACTTTTATTGTCATAATGATAATGCCCTTAAATACCCATCAATTACTTGAATGCAAAACGCATTTTTCGATAGGGTAAGTACACAGTCCAATAAACCGTATAAATTATTTTCATAAATGCTGAAGTATTGTTTTCCAAATGCACTCTTTTTTCTTCTGCAAAACGCTGTTTTAGGCTTGGCCAGTCTTGGCGTGAGCTAATGCCTCCATCGCGCATCACTGATAGCACTTCATCCACATGATTCCCGGTTGCTCCATGCCGATATGCTCTCATAAAAAAATCATAATCCATACAAATTTTAAAACTGGCATCAAAGCTTCCTACTTTTTGAAAAAGCTCTCTTTTACATAAAACACCTTGATGACATAGTCCTTTAAAGTTAATCCTTTTTCCAAAAGTACCTGAATGCCTACGCAAACCGCCTTCTTTTTTTAAAAAAATGGTATCGAAAATATAAATATCTCTGTCATCTTTCATCTGTGAAACAACCATTGCAATGGCATCAGGCGTTTGGAAATAATCATCAGCATTTAAAAACATTAGATAATCCCCCGTTGCTAATGCCACGCCTTTATTCATTGCATCGGCAATGCCTTTATCTGGCTCGGAGATCCAGCATGTGATGTGCGAATCGTATTGTTGAATTATTTGGCCGGTTTTATCGGTTGAAGCGCCATCCACAATAATGTATTCAATATCACGCTCTTTTTGGTTAATAACACTTTGTATGGTCTGTTCTATGTGCTTTTCGGCATTAAAGCAGACGGTTATGATGGTTATTTTTGGCATTAACGATTTAGCCTAGAAAGCAATTAATTTTAATCATTATAGAACAGTTTTCCCACAAACCATTGGCCAGGCTATTTCACAAAATAGTATCAGGCAGCACATATTCATACCAAGCAAAAACCTTCTAGCTGATTTTACAAAACACTGCTCTTACCAAATATTTGCATTTAGCATCATGACACTAAAACGAACAAACTTCTTTTCTCTCAATAGCTAGATGAATATCACAGATTCTAGTGAGCATAAAATGCATTTAAAATAATAGTTACTGCAAAAACTCATATTTTCTACTATATTAAGAATACTAATCATCTTTCGTTAATTCAGTATAGGGATTTATTCGAATCAACATGGCAGTATCTAGCGATACAATTTACTTAGGCGGCTTGGCAAGGCGGCTTGTTTTAGACGGCCTGATCACTGAAGAGGCCGCTCGGAAACATTATGATGAAGCCCAGAAAAAGAAGCGGCCTTTCGTTACACACCTCGTGGAACAAAATATATTAGACAGCCAAACCATTGCGCTTTCTGCTTCTGAAGATTTTGGTGTTCCTCTGTTAGATATTGAAGCCCTCAACAAAGAAGTGATACCTAAAGGCATTGTGGATGAGAAAATTATTCGCAAACACCATGTACTCCCGATGTTTAAACGCGGTAACAAGTTGTTTGTTGCAGTATCTGACCCAACAAACCTTCAAGCACTTGATGAAATAAAGTTCCAAACAAGGATGAGTACCGAAGCCATTCTTGTTGAAGAGGACAAGCTCGCACGAGTCATTGACACGGCCATGGATGATGACGATACCTCCATGACTGATCTGCTGGATGACGACCTTGATAACATCAATTTCGGTGACCCTGATGAAGCGCCAGAGGTTGATTTAGATAGCGATATTGATGATGCGCCGATTGTACGTTTTGTGAATAAAATTTTGTTAGATGCCATTAAGAAAGGGGCCTCTGATATTCATTTTGAACCTTATGAAAAAAGTTTCAGGATTAGAACACGTCAAGATGGTATTTTAAAAGAGATTGCTTCACCTCCTATGAACATCTCAAATAAGTTGATCTCACGTATTAAAGTGATGTCACGCATGAACATTTCAGAACGCCGTGTTCCCCAAGATGGCCGCATTAAGATGGCTGTGTCTAAGAACAGGGCTATCGATTTTCGTGTCAATACCTGCCCCACTTTGTATGGTGAAAAAATTGTATTGCGTATTTTGGATCCTACCAGCGCCCAGGTGGGCATTGAACAACTTGGGTTTGAGCCTGAACAAAAAGAGGCTTTTTTAGAGGCCATCCAAAAACCTTACGGCATGATTCTTGTTACCGGGCCCACAGGTAGTGGTAAAACCGTTAGCCTGTATACTGCGCTTAATATTTTAAATGACCCAAACGTTAATATTTCTACTGCTGAAGACCCGGTTGAGATTACTGTAGCGGGCATTAATCAGGTTAACGTCAACCCTAAAACGGGTTTAACTTTTGCGGAAGCGCTGCGGGCTTTCTTACGGCAAGACCCCGACATCATCATGGTGGGTGAGATACGTGATTTAGAAACCGCTGAAATTGCGGTTAAAGCGGCTCAAACGGGCCACCTGGTTTTATCTACTTTGCATACAAACGATGCACCACAAACCTTAAATCGCTTAAATCAAATGGGTGTCCCCCCCTACAATATTGCCGCCTCAGTTTTATTAATTATGGCGCAACGTTTAGCCAGAAAATTATGTGACAAGTGTAAAAAAGAAGAGAACCTGCCAACAGAACTCTTAGTAAAAGAAGGCTTTAAGCCCGAGGAAGCCGAAGGCCTGACAACCTATAAGGCGGTTGGCTGTGATTACTGCACTAATGGTTACAAAGGCCGAGTGGGTGTTTTTCAGGTGATGCCGGTTTCTGAAGCGATGGAAGGCTTGATCATTAAAGGCGGCTTAACCACGGAACTTGAAGAACAATCTGCGAAAGAAGGCGTTTTAACGCTCCGTGAATCGGGGCTGAAAAAAGTCGTCGATGGCATCACAAGCATTGAAGAAATCAATCGAATCACTAAAGATTAAGTATTATGGCTACTAGCGCATCAAAAATTACATATATTTGGGAAGGAACCGATAATAAAGGTAATCGCAATAAAGGTGAAATCATTGCCCGAAGCGATGCGATTGTTAAAGCAGAATTACGTCGCCAGGGTATTCGCCCCATTAAGGTAAAAAAGAAACCCAAAGATATTTTAGGCAGCTTGGGGGAAAAGCCCATTGTTGCTAAAGATATTGCTGTTTTCAGTCGTCAATTAGCTACTATGATGGCATCAGGCATTCCACTCGTACAAGCTTTTGACATTATTGGTAAAGGGCATGAAAAACCGGCCATGCAAGATATGCTGGCAAGTATAAAAGCCGACATTGAAGGCGGTTCTACACTCGCCGAAGGGTTGGGCAAGTTCCCACTGCAATTCGATGAATTGTTTTGTAACCTGGTCGAAGCGGGCGAACATGCCGGTATTCTTGAAGCCTTATTGGTAAAAATTGCCGAATATAAAGAAAAAACCGAGAGCCTAAAAGCTAAAATTAAAAAAGCGCTAACTTATCCAATCGCTGTTTTAGTGGTTGCCGTCATCGTAACAGCCATTTTATTGATTTTTGTTGTTCCTCAATTTGAAAGCTTATTCAGTGGTTTTGGTGCTGATTTACCTGCCTTTACTCAAATGGTGGTTGAGCTTTCTCGCTTTATGCAGGAATGGTGGTGGGCTGTCTTTGGCATTATGGGCGGCGTCGTTTTTGCCATCATGCAAATTAAAAAACGCTCTCGTAAATTTAACCATTTACTCGATAGAGTGGTGCTAAAACTGCCAATCATTGGCGACATTATGAATAAAGCGGCAATTGCTCGTTATGCCAGAACCTTGTCTACCATGTCTGCCGCCGGTGTTCCCTTGGTTGAGGCGTTGCAATCAGTTTCTGGTGCAACGGGTAATGTGGTTTATTCTGAAGCGGTTTTGCAAATGCGTGAACAAGTGGCTACCGGCCTTCAACTCCAACAAGCTATGAAGAATACTGGTTTATTCCCTCATATGGTTGTTCAAATGGTGGCTATTG
>Ga0213864_10000015_pt1 | contig 73700 bp, 81 predicted proteins | sample PICome_5_FD_160078 | JGI IMG/M metagenome (GOLD analysis project Ga0213864, IMG submission 160078) | Coastal seawater microbial communities near Pivers Island, North Carolina, United States - PICO247 | ecosystem: Environmental > Aquatic > Marine > Coastal | place: USA: North Carolina... | reverse complement strand
AAACTAATCACTCTTTTATCTTGCTCAATTGCTTTATAAACTGAACTTTTGCTACAATTAGTAGTCTTATCTTGTGAGTACCAAGTTATTCAAACACACAAATGGAGGGCTAACATGACACATGCTTTAGCGTTAAATAATCAATTATCAGCTGGATCTTTAGATGCCTACATTGCATCTGTTTCGTCTGCGCCTGCACTAACGGCAGAGCAAGAAAGAGATTTAGCCCATCGCTTACGCAACGATAATGATTTAGAAGCCGCTCGTATGCTCGTTTTATCCCACATGCGTTATGTTATTCATATTGCCAGAAGTTACAGTGGTTACGGCTTAGCACTCCCAGACCTTATTCAAGAAGGCAGCATTGGCTTGATGAAGGCTGTTAAACGCTTTGATCCCGATATGGGCGTTCGACTCGTTTCATATGCTGTGCATTGGATTAAATCTGAAATTCATGAGTTTGTTATTAAAAATTGGCGAATCGTAAAAATCGCAACGACAAAAGCTCAACGCAAATTGTTCTTTAACTTAAGAAAACATAAAAAAAACCTTGCATGGTTAAACGAAAATGAAGCGAATGCCATTGCAAATGATCTTGGCGTAGATAAATCTGCTGTCTACGAGATGGAAAGGCGTCTCAGTAATTTCGACATGGCCTTTGATGGCCACCAGGATGACAACAGTGAGTCTGATGAGGTCGCCTACACACCTGCCACCTTCGTCACAAAAGATGAACACGATCCTGCCAGTGTTATCGAAATAGACAGCGAAAAAGCTCATGATTCAGCTCGATTAAATACTGCTCTTAACAACCTTGACGATAGGAGCCGAGCCATTTTATCTGAGCGTTGGTTAAGTGAAGACAAACCAACGTTGCACGAATTAGCAGATAAATATCAAGTGTCTGCTGAGCGTATTCGTCAACTAGAAAAAAATGCGATGAATAAGGTTAAACAAGAGCTTATTGAACATCAGATCAACTAGTAACGTACCTTAGGATCGATCTCATATCCTGATTTAAGGCGTAAAGTTAGTTGTTTATTTTTCTGAACCATTTCAACGTGCTTTAAAAAACTCATTCCCAATAAAACAGCCTCACCATCCATGTGAGGATTAACATGTGCAGCAACATTTTTTAGTTCTATAGCTCCTAGCTTTACCGAATCCAGTAAAACCCGATAAACGACAATATCACCATTTGCAGTACGTGTTCTTTCTGGTCGCCCTTGCGTCAAATTCATCTTCTCAGCAACCCGACCGGGTATACTGATGTTCGTAGCCCCCGTATCTAGGACAAACATTACCCAGAGGTCATTTAACTTACCATCAGCAATATAATGACCTTGCCGGTTTTGCATTAACAAAACTTCAGCGCTTCCATCTGAGGCATACCTCACATCTGGACGATCATTCGGGTTCGATTGTTTTTCGAAATATCGATCAAACCCAAACGCCAACATCATGAGAAAGCCGATCCATGCAAGCGTTACGATTGTTTTTGATATTTTATTACCTGATTCTACACTGCTCATCCGGAAGCGTTAGAGATAATGATCGATTAGTAACGCTGCAAATAAAACCATCAAATATACAATAGAATATTTAAACGCTTTCATCGCAATAACATCATCCGCTGTTTTCTTTAATAGGATGGCGTAATACAAAAAACCCAACCCTAATGCAAGGGCCACAAACAAATAAAGCAGGCCACTCATTCCTGTCAAATAGGGTAATAAACTGACTAAAATAAGTAAAACAGTATAAAAAACGATGTGTAGCCTCGTAAATTCAGCGCCATGCGTCACCGGTAACATTGGAATGTCAGCTTTCGCATACTCCTCTCTTCGGGCAACTGCTAAGGCCCAAAAGTGTGGCGGTGTCCAAATAAAAATAATCAAAAATAATAAAAGCGCATGGGGGTCGATTGTTGCTGTTACGGCGCTCCAACCTAGTACCGGTGGCGCAGCTCCTGCAGCACCACCAATGACAATATTTTGCGGCGTAGCATGTTTTAAATAAACCGTATAAATCACCGCATAACCAATTAAAGAAAGAAAGGTTAAAAACGCGGTTAATTCATTCACCAAAAACACCAGCAAAAGCATTGCAATAACCCCAATGGCGAAGGCAAAACTAAGCACTTGAACTCCATTCAAGTCTCCATGCGGCAAGGGTCTTCCCTTTGTCCGAGCCATTTTTGCATCAAATTTTTGATCTAAATAATGATTGATGGCAGCCGCTGACGACGCTGCCAAGCCAATACCGAGCGTTCCAAAAATCAATGGTTGCCACGGAACCATCCCTGGGACAGCTAAGAACATGCCAACAATCGCTGTAAAAACAATCAACATCACAACTTTAGGCTTGCACAACTCGTAATAGCTTTTCCAGCTAAGCGTATTCGTTGAATTTTTAAGTGTTTGCTCAGTCAAGATATAACCTTACTTATGCTATTGCTTTATTTAGTCTGAAATTAGCGTATACCACGCTTAACAGAAGCAGCGCAGCCACGGCATTATGCGCCACAGCAACGTGCAGAGGCAAATTTAGTAAGACATTAAATATACCGAGTAACACTTGCATGGTTAACAAGCCACCTAACATGAGTGATTCTTTGATGGCACCCAACCTGAAAAGTATCAAGCTCAAACCGCCCAAAATTATAGTGGTCACTAGTGCGCCAATTCGATGCACCCAATGAATCGCTGCGCGGGCTTCATTATTAAGAACACCAAACTCATAATCAACGCCTAAACCACGCCATAAAACAAACCCTTCTTTATAATCTAAGGCTGGGTTCCATGAATCACCAAAACAGGTAGGGAAATCTGGGCATGCTAGTGCTGCATAGTTAGTGCTGGTCCATCCACCCAGTGCAATCTGTATCAACAAAACAACTAAACCCATTGTTGCAAGGTGCTTGGATTTATTTCCCCTTTTATCAGCCGATAGGCGCTTATTATTGATACGCAATAAAAGCCATAAAAGTAAACTCAACGTTGCTAAACCGCCGAGTAAATGGGCCATTACTATCACAGGCTTAACCAGCAAGGTCACCGTCCACATTCCAAGGGCCCCTTGAAACATGACGAGTAATGACAAAAAAACCGTCAACCTCCGTTGGCCAAGCTCAGGTTTTTTCCACGCTATTACCGTTAAAATTAAAATGATAAGACCCAAGAGGCTCGCAAAGTAACGGTGTATCATTTCTTTCCAGGCTTTATCTACCTCTAAAGGGCGCTCAGGATAGTTATCAGCTGCGCTCTTAATTCCTTCATGGGACTCATCAACAATTAAATTCCCATAACAACCCGGCCAATCAGGGCAACCAAGTCCAGCATCTGAAAGTCGAACATAAGCGCCTAAAACGACAACAAATAACGCCAATAGAATGGCAAAAATGGTTAAATTTCTAAACATTCTTTACCCTATTTGTGATGCTTTAAATAAATGTTTGAGATCTTTTTGGATACCATAAGGGTCTGCATCCTTTGAATATTTCATCATGATATTACCTAATGGATCCATCAATAACACATCATCATCTGCTAAGTCTCCAACCTTAGACTTTAACTCCTCAAGCAGCTGATCATTCCATTGAAAAATATATAAATCAGGCGCTTGAGAAAGAAATGGCGTTATATCTCCCAGTGAGTTATTTAAATAGACCCGTTTTAAACGTTTTGCATCTTTATTTAAAAGCACATGCAATTGATGAATAAGATGCACTGTCTTTTCACATAATTCCAAGCATTGAGCATCCATATCGATATGCAATAAGACCCACCGCCCTTTTAAATCACTCAGATCCTTTTCATCACCATCAAGAACATACTCAGTTAGATCAGAAGTGATTACAGGTTGAATAAGCTCACCATAATTCTTTGTTTCCCCGCCTTCTAACCACTGTGGGTTATTAAATATCAGCCATGCTGATATGACCGGTAATGCAAACATCCCTGCAATAAATATCAATTTCAATCTATTTTTTGTTACTTGATCCATTTCTTTTCTCTATCTATTTTTATAGTTAATACGATGTAAATGATGACCCAAGCAGCTGCCAAGGCAAACCATTGAAAGGCATAACCATAATGTTTCTCTGGACCCATTTTCATGGGTAACCAATGCCGATCATAGCCGTTAGGCTCTTGTTGGTCTAATAAAATTTGATAGGGCAAGATGTCGTAACCTAATCGCTTTGACACCTTATCTAGATCAATAAGCTGAGTCATTGCCGGCCAGCCTTCAGAAAGTTGATCTGCACCATCCAGTTTAAGGCCAACGCTAGGAAAATGATCGAATTTACCTGTAATCGAAATATCTCCAGCATCTAACTGTACATCGGGTAAGTCTTTTATGTCGTCTGCAGCCGCTAGCCAGCCTCTGTTTACTAGTATTGAATACGTTTCACTCAATTTGAGAGGGGTCAATACAAAAAAGCCTACTTGCCCATTTTTTACTTGGTTATCTATAAGTATTTGTTTATCTGTATCGAGAAAACCTTCTGCTTTAATAGGCAAATACCGCAAATTCTTATTATCAAAACGAATCGTAGATATATCAACAGCGGGTAAGTTTATTCTTGCAGATTGCAGATCTAAAATGTCCTGCTTTTGTTGTGCTCTATCAAGCTGCCAAAACCCAAGCCTTAGTAAAAATATCAACACCAACAGCGCCAGTATGGTTAAAAATAAATTTGCTTTAAACTGCATATTTCAACTATCGTTGCTCATTAATGTAAGGTTAAATACTCAAACCCCCCACATAAAGTGAAACTAACGAATGCATCCTTTAATCAAATACCTCATTATTTTTAGTTTATGTCTTATCATCTACAACCTCTTCAAAGCTTTTTATCATTTGACCAAAAGACAATCTTCCCCTAAAGAAGTTGTTCGTTCGCTTGCACTACGCATTGGCTTATCGATCACGTTATTTATCTCGTTACTGCTGGCATCATATCTAGGTTTTATCAAACCACATGCTATTATGCCCACTCAACAAACCGTTAATAAATAACAATAAAAAAGGCGCTACATTGTAGCGCCTTTTTTAAGAAAACACTGCTTATAACCAATAGACAAATACAAACAAGCCTAACCACACAACATCAACAAAGTGCCAGTACCAAGCTGTCGCTTCAAATGCAAAATGATTTTCTGGCGTAAAATGACCCTTCATACTACGAACAAGCATCACCGCCAGCATAATGGCACCCACTGTTACATGAAATCCGTGAAAACCCGTTAACATATAGAACGTAGAACCATAAACGCCTGAAGCCATTGTTAGATTTAAATCATTGTACCCATGACTGTATTCCAAGGCCTGCAGTGCAACAAAGATAAAGCCTAAAATAACGGTTAAAGCCAACCCAATAATTAATTGTTTGCGTTTGTTAGCAATTAAGCCCCAATGCGCCCAGGTCACAGTTACACCACTCGTTAATAAGATCAGCGTGTTAATAGCCGGCAGACCCCAGGGACCCATTTTTTGGTAATCACCGCCTATATTATCTGGACCATTTGTTGGCCACATCGCCTCAAAACTGCTCCACAGATATTCATTGGTAGCCGAACCAGCGCCTATACCACCTATCCAAGGTACCGAGAAGGTACGAATATAATATAAAGCGCCAAAGAATGCTGCAAAGAACATGACCTCAGAGAAAATAAACCAGATCATCCCTACTCGAAATGAAGCATCTTCGTTGCTTTTATACGAGCCTGATTCACTTTCATTAATGACCTCTCCAAACCAGCCAAACATCATGTATACCAAGACTAAAAAACCGATAGTCATAACAATCGATGATGAAGGCATGTTATTAAGTTGAGCTGCAAAGCCGCCGAAAAACAGCATTAAACCAATTGAACCGATAATGGGCCACTTAGCATCATGAGGTACGAAGTAAGCATTTTCTGAAGACATAAATTTACCTATTCTGTTTCTTTATTCTGTTAGGAATATGAAAGAACCCAGATAAAAAGCTAACGCGACAGCAACCAACACCGCTACCGTTATTAAGTTTTTTTTTCGTTGCTCATTCATACTCATCAATATTCCTGATTTAAATAATCCTTTAGAAGCTACTTAATTTCAGGTGCCTTTGAAAAACTGTGGTATGGCGGAGGAGATGACAAGGTCCACTCAAGCCCTTCAGCACCTTCCCAAACTTGGTCTGTCGCTTTCTCGCCCCCTTTAATTGTTTTATAAACAATGTAGCAGAAAAAGACCTGAGATAATCCAAAAGCAAAGCCACCAATACTTGACCACATATTGAATTCGGCAAACTGAACTGAGTAATCAGGAATACGGCGTGGCATTCCAGCAAGCCCTAAGAAGTGCTGAGGGAAGAAAAGGATGTTGACGGAAATAGTCGATAACCAAAAGTGCCATTGGCCCAATTTTTCGCTATACATGTTCCCTGTCCATTTTGGTATCCAGTAATAAACTGATGCCATGATGGAGTAAACAGCTCCCGTTACGAGCACATAATGGAAATGCGCAACAACGAAATAAGTATCGTGATATTGGAAATCAGCCGGAGCAATCGCCAACATCAACCCTGAAAAACCACCAATGGTAAACATAATCACAAAACCAATCGCAAATAACATCGGTGTTTCAAATGTTAACGAACCTTTCCACATCGTAGAAATCCAGTTAAACACTTTAACCCCGGTTGGCACCGCAATCAACATAGTGGCATACATGAAAAATAATTCAGCTTGAAGCGGCAAACCTACCGTAAACATATGGTGAGCCCATACAATGAACGAAAGAAATGCAATAGATGAAGTTGCATAAACCATAGAGCTATATCCAAACAGCGGCTTTCGGGCAAACGTTGGAATAATGGCCGAAATAACGCCGAAGGCCGGTAAAATTAAAATATATACCTCGGGATGCCCAAAGAACCAGAAAATGTGTTGAAACAAGACAGGATCACCACCACCAGCCGCACTAAAAAACGTTGTGTCGTAGAAACGATCAGTCAATAACATCGTGACTGCACCCGCTAGAACCGGCATAACAGCAATCAATAAATAAGCCGTTATAAACCAGGTCCATACGAATAAAGGCATTTTCATTAACGTCATGCCTGGTGCACGCATATTAAGGATTGTCACAATTACATTTATGGCGCCCATAACAGATGAAATACCCATCATATGTATAGCAAAAATCATGAATGAAAAACCATCGCCGCCCTGTAGAACCAATGGAGGGTATAACGTCCAGCCACCTGCAGGTGCACCACCATCCATAAAAAAGGTGCCTAATAACATGGCGAATGCAAACGGAAGTATCCAAAAACTCCAGTTATTCATTCTAGGTAAGGCCATATCAGGGCCACCGATCATGATGGGTAACATCCAGTTTGCCAACCCTACAAAAGCGGGCATTACGCCGCCAAAAATCATAACCAGTGCATGAACCGTTGTCATTTGATTAAAAAAGCCAGGGTCAACAAATTGTAAACCGGGCTGAAATAACTCTAAACGTATCACCATGGCCATCGCTCCACCCACCATAAACATCACGAGAGCAAATATTAAGTAAAGCGTGCCAATGTCTTTATGGTTAGTCGTGGTTACCCAACGCATTAAGCCTTTTGCTGGACCATGATCGTGATGATCGTCATGTAAATCTGTAACAGTCGCCATTATCCGAATCTCCTAATTATCTTAATGCTGCAATAGCGGTGGGTTGAACAACATCGCCAACATTATTGCCTAATGAATTGCGTTGATAGGTCACTACAGCTGCTAATTCAACATCATTTAATTGCTCTTTAAATGCTGCCATGGCTGTACCCGCTTTGCCATTCATAATCATATCGATATGTTGATTAATATCGCCTGTTGCAATAGTGCTACCGGTAATTGCAGGGAATACGCCGGGGACGCCTTGTCCATTTTGTTGATGACATGCAACACAATTAGCATTGTAGATGTCTTTTCCCTTGCTGTTTAACTCCGCAGAATCAAGCTCCTTAAGCACGTCAACCTGAGCAACAGCCACACCTGTTTTTTGTTCAGCCAACCATGTTTCATAATCAGCCTGAGACTTCACTTCAACAACAATAGGCATGAAGCCATGATCACGACCACAGAGTTCAGCACACTGACCACGGTAAACACCCGGCTCATCAACCTTGACCCAGGCTTCATTTACAAAACCAGGAATGGCGTCTTTTTTCCAGCCAAAATCAGGAACCCACCAAGAGTGAATAACATCACTCGCTGTAAGCAAAAAGCCCACTTTTTTCCCTGCGGGTATAACCAAGGGGTTATCAACATTAAGCAAATAATTTTCGACCGTTGATGGATCGATATCAGAACCTAGCTTTCTCGCCTCGTTACTTGCGGCATCTAACGTACTGAAAAAATCAACGCCTTCTCCAATATATTCATATCGCCATTTCCACTGATACCCTGTTACTTTAATCTTCATATCAGCTTCAGACGTATCATGCATCTCTATGAGTACCTTAGTAGCAGGAACAGCCATAACAATTAAGATAACAAATGGAATGACTGTCCATATAATTTCGGCGGTCATACTTTCATGAAACTGGGAAGCCACTGCGCCTCGTGATTTGCGGTGATAAATCATTGAATAAATCATCGCACCAAAAACTATGACACCAATCACAACGCAAACCCATAGGATCAGCATGTGCAAGTCATAGACTTGTTTGCTCGTTTCAGTTACTCCAAGTGGTAAATTCAACCCATACTCCGCTTGCGCAACGCTTGACAAAAACGTCAAGACAAGACCACCAGCAAAAAGTTGCTTTAGTTTAATCACGGAAACCGCCTCCCTTATTTACTTTCAATGCTAACTTTACCTCAGCCAAACCAGTTAAATGCGTTACTGGAGAGCCGAATTTTCGTCCAACTTTGTCTTACAAAGTGACCGATCTCAAATACTTCATTAAAAACCTTAATCCCAAAAAAAAGCCAGCCCTTTATTATTTGATTTTTTCAATCATTTTATGCTAGCTACAGGCCTATTTTCACCTATTCTTTTTCATTACGAAATCTTAAGGCATCGTGGGCGTAGAAGTTAACGAAAATTCACCAAATAATCAAGTACACTCTCTATCTTTCTTTGCTCCAAGAGGCTCTTTTCTTTCGTATCGGGCCGATATTCAAAGGCACCCAAAAATTTTGACTTCATTCGACCTTTCAAAGCTTCTAAATTTTCGTTTACTTCATTAAAATCACCACTTAACTCATTACCAATCCAACCGGCAACCTGGCACCCTTTATTTAAAACGGCTTCCTCTGTTAACAGCGCATGATTGATACAGCCTAACTTTAGTCCGACAACTATTATAACCGCCGCATCAAGTGACAACGCCAAATCATCAAAGCCCATTTTGCTATTCAAAGGTACTTTCCAGCCACCAGCCCCTTCGATAATAACAACATCAGAGACCAATTGATGCTTTGCATAACAAGACTTAATAACCGATATATCAATCACCACACCCGCCTGATCCGCCGCGATATGAGGTGCAATCGGTGGCTCAAAACAATAAGGGTTAATGTCTTTATAAGAAAATTCTTTTGAGGATTCACACATCAACTCAAGCGCATCGTCATTTTTGAATTGCCCATCCACACGTTTTGCCCCCGCAGCAACCGGTTTAAAACCGGAGGCTTTAATTTGGCCTGCTTGAAAAGCTTTGACCAGCGCTGCAGCAACATATGTCTTCCCAACGTCAGTGTCGGTACCGGTAATAAAAAAGTTTTTAGGCATTATGTTTACGTCCTCTAACCACAATTTTTATTTGCAACGACATAAACCGCTTCAAAAGTGGCCGGAACTCCTTGTTTTGTACGCAACTTTTCATAGGCATGTAACATGGCTTTAAAGGCATGCACACCGGTCAATCCAACTCTTCGCCCTCGATTCATATTATGAGCGCCCATCCCCTTTAAGTCTAACATCAGTTGTTTTGGAGAGTCGTAATAGACCACCTTATTTTCCGCCTCTATCGAAATGTTTTTGAACCCCGCGGCCTCTAAATTTCGTTGAATAATCCCTCTTGCTACAAACGAATTAACATGCACTGCCTCATCCGCCTTCCCCCAAGACTCTTTTAATTCAATAAGCGTTTTAGGCCCAAACGTACTAAACACAAAAGAACCATCCGGGCATAATGCCCGGTATGCTTGGGAAAATACGCCCTCCAAATTTTCGCACCATTGGAAGGCTAAATTAGAATAAATCGCATCAAACACATTGTCTGTTAATGGCATTTTTTCGGCATCCGCACAAATAAACCCTGTTGCTTGACCCGCACCGAGGTGATGACGCGCCTGATTCAGCATGCTCTGAGCAATATCCAACGCATACACATCACTCACATTGCCACGCTGACTTAATTTTTTAGTTACATAGCCTGTTCCAGCACCAATATCCAGAACTCGCTGAAACGGTTGACGCTGCGTAGTTTCGTGAAGCAAGAGGTGATCACCAATCAACCTTTGCAACGATGTATATTGATTATAATCTTGAGCAGCAACATCAAATGACTGCCGAACCATGTCTTTACTGTATGTTTCTTTTTGAAACTTCTCGGTACTCACGTCGCACAGCCCTCTTTGATAAATTGCCCTATTCCCTGCAACACCTCACGCGGATGCGACAAAAAGGGAACATGCGCGGCCCCGTCGATCACACTCAAGTGAATATCAGGATTAATTTGGGCAGATTCGGCACCTGTTTCCAGAGGCACTAATGAGTCCTTCTCACCTAACACCATCATCATCGGGCACTTGAGCCGGCACAACAAGGCCCGAAGATCGTCTTGACGTAAAATACTCAAGCCTGCCAGCATGCCCTCTATAGACCTCTCTCCATTGTTTTTCACAACGTTCTTTAGAAACTCATTAATTTCCCTTGAGGTCTCAGCGCCATAGGTCTGTAGCCTAATAAACCGCTTGAATGTAGCTGCTGGGTTCTTTACTAATCCTTTTGAAAAAAAGTCAACGGTTTCCTCTGGTTGGGCACACGGCCAATCTTCTGACCGAACAAACTTAGCAGAACTCGCCAGCATCACCAATCGGCTCACCCTGTTTGGGTAATGACTTGCATAAGCCAAACCAACCATGCCACCCAATGACCAGCCTAATACAGCACTACAGCTTGGTAAACTTAAGGCCATTGATGACAACAATTCTTCGAGGTTCCAGTGTTTTGTATATTGACTATTACCATGACCGGGCAATTCCACTCGGATCACACGATACAACTTCTCCAAATCCGCCAACCAAGGCTGCCAAACTAAATTATTCATTGCCCACCCATGGAGCAAGACGAGATTTGGACCTTTACCCGATTCTTGTATCTTTAATGGAATCAACAGAGTGATGCCTCTAAACTCGACAATAATTTATCAACTTGCCGCTCGGTATGATTTGCTGAAAAGGTAATCCGCAAACGCTCACTGGACTTTTTAACCGTTGGATGGCGGATAGCTCCAACCAGAATACTCCTTTTTTTCAAAAAATTGCTCGCCGACATAACCGCCTCGTTACTTCCTAAAATCACTGGCTGGATAGGTGAATCTGATGGCAGTAAATGAAGCCCCAATTGTTTTGCCCCATGGCGGAATCGACTCACCAAAGAAACCAGTTTTTCTCTACGCCAAGTGTCTTCTTGACACCGCCTTAAGCTTTGCCTCGTGGCCGCCATGATGGCGGGCGGCATGGCCGTTGTGAAAATGTAGGTACGCGCTTTTTGTATCAGCATCTCAATTAGTTCATCACTGCCGGCAATAAAAGCACCTGAGGTCCCTAAAGCCTTACCGAATGTTGCCATGAGAACAGGTACTTGCTGCTGAGTTAAGCCATACTTCTCTAATAGCCCACCACCCTTGTCGCCAAAAACTCCAATGCCGTGCGCATCATCTATCATCAACAGAGCGTTTGATTTTTTTGCCACGGTGATCAAATCATTCAACGGTGCCTCATCGCCATCCATGCTGAATACACCGTCACTCGCAATGAGTTTTCTACCACTTGATGATTTTTCGAGTAACTGTGCCAAACGCTTCATATCACCATGCGAATAGCGCTTTAAGTCCGCCTCAGAAAGCCGACCTCCATCTATCAAAGAAGCATGGTTCAACTTATCTTGAAAAATCTCGTCGCCCTTTCGTGTCAATGCCGATATCGCGCCTAAATTTGCCATATACCCCGTGGAAATAACTAACGCACGCTCTCGACCAGTAAAAGCCGCCAACTCTTCTTCAAGCGCCTGGTGCTCCAGACTATGACCACAGATTAAATGCGCCGAGCCGCTACCGACTCCATACTGCTGTGCCGCTTGCTGAAATGCGTTGATAACCTCGGGGTGGTGGGCTAAACCAAGATAATCATTACTTGAAAAATTATCATACAGCTCGCCCTCAATTTGAACTTGTGCACCCTGAGGCCCATCAAGGGTTAGGCGCGAACGATACAGCTGTTGACACTTTAAGGCATCAAGCTCTCTTGAGAACTCCCAATGACTCATACAATAGGCTAAGCTGTTGCAGGGTGAAGCCCTAATCGCTTAAATAATTGGTGGTCCGCACTTTCTTCAGGGTTTTCAGTTGTTAAGAGTTGATCGCCATAAAAAATCGAATTTGCCCCCGCAAAAAAACACATGGCCTGCATTTCATCCGTCATATCAGATCGACCCGCTGACAACCTGACTTGCGAAGTTGGCAGGACAATTCGCGCCACGGCTATCGTTTTTATAAATTCAATTGAATCAATGGATTTTGTGTCTTCAAGTGGTGTGCCTTTGACCTGAACCAATTTATTTATCGGCACGCTTTCAGGTGGGTGCTCCATATTTGCTAATGTGTGTAACATCTTTGCCCGATCGTCGCTTGCCTCACCCATACCAACAATACCGCCACTGCAGACATTAATGCCTGCATTTCGAACCGTATCAATGGTATCCAATCGATCCTGATAAGTTCGCGTTGTAATAACTTCTTGATAGAACTCTTCTGATGTATCGATATTGTGATTGTAATAGTCTAATCCTGCTTCTTTAAGTCGCTTCGCCTGACTATCTTCTAACATCCCCAGCGTAACACACGTTTCCATCCCTAACGCTTTTACTTCCTCCACCATCCGGGTCACTTTATTTAAATCACGGTCTTTGGGACTTCGCCATGCAGCCCCCATGCAAAACCGACTCGCTCCATTGGCTTTGGCTTCTTTGGCCGCCTCAACAACAGCTCTAATTTCCATAAGCGCCTCTTTTTCCAAACCCGTATCGTAACGAACACTTTGCGGACAATACGAGCAATCTTCAGGGCAAGCGCCGGTTTTAATACTCAACAAGGTACTTATTTGAACGGCATTCGGGTCAAAATTTTCTCGATGAACGGTATGCGCCTTAAAAAGAAGATCATTGAACGGCAAATCAAACAATGCCTGAATCTTCTTCAACGGCCAGGTATTCTTTACGATATTAACCGCCGCTCTTTTTTGCTCGCTCATGGCTTCTGATGATATGCTCATTGGACAACACCCACTTCTCATGTAAATAAAATGCTAATGGTACCTTAGGCAACCATGTTGTCAAAATCATTTTTAAAAAATATAGACAACTGGTCAACTATTGCACAATCTGTCTTGTACCCACCCACTTGCTTTATCTGTGAACAACAAGGCCACAACGGATTGGATTTGTGCCTCCCGTGTTTTAAAGAGTTAAAGCCTGCCAGATACTCGTGCCTTATCTGTGACATAAAACTCCCAGCCGAGTCCTCCATATGCGGGCGATGCCTGAAAAATCCCCCGTCATTTGATCAAGTCATTACGCTGTATCGTTACAAGGGTCTTGCTCAACATTTAATCCAGTCGCTTAAATTTCAATCTAAACACAGTTGCGCGAGAACCCTGGGTCAATTGATGGCTCACTATTTTAAATCACTGAAAAAAAACCCAGATGCCCTCATCGCTGTCCCGTTACACCCCAAACGATTAAGGAGGCGAGGGTTCAATCAATGCGATCTCATCGCGCAGCACATTCATCATGAGCTCGGTATTCCCCTTATTCACAATCAACTTAAAAGAATAATTAACACCCAGAGTCAAGTCACGTTAACAGCAAAAGAACGGCAAAAAAATTTAAACAATGCCTTCCGTTACCTTCCCGCACACGACATTAAAACCATTGCCCTCATTGATGACGTGGTAACAACCGGCTCAACGGCTAACGAAATAGCAAAGACCTTAAAAAAACAAGGGGTACAGCAAGTAGAAATTTGGGCATTTGCTCGTGCTTAATGGATCAAGCTTTTTGCTGCATAATCAGCTGCAATACCAATAAAAATAACTAAACCCAGCCAATTATTATTCAAAAAAGCTGCCATGCACTTCGAAGGTTCGCGATCTTTAATTAAAAATTGATGATACAGGGCAAATAAAAAAGCAATGAAAACAGCAATGAAATAAATCAGCCCTAGTTCTACTTTTTGCCCAATTAAAATCAACGCGGCAAAAAACAAAAGCTGGAATAAACCAATGAATACTTTATCCAACTCACCAAACAAAACTGCGGTAGATTTCACGCCAATTTTCAAATCATCTTCTCGATCAACCATCGCATACATGGTGTCATAGATGACTGCCCATATGACTGTCGCAATAAAAACCAGCCACGCTATGATCGGCACACTGCCTAATTGAGCAGCAAAAACCATCGGCACAGCCCAACCAAAGGCCATACCGAGGAACACTTGCGGTAAATGTGTATGGCGCTTCATATAAGGGTATAAAGAAGCCAATAAAATACCCCCCCATGATAACCAGATGGTCAGAGTATTCATTAGCAGCACCAACATCGCTGACACTGCAATCAACGCAAAAAACAATTGCATAGCCTCACTTGGCTTCACTTGCCCTGATGCAATCGGCCTGTCTTTAGTACGCGACACATGTGGGTCAACCAGCCTATCTGCATAATCATTTATCACACAACCTGCCGATCGCATCAACACCACACCCAGCGTAAACACTATAAAAACAAGGCCATCAGGCTGCCCCTCACTGGCTATCCAAAGCGCCCAATACATTGGCCAAAGCAACAACAAGCTACCGATCGGCTTATGCATACGCGTTAAAATCCAATACGCTTTAATATTTTCTTTTTTTAATTGAAATGTCATGCTCTTTAAATATCGCTGGCAAAAAAAACTCACTGACTAAAAATTCATGTTGATTGATTTGATAGGTATTTCGTCGCGCCCAAAGGTGCGAGTACTCTTTTAATAAGAGTTGCGTCTGTGGATTAAGCTGCCCATACCCAATTTTAGCCAAATCCAACCTTAATCGTTTTAACTCCGGGTAATTAAAAATGACTTCGCCTAATGGTTTAGTCCCCAAATGCGTTAATTCCTGTAGCCCTTGCGCCACGGCCCTGGGTAAAGTGGTGCGTGCAAACACAAACGGCCGACCCGCAATACTCAACTGCACTTCGCGAATAAGCGCAATATGCTGTGGACGTTGGTTCAAGCATTGAGCATCCGCCAACGTGGGTTTGGCTAAACCTTGCTCTATTAAGTGAACACCAAAAGGTGCCTGAAAGCTCTCTTTCATCCGCCGAGTCAGCGAACCGGATTCTAATAACCAATCTGACACCTGACTTGGTAGCGAATGCAAAGGCCACTGCTTTAACTCTCGCCAAACCGGCTCTTTTATAAAAAAGTTATTAATATGTTTCAACGCTATGCTACTCAGTCAAACTTGCGCGTATTCTACTGAATTAGAGACCCAACGGTGAACTAATGGTTCCACTAACTCCGGTTGCTTTTGTAAAATAGCCTCTGCGCAATGCGCAACGTCCTCCAAAATTTCAGCATCTCGTTCTATATCAGCCACCTTAAACTGCATAAAACCAGCTTGTCGCTGGCCTAGCAATTCACCCGGGCCACGTAACTGCATGTCTTTTTCTGCAATTTTAAAACCATCTGTTGTCTCACGCATAATGGATAATCGTTCATTCGCATTTTTTGATAGCGGCGGTTTATACATCAGCACGCAATGACTCTCTCGCTGCCCTCTACCGACTCTCCCACGTAATTGGTGCAATTGCGCCAAACCCAAACGCTCAGCATTTTCAATCACCATCAAACTCGCATTAGGAACATCAACACCAACTTCTATCACGGTTGTTGCCACTAAAATATCCAGCCTTTGTTGCTTAAATTGCTCCATTACTTTTTGTTTTTCATCCGCTTTCATGCGCCCATGTACCAACCCTATTTTTAACATTGGCAAAGCGTCACGCAACAGTTCAACAGCGACTTCAGCTGCTTGACATTGCAAGGCTTCAGACTCTTCAACCAGCGTGCAAACCCAGTACACTTGTCGCCCATCTTCCACACCTTTTTTAATGCGTGCAATAATCTGATCTTTCTTAGAAATTGGCAATACCGCCGTGCTCACCGGTGTTCGTCCTGGCGGTAATTCGTCAATAATCGACAAATCTAAATCGGCATACCCTAACATCGCCAAGGTTCTGGGAATGGGCGTTGCCGTCATTACCAATTGATGCGGATAGATACCCTTGCTGGCGCCTTTATCGCGTAAGGCTAAACGCTGATGAACACCAAACCGATGTTGCTCATCAATAATAACCAACCCTAATTTCGCAAAGCTGACTTTTTCCTGAAACAGGGCGTGTGTACCAATCACTATATTAGACTGTCCTTCAGCAATATCATCAGCAATTGCGCTGTACACTTTGCCTTTATGTTGCCCTGCAAGCCAGTCCACTTGAACACTTGTACCTTTTAACCAGGTTTTAAAATTTTTATAATGTTGCTCAGCTAATAACTCTGTCGGTACCATCATCGCTACTTGGTAGCCGGCTTCTGTTGCCATCAAAGCCGCACATGCCGCAACAACTGTTTTACCTGATCCCACATCTCCCTGTAACAAACGTTGCATGGGTTTTGCTTGGACTAAATCTGATGAAATATCATTCATCACTCGGTTCTGTGCCGCGGTTAATTTAAACCCCAATGAATTTAAAAATTGCCTCTTACTGTTTTCTTCCGATCTGAATGAGGGCGCTTTATGATATCGAACACCTTGTTTTAACCGGCTTAAACTAACATGGTGCGCGAGCAATTCTTCAAATATAAAACGTTTTAATGCCGGTTTTTTTCGAGCCTCATGCGCTGCCATGGCTTGAGGAAAATGCAACCAGCGCAAACTGTCTTGTAGCGTGGGCAAGCCTTTTTCATCCAATACTGATGGGGGCAAGCAATCGCGCACCGTTAATCCTTGCTCCATTAAGGAAAAAGCTTGTTTAATCAATTTTCTAAATGATAATTGATGCAGTCCTTCAGTGACTGGATATACAGCCAACATGCCCTCTTCAGCCTGCCCTCGTTTTGCTTCAGCTATTAGCTGATACTCTGGGTGCACCACCTCAATTGAGTGTGATTTGCCGTATGACTTAATATCACCAAAGCAGCGCAACCATTGGCCTCGCTGCATTGCCAACTGCTGATTTTTCGAAAAATGGAAAAAACGCAACGTGATAAAACCGGTCCCATCACTCAATCGAACAAGTAGGGACCGTCGGCCTCTATAGACCACCTCTGCCAGCTCAACCTGACCTTCAAACAAACAAGCCTCTCCGACCTTTAAAGCGCCGATAGCCAATACCTTGCTACGATCTTCATAACGGAAAGGTAAATGAAATAAAATATCCGCAATACTGACAATGCCCAAACGTTTCAGCTTCAAGGCGACCTTTTCACCAACACCTTTCAGCTGAGTGACGGGCAAATCATCCAGACAATCATCCACCGCCATCAATGCCTTCTATACAAATGCTCGGTTCAGTGATTACCTAAAACCATCACCGCATCCATCTCGACACGGCTATCTTTTGGTAAAGCGGCTACACCGATTGCTGCACGAGCCGGGTAGGGTTGCGAAAAGTAGGCCGCCATTTTCTCATTGACGACCGGAAAATCGTTCATATCGGTTAAATAAATATTAAGTTTTACAATATCAGATAGTTCTCCTCCAGCCGCTTGCGCCACCGATTTTAAATTTTTCAATACTTGTTCTATTTGCTCTCCAATGTCCTCACCCACCCGCTTCATTGTCTCTGGGACTAAGGGAATCTGGCCGGACAAATAAACCGTTTGGTCAACCTTAACGGCTTGCGAATAAGTCCCGATCGCTTCTGGCGCTAAACTCGTATGAATCACTGTTTTATCCATTTTTTCAGCCTCTTAGTTTCTGATACGTATTATTTTTGATACGGATGAAAGTGCCCGTAACCGGCGCATAACACGCGCCAAATGTTTTCGATCCCGAACTGTGATAGTGAAAACATCACTCGAAGCATCATCAGATCGCGAGGCTATTTTAATGTTTTCAATATTACAATCGTACGATGACAAGGTGGCTGCAATCTCAGCCAAGACGCCACGCTCATTTTTTAGCTCTATACCTATATCTGAACTGAACTCACCTTCCACCGTATCGGCCCACTGCACACTCAACCAGTTTTTATGCTTACGCCTGTAACCTCTTGTATTTTTACAATGTACTCGATGCACAACGACGCCCCGCCCCGGATTAAAGAAACCAATAATTTTATCCCCCGGAATAGGTCTGCAGCATGTCCCCAAATTTATTAACATTCCGTCTGCGCCATGAATGTTAAGCGTTGCCGTCGATTGCTTTCCTCTAGCAATATCAATTGACGAGTCCTTAGTCCCCGCCACTTTGATTAATTGCTGAGCGACTAGTAGAGGCATTCGATTCCCAAAACCAACATCCATCAACAGCGCATCTAGCGAGCCTATTTGTTGTTCAGTTAAAAAATCTTCTAATTGTTTAGGGTCTACTTCGTCAAAATTCAAACCAACACTTTTAAACTCAGCATTCAATAACTGCCCACCTAAAGTAATGGCATCACGTTCTTTAAATTCTTTTAGATAGTTTCGAATAGCATGCCTTGCTTTATTGGTCACAACAAAATTTAACCAATTCGGATTACACACAGCAAAATCACTGGTCATAATCTCTACCGTTTGCCCATTTCTTAACAACGTATGCAAAGGTTCCATAACTCTATTAATTTTCGCCCCGGCACAAGCCATACCAACATCTGTATGAATGGCAAAAGCAAAGTCAACCACTGTGGCGCCCTTCGGCAATTTAATAATTTTTCCTTTTGGTGAGAAGACGAAAATTTCTGTTGGAAACAAATCCACTTTTAACGTATCGATAAATTCAAACGAATCATCAGCATTTTTTTGTGTTTCCAATAAGTTTCTCAACCATTCATGCGCCCTCACCTGCGCATCATGCGCAACATCTGTTGTCTTATACAACCAGTGTGCCGCAATACCCGATTCGGCTACCCTATCCATCTCCAGCGTTCTGATTTGCAGCTCTATCGGCACCCCAAATGGCCCGACTAGAACTGTGTGCAATGATTGATAACCATTACTTTTTGGCAATGCAATGTAATCCTTAAACCTACCCGGGATCGGTTTAAACAAATTGTGCAATAAACCCAACGCTTGATAACATTGTTCAACAGTGTCAACGATAACCCTAAACGCGTAGACATCAAAGACTTCATTAAACGGTATACTTTGCCTTTTCATTTTCCGGTAAATGCTATACAGGTTTTTTTCACGTCCATATATAACACCTGGAAAATGGGTTTCTTTAAACTTGTCTACCAATCGTTTTTCTACTTTATCGACCACCTCTTTTCTATTGCCACTCGCTTTTTTTATACTTTTTCTAATGATCGATTTGCGGTAAGGAAAAATGGCTTCAAAACTTAAGTCCTCCAATTCCAATCTAAACTCATGCATGCCAAGCCGGTTTGCAATGGGTGCATAAATGTCTAACGTTTCCTTAGCGATACGTCGTCTACTGGTCGGCTTCATCACATGAATAGTGCGCATATTATGCAAACGGTCAGCCAACTTAATAATAATCACGCGTAAATCTTTTGCCATGGCCAAAAACATCTTTCGCATATTTTCAGCTTGTGCTTGCTCACGGGTTTTAAAATTAATTTTTGTTAATTTACTGACCGCATCCACTAAACCAGCAACGTCTTCATTAAATAATGTGGCTAATTCTTCGAAAGTTGTTTCGGTATCTTCTAGAACATCATGCATCAGAGCCGCCATGATGCAGTCAACATCCATTTTCATGTGGCTCAAAATTATTGCGACAGAAACTGGGTGACAAATATAATCTTCACCACTTAAACGATACTGACCATGATGGGCTTCACTGGCAACTTGATAAGCTTGCTCAACTTGCTGAAGCTGGTCTTTTGGCAAATACTCTGCCAAAATCGACTTGAGTTCAGCCAACAAAATAACCTGTGGTAATTCGTTTTCTTTTTCTGTCTCTACTTCCATCTAATTGTTTTTCTACCTCACATAAAAAAAATGCCCATGACAACGCCATGAGCATTTGAGTCTATCACCAAAGTTCTATTGGCGAATAGACAGACTGTCTAAATTTATTGTGCTGTCTTGCTAATCTTCCTCTATTTCTGATGAAACGGTAGTCTCAGCTTTATCGATAAACAATTCTTCAACCGGTGGGTTATCAACTAGATCCAAGGTTTCTTCAGTGATATTTCCTGCCGCGATTTCTCTTAATGCAATCACCGTTGGTTTATCATTTTCAAGCTCAACACTAGCATCAGCACCATCCATTATTTGGCGTGCACGTCTCGACGCTAATAAAACCAACTCGAAACGATTGTCTAATTTCTCAAGACAGTCAGAAACTGTTACACGTGCCATTTGAACCCCTTATTTTTAAAGTAAACATTTAATTAGCAGAGCATTATACTCCATTTATTAACATTAATTAAGTAACTGATCAATCAGTTTGGCGTGCGTTATTTTTCCTCGCTCCAAGGTCAACCGTTTAGATTTAACTATCGCACTCAATTCATTTAAAGCGTCTTCAAAATCATCATTCACCACTAAAAAATCGTATTCATGATAGTGCTGCATTTCATCAACTGCCGTGCGCATCCGTTTATTGATCACCTCTTCGCTATCTTGACCCCGACCTCGTAATCGATCTTCCAAAATTTGCTTAGAAGGCGGCAACACAAATATCGAACAGCAGCCCGGCATAACCCGCCTAACTTGCTGCGCACCTTGCCAATCTATTTCAAGAATGACATCAATCCCTTGCGCTAATTTTTCGTCCACCAAGGATTTAGACGTTCCATATGAATTACCAAAAACTCGCGCATATTCTAAAAATCCGCCATCGGCAACAATCTGCTCGAACGCTGCTTCAGCGATAAAATGATAGTCAATTGCCGATGTCTCACCCGAACGGGGTGCTCTTGTTGTATGTGAAACAGAGACTTCTATACCTGACAGCATGTCTAATAATGCTTTCACTAAACTTGTTTTTCCGGCCCCTGAAGGAGCCGATACAATAAATAATTGCCCTGTTGCCGTCACGTTTTTCCTTTATTCTATGTTTTGGATCTGTTCTCGCATTTGCTCTATGAGAACTTTTAGCTCTACTGAAACGTTTGTTGTTTGTATATCAGCCGATTTTGACCCCAGCGTATTCGCCTCTCGATTCAGCTCCTGCATGAGAAAATCCAATCTCCGCCCAATGGGTTCATCTTGATGCAAAATTCTCCGCACTTCTTTAACATGTGATTCAAGCCTATCTAATTCTTCTTCAACATCCATTTTTTGCAAGAAATAGACCAGTTCCTGCTCAAGTCGAGCTTGCTCAGGCTCTTCCATCAAGTCATTTATTTTTTTCTCTAATTTTTCGCGCAGACTCTGTTGCACTTCCGGCAAACGGGTTTTGGCAACAATCATTTGTGCTTCAATGAGTTTACAACGAGAATCGATCATTTCTAGGATATTACTCCCTTCTCGCTCACGCGACTCAACCAATTGCTTCAACACGTTATTTAGTAAAGACATAGCGGCGTCATGCACTGGCTCTAAATCTTCCACCACTTCGGCCTGAATCCCTGGCCAACGCAGAACATCTAACGCTGACAAGGGTTGACATTGACCCATTGATGTTTCAATTTTAGACGTCGCTTTTAATAACTGATTTAACCGCGCCTCATTGACCTCAATCGCCTCCTCACCCTGTTTTTGTTTTCTGTAAAAGAGGTTGCAATCCACTTTTCCGCGTTTGAGAAACTGACCAACGGCCTCTCTTACTAATGGCTCAATTGATCGAAAAATCTCTGGCAACCTTGGAGACACATCTAAATAACGGTGATTAACTGACCTGACTTCCCAAATTAATGTATACCCTTCGATCTCACATTCACTACTTGCGAAAGCCGTCATACTTCTTATCATTTTGTCGCCTATACTAATCATTAAACGATAAATGGTAGGCTGTTTTTAAACAAATTAATACCCTGATGACAAAAATCTCTCCATCACCCCAATCACACTTAGTGGCAGGTAATACCAATGCGTTATCGTCAGGCTCAGTCATTGACGAATATATTATTGAGCGCGTTCTAGCAAAAGGCGGCTTTAGTACGGTCTACCTTGCTCGTCAGCTCAAAGATCAACAACAAGTCGCTATTAAAGAATACAACCCTAAACACCTCGTTGAACGCGAGGGCAACACCATAATCCCCATCGACCCTGCTTCTGCAAAATTATTCCAACGTGGCCGGGAATTATTCTTAAAAGAAGCCATTTTACTAACGACTTTAAAGCACCCCAATATTGTTCGTGTGATTAATTTTTTTCTCTGCAATAACACAACTTATTTGGTCATGAATTATGACTATGGAATCACCTTGGGTAACTGGCTAAAAAACCCTGGCAATCTCGTCAACACCGAATTTTTATTAGATGTTTTTCAGCCTGTGATGCGATGTATTAAAAATATGCACCATATAGGCTTATTGCACCTCGACATCAAGCCAGACAATATTTTATTACGGCCTTTAAATAACCCGCTTATTCTCGATTTCGGCTCGGCATTGCCTTACAAAGACCAACAAAATCGAAAGGCCCACAGCATGACAAAAGGCTATGCAGCACCAGAACAATATAACACCAGCAAACATCTTGGGCCGTGGAGTGATTGTTACTCAATAGGCTGCAGTATGCGCGTTTGTTTAGATAGAACAGAGCCGCTCCTATCAACTGATCAACAGGCGATTGAAAAAAGGCCTTCTGCCCACCAGCGATATAAGCCTCATATTGATGAAAAAGTACTCTATGCCATTGACTGGGCGATGCAATACTCACCCTCAAAAAGGCCACAGAGTATTGATGATTTATTGAACGCCACAAACTATCGATAGAATTGCATATTTCGATCATAAATAAATCTGTCATACCCTATAATGCGCGTATGATCAAAGTGAATCACTGATCTTCAATTTCATTCAACATTGACTGCTTTAGGACAAAATCATGAGACCCAGTGGACGTAATCCCGACGAACTTCGCGACGTTAAAATAACAACTCATTTCACCATGCATGCTGAAGGCTCGGTATTAATCGCCTGCGGAAACACTCAAGTTCTGTGTACTGCCTCGGTTGAAAACAGGGTTCCCCGATTCTTAAAAGATAAAGAACAAGGTTGGGTCACCGCCGAATACGGCATGCTACCTCGATCAACACACAGCCGCATGAGTCGCGAAGCCGCCCGAGGCAAACAAAGCGGTCGAACACAAGAAATTCAACGCCTGATAGGCCGATCTTTACGTGCAGCTGTTGATTTAAACGCCCTTGATGGCTACACCATCACCATTGACTGTGATGTCATCCAAGCCGATGGGGGCACCCGTACTGCGTCTATTACCGGCAGTTTTATTGCCTTGTCTTTAGCTATTGAAAAACTAATCGCCGATCAAAAAATCAAAAACAACCCAATCCATGGCCAAATTGCTGCCGTCTCTGTCGGCATCTACAACGGTGTACCGGTTTTAGACTTAGATTACCCTGAAGATTCCGAAGCGGAAACTGACATGAATGTCATTATGAATGAAGCGGGAGCCTTCATTGAGGTCCAAGGCACTGCGGAGGGGCATGCCTTCCGTCGTGAAGAATTGGATGACATGTTAAACCTTGCTGCCTCTGGCATTGGTGAATTAATGCAACACCAGCGAAACGCGCTCGCAAAATGAGCCAACAAATTGTCCTTGCCAGCGGTAACCAAGGAAAGATTGCTGAAATTCAGGCGATGCTTCAACACCACGATATTGAGGTGATCTCTCAATCCTTCTTTGAGGTTCCTGATATCGAAGAAACAGGCACAACCTTTATTGAAAATGCCATTATCAAGGCACGGCATGCAGCAAAAATAACAGGGCTGCCTGCTATAGCTGATGATTCGGGACTCGAGGTTGATGCCATCAACGGGCAGCCTGGCGTTTACTCAGCACGTTATGCGGGATTACCCTCTAACGACACACTGAATACCAAAAAGCTGCTTAAGGCTTTAGATGGTATCCCTGAAAAAAAACGTTCAGCCCGTTTCCACTGTTTAATGATTTTTATGGCTCACGCCACTGATCCATCTCCTTTAATCGGCCAAGGTACTTGGGAAGGGCGCATCGCGTTTCAAGAAGCTGGTGATAATGGTTTTGGTTATGACCCCGTCTTCTATAGTCCAGAACACCAATGTGTCTCTGCCGAATTAACAGCCACCATCAAAAACCGCGTCAGTCACCGTGCCCAGGCCTTAAATCAGCTCATGCCTCAGATTGCCGATTATTTTTCCAAGAAGACATGAAGACAAAGCCAGAAGAGTATAGCCTCTATATTCATATCCCCTGGTGTATAAAAAAATGCCCCTATTGTGACTTTAACTCACATGAAAAAAATGCCGAATATGATGAAAGCGCCTATGTCAACGCCTTAATAAAAGACTTATCCATCGATGCTGAAAAAGTAAAGAACCGGCCACTAAAAAGTATTTTCATTGGTGGCGGAACACCCAGCTTATTTACCGCTAAAAGCGTGGAACGTATATTGGGCGCTGTACATCAATTGCTAACCTTAGGTGATGAGGTCGAAATAACCTTAGAAGCAAACCCCGGCACGACCGAAGCTAAAAAATTCTCTGACTATTATAAAATTGGCGTGAATCGCCTTTCTATTGGCATACAAAGTTTTAATGATTCTCATCTTAAAAAACTTGGGCGCGTCCACGATGCTAAACAGGCACACCTTGCCATTGAAACAGCTCAAAACGCTGGCTTTGAAAGAATCAACCTCGATCTCATGTTTGGTTTGCCTGAACAAAGCATCAACCAGGCAATTCATGATATTGAACTGGCCCTTAGCTACCAAACGGGACACTTATCTCATTACCAATTAACCCTTGAAAAGAACACCTTATTTCACAGGTACCCTCCTGCTTTACCTCATGACGAGCTGATCTGGGAAATGCAAAACGCCTGTCAGCTTTTAATACAACAGCAACTTCAACAATACGAGGTATCTGCTTATGCTGCCGATCAGCACCAATCTCAACATAACTTAAATTATTGGCAGTTTGGTGACTATATTGGTATTGGCGCGGGAGCACATGGAAAGCTCACAAACGCGAAAGGCACGATTACTCGCTATTGGAAAAAAAAACACCCCCGAGACTATATACAACTTGCCGGCTCTTTATCAGTTATCGGGGGACAACACACCGTCAACCCTTCTGAAATACCCTTTGAGTTCATGATGAATGCCCTGAGATTAAAATCTGGTTTCACAATGGAACAATATCAGCAGCTCACACATCTAGATTCATCCACTATACAAAAAATTCTTGATTCATTGCTGACTAAAAACTTACTGCACATGGAATCCTCTGTTTATCGCTGCACAGAACAAGGTTGGAATTTCTTAAATGATACGATTGAACACTTTCTACCCAGCGAATGAACACACCGCAAACTCCTTCAGACTATTAAAGAGAGTCGCCACATCGCTCGTGCTATTGAGCTGATCAACGTCGTAAACTGAAAATCTTAAAGCTCGCCCTCACCCAAGAGAAAATAAGACTAAATTAAGCGCATTTATAAAAAAACTGCCGTTCTTTACGTATAAAATATAACAAACAATCATCCACACAACGGGATCCATGAAAAATTACAAACACGAGTTTATTGAATTTGCCTTACAATGCGATGCATTAAGGTTTGGGGAGTTTACATTAAAGTCTGGCCGAATAAGCCCTTATTTCTTTAACACCGGACTCTTTAATACTGGCTATCGTTTACGAAAACTCGGGCACTTCTACGCCCATGCACTGACCGACGCGAACATACCTTGCGATACTTTATACGGCCCTGCTTATAAAGGTATTCCCCTTGTTTGTGCGGTTTCAATGGGCTTATCCGAAGTATTCAATCAAGATATCCCCTATGTTTTTAACCGCAAGGAAGTAAAAGACCACGGTGAGGGAGGCTTATTAGTGGGCGCCGAACTTAAAGGTCATGCCCTTATAGTTGACGATGTCATTAGTGCCGGCACCTCGGTTAGAGAATCTGTTGATATTATTCGAGAAGCTAACGCAACCCCATCCGGCGTTCTCATCGCACTGAATCGACAAGAAAAGGGGCGCGGTGAAACATCAGCCATTGATGATGTGGAAGACAGCTATGGTTTTAAAGTCGCCTCCATTATTTGCTTAACAGATATTATTAATTACCTTAAAAAGACAGACCAAACAGCTCATTTAAATAGCATTCTTAAATACCAAGAAACTTATGGAACCAGTTAGCCACCGCCACGTTGAAATTTAAGTAAAAACACCTTCATAAAACTGGCTTGCTCCTGATCACCCATCTCAGAAAAATCAAAACTCAATAATATAGTCGGCAAATCAGCAAAGGTTAGTTTTCTAATGCCTTCTGGCCCTAAAAAAAGTAATGCTTTTTGACTCGCAAAGGTAAATGTTATGTCATTGCCTTCAAGCTCGTAGACAAGTTTACTTTGGCTATCGAGCAACGAGATAAACTCTTTACGTGACAACCCCATTTCTAAGGTAAACTTTTTCTTTTGAAACAGTGACATCAATGAAATAAACCCTGATAACGAAGACTTAACATACGGTGCGAATTATGCCTTTGTCACTTCATCTAATACACACTTTATCAGCTATTTCATTAAAAAAGGGTGATGGCTTTCACCTCACCCTTAATCTAAAAAAATTGTTTGCATGACTGGCAGAAAGCTCTAACAGTCACACTTATTGCTTTAAAAGGTTACTTGGCAGGCATGGCCTTTGCTGCATAATCTTTCATTCTATCGTAGCCAGTCCAGTTTGCATCTTGGTAAGTGATGGCATCAGTTGGGCAAGCTTTTGCACATTCTGGATCACCTCCACAAAGGTCACATTTGATGACTTTACCACTATCGGCATTATAGTTCACTGTTCCAAACGGACAGGCAATCGTACAAACCTTACAACCCACGCATAAATCATTGACTATTTCTTTAGCCCCTGTTTCCTTATTTAACTGGATCGCTTCAACAGGGCAAGCATGCATACACCAAGCTTCATCGCATTGTGTACAGGTATAAGGCACAAAAATACCCTCCTCATGAAAAGGAAAGATTTTGATTCTTGACTTAGCTGGGTTAAAAACACCTTCACCTTCATAAGAACAAGCCATCTCACATTGCAAACAACCCGTACATTTATTTGCATCAATAACTAATGACATCTGCATCACACCCTCCTGTGGGTTTTATCTATTTTTAATAACTTTAACAAAAAAACTGTACTTTATAAAAAATACCTTTTTTTAAACATAATCACTCATCAATCTGATACTACTTTATCCGCCTGTTACACTCATATGCCGAAAAATAACAGGTTGTTCGGTCAAATCAAAGTCATGCCCTTTTGGTTTTATATCCATCGAATCGATAAGGGCTTGCTTCACTTTATTCAAATCGGTCGGATTAGCTCTTAGAACGCGCCTTAAGTCCATCGAATGCTCCTGACCTAAACACAGCAGTAACGAGCCCGAAGCCGTTACGCGAACTCTATTACACGTGTCACAAAAATTATGGCTATGCGGCGAAATAAAGCCTACCAAATTGTCATAACCACCAACATTATAGTATCGAGCCGGCCCACCTGTATTTTTTGTACTGGGTACCAACTCAAATTGCTGTTCAATATCTCGCTTAATCTCATCACTAGAGTAATAAGCTTCTTCTCTTGAATGACTTTCTATTGTTCCCAGCGGCATTTCTTCAATAAAACTTATATCCAACCCTTCCTTCATGGCATACTGGACTAAATCAAGCACTTCGTCATGATTTCTGTTTTTAAGAATGACTGCATTTAATTTTATTTTCTCAAAGCCGGCCTTTTTTGCTGCTTGGATACCTTTCAACACGTTCTCAAGCTCGCCGACCCGCGTCACTTTTCTAAATTTTTCAGCATCAAGGCTGTCTAAACTGATATTGATTCGCTTGACCCCTGCTGTTTTCAACGGTTGGGCCAATTTTACCAACTGTGAACCATTTGTTGTGATAACCAGCTCATCCAAGCCATCTAGCTTAGCCACATCAGCTAACATGTTTACAATATCTTTTCGTACCAGGGGCTCCCCACCTGTAATGCGAATTTTACTGACCCCCATTTCAACAAACGCTTTTGATAAACGGGTAATTTCTTCTAATGTCAACACTTGCTCACGCGGCAAAAACGTCATCTCTTCGCTCATGCAATAAACACAGCGAAAATCACAACGGTCTGTAACCGATATTCTTACATACGTCACTTGGCGACCAAATTTATCAATGAGCTTATCGGTCTGCGTTGCTGGCAAAATGGCATCCATAAAGTATTCAGCGTTAACCACGCTTTTGAAATGTTTTATTTTTCAGTCAGTTAGCTTGCAGTTGATAATTATTATCAATAATATTAATCACTTGCAGTTACTCTCACTATTCTACACACCTTACCGCAATTTAAATTTACAGGTCAACGATTAGTTCGCCAGGCGTCTATTTCTTTAAAATCTTACCCTTCTGCAATGTTTAGTTTTTTCACTTCTCAATATTCCATTTAATTTAGGGTAGACTAATCAGTACTCTAATCGAACCTAACGTCTTTACCTAAATGCTGCTTCCATTAAAGATAAATTTCATCACCTCTTTGGCCATCGTTCTCTCTTTTTTCTCAACGGCCAGCTTGAGTGAAGCCAACGCACCTATCAAACTCTCGGTGCTGAAATTTGGTACTGTCAATTGGACGCTAGAGACCATCAAAAATGAAAAAATCGATACACGAAATGGTTTTGAGCTCATCATTCAACCTTTGGCCAGCACTCAGGCCGGCAAAATCGCCCTACAGGCAAACGCAGCAGACATTATTGTCTCGGACTGGATTTGGGTTGCACGCCAACGAGGCTTTTTTAAGGATTATTTATTTTTTCCTTATTCAAGTTCAGCTGGTTCAATCGTCGTCCCTAAACAATCACCTATTCACTCTATCGAAGACCTGATTGGTAAAAAAGTCGGCATTGCTGGTGGTGGGCTGGATAAGAACTGGTTATTACTGCGTGCTTTAGCCTTACGACAGAATATCAACCTTGAAGCGGGTATCGATAAAGTTTTCGGCGCGCCGCCCTTGTTAAATGGATTGATGAAGCAAGGCGAACTCGATGCTCTTATTAACTTTTGGCATTATAGCGCTCGGTTAAAAGCAGAAGGCTATCGAGAAATTATCAATACTCATGGAATCATCGAGCAACTTGGCATTCGCCGGACCCTACCAATTTTAGGCTATGTCTTTAGTGAAAAATGGGCACTTGAAAACGCTACCGTTCTCAATAAATTTCTTATCGCCAGCCAAGAAGCGGCCAACCTTTTATGTACATCTGACGAACATTGGACGGCTATATTACCGCTTACTAGAACGCAAGATCCAGCAAAACAACAACTTTTAAGGCATCACTATTGTGACGGCCGTATAAACCATTTTTCTGATGCAGATAAGCAAGCCATTGCTCATATTTATTCCATCTTGGCAGATATCAGCGGCAAACAATTGGTTGGCTCTACTACACAATTTGACACGGCATTATTTTGGACCGCCGATCAACCGTAAATCGCTCTATGATGTTACGCTCTTCACTGTTCAACTCGACACTGTCATTAGGGCTTTTGCTGGTCCTTTGGCAACTAGCCGCTCTTTCATTAAACAGTCCAGCCCTGCCTTCACCCCTCCTCGTCCTCAGCACACTAAATCAAGCTATTCAAAGCGCAGAATTGCTTCACCACCTTGGCATTACGTTATTACGCTTAGCGACCAGCTTTTTTCTTGCCATGATTTTAGGAACGGCCATTGGCCTCATTCTTGGACGACACCATAAATTGAATACATTTTTTGATAGTTGGCTAATTATTTTGCTAAACATTCCTGCCTTGGTGACTATTATTCTTTGCTATATTTGGTTCGGTTTGATCGAAACCGCTGCTATCCTTGCTGTCGTCATCAATAAACTCCCAAATGTCATTGTGACCATCAGAGAAGGGGCCAGAAACCTCGACGACCCACTGATTGAAATGGCTAAAGCCTATCATTTCGGGCGTTACAAGACATTAGTTCACGTTATCCTACCTCAACTTTATCCCTACATGATGGCTTCTGCCAGAACAGGGCTTGCCTTAATCTGGAAAATTATTTTGGTTGTAGAAATGCTCGGTAGAAGCGATGGCATGGGCTATCAAATTCACTTATTTTTCCAGTTATTTGATATTGCCAGCATCATGGCTTATACCGTTTCTTTTATTGTTATTATTCAACTAATCGAAACGGCTTTATTAAAACCTTTGGACAAAAAAACTCAACGCTGGAAATAGCGCTTTATGCACCCGATTGTTGTCGATATTAAAAAGAAACACTTCACCTCAAACAGCAGTGATCATATCTTTACTGCGATTGAAAACCTTAAATTTGAATTACTAGAAAATGAATTTACCTGCATTATTGGGCCATCAGGTTGCGGCAAAACGACCCTGCTGAATGCCATAGCAGGCCTTGATAATGATTTTGACGGTTCAATAAATATAAAAAAGGCGAACCCTTCCGAACATCACAGCAGTTATGTGTTTCAAACGCCAAGGTTGCTCCCTTGGCGAACGGTTATGGAAAACATTCAGCTGGCCGCCGGAGCTAACCATTCAGTTCCTTTCATAATCAACACGCTTCAACACTTAGGGCTTGGCAACAACCTGAATAGCTACCCTCATCATTTATCTTTAGGCATGCAACGTCGCGTTGCTATCGCCAGAGCCTTTAGTGTTCAAAGCCGACTTTTGTTAATGGATGAACCCTTTGTATCACTTGATCCACCTACCGCAAAAAAAGCCAGAGAATTATTACTTAATTTATGGCGTGAAAAACCAAGAAATATTTTATTTGTCACACATGATTTAAACGAAGCTTTTGAATTAGCTGATCGAATATTATTTTTGTCTGACTCACCAAGCCATGTCATTGCTGATGTAAAAATAACTTCTCCGAGACCTGAGCGGACACCTCAATTTTTGGATAATTTCAAAAACAAATTAAGTATAAAGCAGCCCCATATTCATCAATTCCTTTAACAAAACATCTCGGTAGCAAGCTGTAGATATCAAAAACATCACGCATAAAAAAACCGCTACCTCGATTAGGTAGCGGTTTTTTTAATCTCTTCAGCTAAATTAGGCAGCTTTTTTCGCAGCTTTTTTAACCGTTGATTTCACTTCTTCAGTCACCACAGCATTTCCTTCTTGAATCAACTTAATGACTTCTTCGTTATAAGCCTTAGCATCTTCAATTAACGCTTTGCTTTCGGCTTGAACTTTCTCAAAGCTGCTTTGAGCTAACTCGACTTGGTCTTTAACAAAAGCACTCAAGCTTTCCATGTCCTTAATCGCAGCAGCGGCTTTAATACGCGATTCGGTTAACGCAACATACTCTTTAGCGGCTGCTTGTTGTGCGGCCATTGCTTTTTCAAACTGTGATTTATTTAATTCTGCTAATTTTTTAGCGGGAGCAAATAAAGTTTCTAGCTTATTTAACATGTCATATCCTTTTTGGTTAATTGCAAGTAAAAACATCTCTTGTTGCAGTGCATTATAACGAGCAAATATTGCAATGCAACATATTTTTCATAAAAATTTAATTTTTTTAAGAAAAAAAACATAAATAAAAAGAAAAAATGAAAAAACTCAATGCAAAAGGTCAAACACGCTTTATTGATTAACGACTGACGCGCTTATTATTTTCACTGTAAGAATCAAAAAATATTTCAAAGGTATGTTATGGTCAGGTCTGCTACCGACGACTTGGGTTAAAAAACTGCTTCAATTTAACCCTATCGCACACCCCACTATAATTTATTAGAGACATATTATGTACATTGCAATGAACCGTTTTAAAGTTCTTCTTGGTAAAGAAAATGCGTTTGAAGAAGTGTGGCGCCAACGAGAGTCACGATTGAATAAGGTGCCAGGTTTCAACTCATTCCACCTCTTACGTGGACCACAATTAGAAGATTACACTCTCTTCGCATCGCACACCACATGGCAAGATAAAAAAGCATTTGATGCTTGGACACACTCTGACGCCTTCAAAAAAGTTCATGCTCAAGCAGGGCAAACCAAAGCCCTTTATCGAGAACACCCCCATTTTGAATGGCTTCAATGTCGTTCTTTAGTGAATTTAACTTAATGATCTTTTTTATCTGTTACCGACTCATCTTCTCGCTTAAACTCACCCTCGATAACGTTGTCGTCTAAGGTATCCTCACGATGTGCTTGCTGATACGGCTCATTGCCTTGAAAAGGTGCTTGGGCAATAAATTGGCTTTCAAGAATAAAACGCGCAAAATGATTGCGCAAACTGGGTATTAAACACAAAAACCCGATAAGGTCCGTTACAAACCCGGGGGTCAGTAACAAAGCACCACTCACCAATAACAGGGCACCTTCAATTAATTCTACCGCCGGTATTTCACCTCGAGACAAACTAGCTTGGACACGTTGCACGGTTGTTAACCCCTGAACGCGAAATAAGTAGGCACCTAATATCGCTGTCAACAAAATTAAAACAACCGTAGAGAAGGCACCAATCACTGTTCCAACCTGTATAAGAAAATAAATTTCTATGACCGGCACAATAATTAAAAGTAACAAAAAAATGGAAAAGGGATTCATAGCATAAACAGCTTACACAGGAATCGCCTCTTTGTAAAAATTGCAGCCAATTTATCTGCTTCCCATGCAATCATTGCAAGAAAGATTTAGGCGGCCAAACAGGTCTAGGTATTGAGCCAATATTAAATTGGCGTTTTTTGTTTTAGCTATATCGTTATAATGTCAATATTCATAGTAGACGACAAGCGCCCGTACTTTCTTATATCTGGTTTGTCTTATTATTTAGCATCTTATTCATGAAAAAATTTTTAGTCTTCTTTTTTATTAGCCTTGGCTCCCTGCTTTTCACATTAAGCAACTCGGCTATCGCTGAAACCGAACTGATCAAAAATAAGCCAATAAGTACCCTAAGTGACTTTTTCGGCCAGTTAACCACCTCAGCTTCAAATCAACTACTTGAACCCGACGAAGCCTTTCGTTTTTTTGCAGAGGTTAATAATAAACAACAAATTGTTTTAAGTTGGCGTATTGCTGAAGGCTATTATTTATATCAGGACAAGATTAAGGTTACCGTTTTACAACCCAAAGAGCTGCAGTTAAACAAAATTAAACTCCCCAAAGGTCAACCTAAGGTGGATGAAATTTTTGGCGACACAACCGTTTACTACGATGACTTGATCGTGCTTCAAAGCTTATCAAACCCAATTAATAAGCCAACAGACCTAACCCTTGATGTTGCTTTTCAAGGTTGCGCAGACATTGGCGTTTGTTATCCACCCATGAACAAAGTGGTCAATTTATCGCTTCAGCCTATTCAGGCCAATAAAGCCTCAAAACCAATCGCACCCCAACTATCCGAGCAAAACCAAATAGCTGAATCCCTTATTAGCAATACCCTATGGCTCACTTGCTTAACGTTCCTGGGCTTTGGGATCTTACTGTCATTCACTCCCTGCGTTTTCCCAATGATTCCCATTTTGTCTGGCATTATTGTTGGGCATGGCGATAACCTCACAACGCGCAAAGCGTTCTATTTATCATTTGCTTACGTGTTTGCTTCTGCTTTAACCTATGCTTTGTTCGGCGTACTGGCAGGGCTATTCGGCAGTAATCTACAGGCCACCTTTCAAAACCCTTGGATTCTTGGCCTCTTTAGTGGTTTATTCGTTCTGCTCGCTTTGTCTATGTTTGGGCTTTACCAGATCCAACTCCCGACTTCTCTTCAAAGCAAACTCTCTCAAATTTCGCAGCACCAAAAACATGGCTCTTTGTGGGGCAGTGCCATTATGGGTGTTTTATCAACATTAATTGTAGGCCCTTGTGTTGCCGCTCCTTTAGCCGGCGTACTGATTTATATCGGCCAAACAGGAGACGCCTTTCTAGGTGGTTTTGCTTTATTTTCTCTCGGTATCGGCATGGGTATTCCATTGCTTATTATCGGTGTTTCTGCCGGTAAGTTATTACCTAGTGCAGGGCACTGGATGGAGCCTATAAAATATTTCTTTGGCGTCTTATTGCTGGCTGTTGCCATTTGGCTCATTGAGCGTATCTTACCTGCAAGCATCACCCTATTTTTATGGGCCGGCTTGTTCGTCATATGCGCCATTTATCTTAGAGCCATCGACCGCCTTCCAGAAACTGCAACTGGCTGGCAAAAACTATCTAAAGGGATGGGGGTTCTTTGCCTAATATACGGCATCCTTTTGATGGTTGGTGCAGCCTCTGGTGGGAGTCATCTGTTAAAGCCTTTAGCTAACTTTAATATCCATCAAAAATCTGCTTTTCAACAACACGCTCTGCCCTTTAAAACAATAAAGAATATTGACGAGTTAACGGTCTCTCTGGACTGGGCTGCAAAAAATAAGCAACGGGTTATGTTGGATTTTTATGCCGATTGGTGTGTGACATGCAAACAAATGGAGGCTTATACTTTTAGCGACCCGTCTGTTCAAGCTGCTTTAAAAGACACCGTTTTAATCCAAGCGGATGTGACTAAAAACGATGATGAAGACCAGGCATTACTTAAAACATTTTCGCTTATTGGCCCGCCTGCCATTATATTTTTTGATCTCGACTCTTCTGAGATCAAACAAAGCCGAGTTATCGGCTATATGGAACCGACCCATTTTCTAAAGCACTTAGAAACACTGCCTTAAATGAATAGGAAAACTCTATTTTTCATTAGCTTGGTCATCGTGCTTGCTCTAGCGGCAATGCTTTATCTCCCTCAAGATAATTCCACCCTGAAGCCTCGACAAGACAAGCCAGCGCAACTCAGCTCTTTAATCCGGCCAGAATTTTCTCTCCCCGATCTTCAGGGCAACATGCGAAACATCAACGAATGGGATGGTCAGTATATCGTGCTGAACTTTTGGGCCACTTGGTGCCCTCCATGCCGTAAAGAAATTCCTGAATTTATTGCTTTACAGGAAGAATACGCTGAAGCAAACCTGCAATTCATTGGTATCGCCATCGATAATGAGGCATCTGTTAAACAATTCGCTTTTGACATGGGAATCAACTACCCAAACCTCATTGCTGAAATGGACGGTATTGAGTTAGCCAGACAGTATGGCAATATTATGGGCGCTCTACCCTTTTCTGTCATTATCAGCCCTAAAGGTCAAATCTTAACCCACCAATTTGGTCTCTTGGAGCGCTCAACCATTCTTAAAGTTACACAACTTTCTAAAAGCTAACTCCTGCTAACTTGCTAAGAATTGTCTTTATCTTTCACGAAATAACAATTTATATGGACTTTAATGCGAAGCTTTGGCAAAATCACCACATTGCAAACTGACATTGCATACTGGCTTCCCTTTTCATCATTTTGAGTTAACACATTATGGCAATTATTTCAGTGATTAACGGTCCAAACTTGAATATGCTTGGCACTCGGGAACCTGGAATTTATGGTTCTCAAACTTTGAAAGACATTGAAAACTCATTATTACAACTCGCTAATCAACATGGGCATGATTTGCTTTTTTACCAAAGTAATGCTGAACATGATCTCGTCAACAACGTTCAACAAAGCCGGCAAAATGAGGTTGCTGTCATTTTGTTAAACCCTGCTGCCTTTACTCATACCAGTGTCGCTTTGAGAGATGCCTTACTCGCTTGTAACACCCCTTTCATTGAACTTCATTTGTCAAATGTCCACGCGCGCGAGTCATTTCGCCAATATTCGTATTTCTCAGACATTGCCAAAGGCGTTATTTGTGGTTTCGGCCCAAAGAGTTATGAATTAGCCTTGCTTGCAGCGCTACCCCTAATAGAAAAAACATCAAGAGATTAATTATGGATATTAGAAAAATTAAAAAACTGATCGAACTAATTGAAGAGTCCGATATTGCTGAAATTGAAATTCACGAAGGTGAAGAATCTGTGCGCATTAATCGGTATTCTTCAACGCAACCTGTTGCTGTAGTGCCATCACCGGCTGTCGCTGCGCCTGCGCCTGCCTCTGCAAGCACAGTCCCTGAACCGGCTGCGGCCACTAAAGGCAATGAACCGTCAGGACACGTCATCACATCACCCATGGTCGGTACTTTTTACGATGCCCCAGAGCCTGGAGCAACCCCCTTCGTTAAACTTGGCCAATCTGTTCAAAAAGGCGATACCTTATGCATAATTGAAGCGATGAAGATTCTTAATCAAATTGAAGCCGACAAATCCGGTGTCATTGCATCAATCATGGCCGACAATGGCCACCCAGTCGAATTTGATCAACCTTTATTCATCATCGAATAATTAGTTTTTACTTTTAACACATCGACGAGAAAAATATGTTCGATAAAATTCTTATAGCAAACCGTGGTGAAATTGCTTTGCGTATCTTGCGTGCTTGCCGCGAAATGGGTATCCAAACGGTTGCCGTTCATTCTTCCGCTGACCGCGATTTAAAACATGTTCGATTAGCAGATGAGTCTGTTTGTATAGGTGGACCTTCTTCCACTGAAAGCTATCTCAACGTACCTGCCATTATCAGTGCTGCTGAAATTACTGATGCTGAAGCCATTCATCCCGGTTACGGCTTTTTATCTGAAAATGCCGACTTTGCCGAGCGTGTAGAACAAAGTGGTTTTACCTTCATCGGCCCTCGTTCAGAAACCATTCGCTTAATGGGCGACAAAGTCTCTGCGATTGAAGCCATGATTAAAGCGGGGGTTCCCTGTGTGCCTGGCTCTGATGGGCCACTAAACGACGACAAGGAACGCAACATTAAGCTTGCCCGTGATATTGGCTACCCAATCATCATTAAAGCTGCCGGTGGTGGAGGTGGGCGCGGAATGCGCGTTGTGCATACAGAAGCCGCTCTTTTGAATGCCATTTCACTGACCAAAACAGAAGCTAAAAACTTCTTTGGTAACGACATGGTTTACATGGAAAAATTCCTTGAAACACCGCGCCATATCGAATTTCAAGTTCTCGCCGACCAACACGGCAATGCCATCCATTTAGGTGAACGTGACTGCTCCACCCAACGTAAACACCAAAAAGTTATTGAAGAAGCACCCGCTATTGGCATTACGGAGGAAGTCCGTCAGGAAATTGGAACACGTTGTGCGAAGGCTTGTGAAAAAATAGGCTATTTTGGTGCCGGCACTTTTGAGTTTTTATACGAAAAAGGGGAGTTTTACTTCATTGAAATGAATACCCGCGTTCAAGTTGAGCACCCCATTACAGAAATTATCACCGGTGTAGACATCGTGGCCGAGCAGCTCAAAATTGCCTCAGGCGAACCGTTAAGCTACACACAAGATGACATCAAAATTTCCGGGCATGCCATTGAGTGCCGTTTAAATGCAGAGCATTCCGAAACCTTTATGCCCTCTCCAGGAAAAATTAGCCAATTACATATTCCAGGTGGCCCCGGTATTCGTTTTGACAGCCATATCTACAATGGCTACACCGTTCCTCAGTTCTATGACTCAATGATCGGTAAACTCATTGCTTCTGGCACATCACGCGAATCCGCTTTAGCCCGCACTAAAACAGCGCTAGATGAATGCGTTATCGACGGCATTAATACCAATATCCCGCTCCTGCGAGATATTGTGCTTGATAAAGATTTTGCATCCGGCGTATACAACATTCACTACCTTGAAAAGAAACTGGGAATGTAATCTCAATGGCATGGCAACAATTGACCATTGCAACCCATCGAGAATTTGCCGAAACCGTTGAAGTTTTACTAGAAGACCTTGGCGCGCTGTCTGTTACTTTAATGGACAGCGCCGATCAACCCATCTACGAACCGCCTTTAAACAGCACCCCTTTATGGCAGCATATTTCTGTTACAGGGTTATTTGAAGAAAACAAGGACCTTAGCCAGGCTAAAGAGTATTTCAACCAGCATCTTGGTGAGCACGAGCCGTGGCAATTAACACTGGAAAAACTAGCCGATCAAGTCTGGGAGCGTGTTTGGCTCGAGAACTTTCAACCCATAAAATTTGGTCATAACTTCTGGGTTTGCTCAACTGAACACGAGCCGCCAAATTCGGCAGCGACCCTCTTAAGGCTCGACCCCGGCTTAGCCTTTGGCACCGGCACACACCCTACCACTGCGCTTTGCCTTGATTGGCTGGCAAATCACTCGCTTAACAACAGCAAGATCATTGATTTTGGCTGTGGTTCGGGTATTTTAGCGATCGCTGGTCTCCTGCTTGGCGCAAGTGAGGCTATCGGTATCGACATTGACCCTCAAGCACTTATCGCAACACACCATAATGCTGAGCAAAACAACGTTTCCGATAAACTCCAGGTCTATGATGCAGAAAATTACCCTAAAACGCCTCAATCTCTCGTTATTGCGAATATTCTTGCTGAACCGCTCATCAACCTGTCCAACGACATTTCAGCTTTAGTTAAGCCTAATGGACACCTGCTCTTGTCTGGCATTCTCAGCGAACAGATAGAACCCGTTAAACTGGCTTACAACAATGCGTTCATCTTCTCCCCCGCTGTTATTCGGGACAACTGGGCCTGCTTACATGCTGTTAAAAAACCTTAAACGATGCATTACGTACGTTGCCCCTTTTGCCTAAGCACATTACAAGTTAGCGAAGAACAACTATCACAAAAGTCCGGCATGATTCGCTGTGGCCGTTGCAATGAAATCTTCGATGCCAACAAAAACGAACTCACGCCTGCAGCTAAAAAAATATTACTAAATAAGGCCGAAGAAACAACTAATCCGCCTGATTATTCAACCGATAATTTAATACCTGCAACTGATGAAAATGAACCACCCGTCATTGCAGCTTGGGAAAACGTAAAGAAAAAGCCTGTCTATAAATTACCTTACGGCTTTCTTTCCTTTTTACTCGTCATAACCCTCATGATTCAAGTGACCTACATTGAATCGGCCATCTTAACTCAAAACATTCATTTGCAGCCCGTTATTAAAAAATTGAATAACGCGTATAATTTACAGATCCCCAGTTATAAAAAACTCGAAGAAATTCACATTGTTCAACGGCAATTAAGCCCTCACCCCAACCAGAGCCATCTCCTTTTGTTTCAACTCACCCTTAAAAATAATGCCCTAGTAGAGCAACCTTACCCAACCATTAAACTACTCTTGACTGCCCATTCAGGAGAACTTATCGCAGAAGGCATTTTTAACCGTCATGACTATCTCGCAGATAAGGAAACAAACGACTTTTTTCCGGCCCAAGCGCTAAAAGACATAAAAATTTTATTCGAAAAACCCAACACCAACGCAGCCGGGTTTGAAATATCTTTCATGCCTTAACGCTAAATCCTCATATTTCTCACCTAGACTGAAACCGTCACGACACTGACTCCATCATCACCAAACGCTATGAAAATCGGCCCCTACACACTCACTAATAACTTAGTCCTCTCGCCAATGGCAGGGATTACTGATCGACCCTTCCGTCAAATTTGTCGTGAATTAGGGGCCGGCCTCGCTGTATCGGAAATGACCGCTTCAAACCCAGCTTTACGAAACCATCGACGCACGCTATTAAAGCTCGATCATTCGGGTGAAGACGAACCTCGCGTTGTACAAATTGTCGGGACACATCCCGAACAAATGGCCGAAGCCGCTGTGTTTAATCAAGAAAATGGCGCTCAAATTATCGATATTAATATGGGCTGCCCAGCGAAAAAAGTATGTAATGTTGCCGCAGGATCTGCTTTACTAAGAGACGAATCACTGGTGAATAACATTCTAAATGCGGTTGTTTCTGCTGTTGATATTCCTGTCACGCTAAAAATCAGAACTGGCTGGGATCCCTTGAACAAAAATGCGCCCACTATTGCCAAAATTGCAGAACAGGCCGGCATTCAATCACTCGCCATCCACGGCCGAACCCGTGCCTGCAAATACAACGGAAATGCTGAGTTTGATACGATTAAATCAGTCAAAAAATCTATCAAAATCCCTGTATTTGCCAATGGAGATATCACCACACCTCAACGCGCACTAGAAGTGTTAGACTACACAAACGCTGATGGCTTGTTAATTGGCCGCGGGGCTCAAGGGAACCCGTGGATTTTTAGAGAAATTGCACATTACCTAAAAACCGGTGAAAAGCTCGCACCTCCCAACCTTGATGAAATAAGAGAAACCATCACTCGCCATCTTGCTCATCTCCATCAATTTTATGGCGATACGATGGGGGTTAGAATTGCCAGAAAGCACATTGCTTGGTATTTTAAGCAAATAGACCAATCATTATTGCCTCTCGTGAAAGAGAGTTTTTCTATTCAAGAACCTCAACTACAATTAGACTTTATGAATAAAATTTTCCACACACTATCAAAAAAAAACAATACGCAGCATGAATTTTAATCATTCAAAAAAGCCTTTATGTGAGCAAGTCACCCAAGCACTGGAACACTATTTTGCCCAATTGGATGGACAAGAAGTCATTGACCTTCATAGCCTGGTGATCAGTGAAGTTGAAAAACCTTTACTGGAGGCCGTGCTAAACCATACCAAATCAAATCAATCAAAAGCGGCCAAGATGCTTGGATTAAGCCGTGGCACTTTGAGAAAAAAACTAGCCACTTATGGGCTGGATATTTAGCACCTTCGCCCTCTGCGGCACCTCACCAAAAAGCTCAGCAAAATAACGCAAATTTCTATAAAATAGCCTGTTTCCAAGTTGGCCAAAATGGCCTTCCATTCTTTCAAAACAGGTCCTAGTAGCATGAGCAATAAAATCACCCGCGCCTTAATTAGCGTTTCAGACAAAACAGGCATTATCAAATTTTGCCAACAACTCAATGAATTAAATATTGAGATTATTTCAACAGGCGGCACAGCTAAATTGCTTCAAGAAAATAACCTACCTGTTATCGAAATAAGCGATTACACGGGTTTTCCTGAAATGATGGATGGGCGTGTAAAAACTTTGCACCCTAAAGTTCATGGCGGTATTTTAGCTCGCCGAGATATTGATCAAAACACTATGAAAGAGAACGACATTCAACCCATTGATCTGGTTGTTGTTAATCTTTACCCGTTCCAACAAACGGTAGCCAACCCCGACTGCGATCTTGCCACCGCCATAGAAAACATTGATATTGGTGGCCCCACCATGATTCGTGCAGCCGCCAAGAACCATAAAGACGTGACGATTATTGTTGATCCAAATGACTATCAACAAACAATCACTTCAATCAAATCAACCGGTGGTGTGGATGATGCAAACCGTTTTAAACTTGCGGTTAAAACGTTTGAGCATACAGCACAATATGATGGCGCCATCGCGAACTATCTTGGCCGTATTCAAGACAATGGCGAAAAAGCAGACTTTTCCCGTACCATCAACCTTCAATTTAAGCAAAAACAAGTCATGCGTTATGGTGAAAACCCTCACCAAAAGGCTGCGTTTTTCACGGATCCACAGCCTCAATCGGGCTCAATTTCTGCCGCTATTCAACATCAAGGTAAAGAGCTCTCCTATAACAATATTGCAGATACAGATGCCGCATTAGAATGCGTTAAACAATTTGACGATTCCCCTGCCTGCGTTATTGTTAAGCATGCAAACCCCTGTGGGGTCGCCTTAGGCGATAATATTTTAGACGCTTATAACCGAGCTTACCAAACCGACCCTGAATCTGCTTTTGGCGGCATCATAGCGTTTAACCGGCCGCTTGACCGGGTGACTGCTGAAGTCGTTACAGAACGCCAATTCGTGGAAGTTATTATTGCTCCCGGTATTCATGATGATGCTTTGGCCATTATCGCTGCAAAGAAAAATTTACGCCTTCTTGATAGTGGACCGTGGGAAAGCAATCAGACCGAGCATTATGATTTCAAGCGCGTTAATGGCGGGCTCTTAGTTCAAACGACTGACAATATGCTGTATAACGACTTAACCGTTGTTACAAAACGTCAACCAACCGAGCAAGAGATGCAAGATTTACTCTTCACATGGCAGGTTGCTAAATTTGTTAAATCTAACGCCATTATTTATGGAAAAAACCAGATGACGATTGGGGTGGGTGCCGGCCAAATGAGTCGTGTTAATTCCGCTCGAATTGCGGCTATAAAAGCAGAGCAAGCGGGGTTGGAGGTTGCCGGCTCCGTGATGGCTTCTGATGCCTTTTTCCCATTTAGAGATGGTTTGGATAACGCTGCTCAAGTGGGGATTCGAGCCGTCATCCAACCGGGGGGTTCCATGCGCGATGAAGAGGTCATCCAAGCCGCTGATGAACACGATATAGCCATGGTCTTTACCGGCATGCGTCATTTTAGGCATTAATCAATAAAGGAATTCAAATGAACGTTTTAATTGTTGGTGGAGGCGGTCGAGAACATGCCTTGGCCTGGAAAGCAAAACAATCCGCACATGTTGACACCGTCTACGTTGCACCGGGCAATGCGGGTACGGAGCAAGAACCCGGCATTACTAATATCGATATTAGTGCAGAAGATATTCATGGGTTATTGGTTTTCGCTAAAAAAGAGGCCATAGAACTGACGATTGTTGGCCCCGAAGCGCCTCTCGTCGGTGGTATTGTCGATCGATTCAAAGAAAACGGTTTACGTTGTTTCGGCCCAACCCAATTGGCTGCTCAACTCGAGGGGTCTAAAGCCTACTGCAAAGACTTTCTTGCCCGCCATCACATCCCAACAGCTGAATATGAAAGTTTTACCGATATTGAAGCCGCTTGCGATTACATCCGATTAAAAGGCGCCCCGATCGTCGTTAAAGCTGATGGCTTAGCCGCTGGAAAAGGCGTTATTCTGGCTGAAACGGAACAGCAAGCCATTGAGGCCGTTAACGATATGTTAGCGGGCAATGCCTTTGGTGAAGCCGGTCACCGTGTTGTTATTGAAGAATTCTTGGTTGGAGAAGAAGCCAGCTTTATCGTTATGGCTAATGGCTCTCAGGCTTTGCCCATGGCATCATCACAAGACCACAAAGCGCGTGACAATGGTGACTCAGGCCCTAACACAGGTGGTATGGGCGCTTATTCGCCAGCACCTGTTGTCACAGATAAAATGCACCAAACTATCATGGAGACCATTATTCAGCCCACACTCGATGGCATGATAAAGGACGGTATCCCTTATACCGGTTTTCTTTATGCCGGCGTCATGATTGATCAGCAAGGCACCCCTAAAGTGCTGGAATATAATTGCCGTTTTGGTGATCCCGAAACACAGCCCATTATGATGCGCTTGAAAAGCGATCTGACTGAACTCTGTAATGCCGCACTTGATAATAAACTGGATGTCATTAACGCAGAGTGGGACTCTCGTACAGCAATAGGCGTTGTTCTTGCCGCTGGCGGCTATCCTTTTGACTACGAGAAAGGTCATCTTATTACAGGCATTCCTACTGAAACCGAAGACACCAAAACCTTTCACGCTGGCACAAAAATGGTTGATGGAGAAATCGCAACCAATGGTGGTCGTGTCTTATGTACCTGTGCACTGGGTGATAGTGTTCTCGATGCTCAATTAAAAGCATACGAGACAGTCGGCTCTATTGACTGGGACAATGTCTATTTCCGGACTGATATTGGCCATAAAGCCATCACACGAGAACAACACCAGCAATGAAAGAACGCAAAAAAAAGAGCTTCTTTAAGAAGCTCTTTTTTTTAAAATATTAAAACTAACCCAGCTAACGTTTCATTGAATCAAAAAACTCATTATTTGTTTTTGTTTTCTTAAAACGCTCTAACAAGAATTCAATAGCGCCCATTTCATCCATAGGGTTAAGAATTTTTCGTAAAATCCAAGTTTTTTGCAGCACATCTGCATCAACAATATATTCTTCTCGACGCGTACCCGAACGGTTAACATTAATGGCTGGATAGATACGCTTTTCCGCGATTTTGCGCTCAAGATGAAGTTCCATATTGCCAGTACCCTTAAACTCTTCATAAATCACATCATCCATACGTGAACCCGTCTCTACAAGAGCGGTGGCAATAATGGTTAAACTTCCCCCTTCTTCGATATTACGTGCAGCACCGAAAAAACGCTTTGGACGTTCGAGTGCATTAGCATCTACACCCCCGGTTAAAATTTTGCCTGACGAGGGAGCCACGGTATTGTAGGCACGCCCTAAACGAGTGATAGAGTCTAATAAAATAATCACGTCCCGTTTACGTTCAACCAACCTTTTAGCTTTTTCAATCACCATTTCTGCGACTTGAACGTGACGAGACGCTGGCTCATCAAATGTGCTAGAAATCACTTCACCCTTAACCGTACGTGACATCTCGGTCACTTCTTCAGGGCGCTCATCAATGAGTAAAACAATTAAGTCGCTTTCAGGGTTATTAGCCGCAATGGAGTGCGCTAAATTTTGTAGAATCATCGTTTTACCCGCTTTAGGCGGCGATACAATCAATCCACGTTGACCTTTACCAATCGGTGAAACCAAATCAATCACACGGGCTGTTAAATCTTCAGTCGTTCCATTGCCCATCTCCAGACATAAACGTTCATTTGGAAAAATAGGCGTTAAATCTTTAAAAGCAATTTTGTTTTTTGCATGCTCAGGCTTTTCATAGTTAAGCTTATCGACTTTTAATAGCGCAAAATACCGTTCATTGTCTTTGGGCGGGCGAATTTTGCCTGAAATAACATCCCCTGTTCTAAGCCCAAATCGACGTATCTGACTCGGTGACACATAAATGTCATCTGGGCCCGCTAAAAAAGAACTATCCGCTGACCTTAAAAAACCAAAACCATCTGACAAAATTTCTAAAACCCCGTCTCCGTATACACCGTCACCTTTTTTGGCAATCTTTTTTAGAATTTGAAATACCGTGGTTTGTTTCAGTGATCTTCCGGTGTTATCCACACCTAATTCTTTCGCAATTTGAAGAATTTCACTTGCGGGTTTACGCTTCAGCTCAGTTAAGTTCATATAAGTTTGTAGTTAAAATATAAGAAAAGTATATATGCGCAAATTTGGCACAAATATTAGGACATTGATTATTTTTGATTTAGTTGCACGGCAAGCAGCGTGCTTAGAAGTTCTTACTATAACGTAAAGGTAGCATTAAAAATCACCCCCGTCTACCTTTAAGACGAGGGGATTACACTTTATAAATTACTGTCGATAAAAGCGGCTAATTGTGACTTGGTTACCGCACCAACTTTAGTGGCTTCAACTTCTCCTGCTTTATAGACCATTAACGTTGGAATACCGCGTACACCAAAACGCCTTGGCATGGCAGGATTTGAGTCAATATCTAACTTAACTACTTTCAATTTACCAACATATTCATCGGCTATTTCATCCAAAATCGGTGCCACCATTTTGCATGGTCCGCACCACTCAGCCCAAAAATCAACTAAAACAGGTTGGTCAGACGCTAAAACGTCCTGTTCAAAACTATCATCCGTAGTATGTACTACATTTTCACTCACTATTTATCTCCATTCGGTTAATACTCTGCATTGATACATCATAATAGAGTAGGATATCGGCTGTACAGCTTATCATGAATATTTAAATTCTAAGCAAGCTTCTATTTTCATTCAATTATCGTCAAAACTGACTGAACACATGGCCGAAACTCACCTAACGAATACCCAATTCTCCTCTCTCGGATTATCACCTTCTATTATGGAAAGCTTGGATGACGCTAATTTTATAAAATGCACACCTATTCAGGCAAAAACCTTACCCCTCAGTCTGGCGGGTAAAGACGTTGCAGGGCAAGCCCAAACGGGAACCGGAAAAACAATGGCTTTTTTACTGGCTACCTATCACCGTTTATTAACCAAGATACCCGTTGAAAGCAAAAAAGGTATACGGGCCCTTATCATAGCCCCTACGCGAGAACTGGCCATTCAAATCGCCAATGATGCAAAAATTATTGGTCAACACAGTGACCTTAAAGTCGGCCTGGCATACGGTGGAACCGATTATGAAAAACAACGCAAAACCATTGATGACGGCCTTGATATTTTAATCGGCACCCCGGGGCGAATAATCGATTTTTTCAAACAAAAAGTTTTTCACCTTAGAAACCTTGAAGTGCTTGTTCTGGATGAAGCAGACAGAATGTTTGATCTCGGCTTTATCAATGATATTCGGTATTTGTTACGGAGACTGCCAAAGCCAGAGGAGCGCTTAAATTTACTGTTCTCGGCTACCCTGTCCTTTAAAGTGACAGAGTTGGCTTACGAACATATGAACAACCCTGAAATGGTTCGCATTGAACCGGAACAGATCACCGCTAAGCAGGTTAAAGAATCTGTTTATTACCCGGCTGATAATGAAAAGATTCCGTTATTAATCCATATCCTGACAATTGAAAAACCTGAACGGGGCATTATTTTTATCAACACTAAACATAGTGCAGACCGTTTGCACCGATACCTCGATGGTAATGACTTTGACAATGCTGTTCTATCGGGTGATGTCCCACAAAAAAAACGCCAAGCCATTCTTACCCGGTTCCAAGGAGGCAAGCTGCCCTTGTTAATTGCAACGGATGTTGCGGCCCGTGGTCTACATATCCCGGCTGTTAGCCATGTTTTTAATTTCGACCTACCTCAGGATCCTGAAGATTATGTCCATCGAATTGGCAGAACGGCACGTTCCGGCGCCAGCGGGCTCGCCATCAGTTTTGCTTGTGAAACCTACGCGTATTCATTACCTGATATTGAAACCTATATTTCACACAAAATCCCTTTTGAATCGATTGATAGCGGATCACTGCCCGATATAAAACCCGCCACAAAAAAAACCTACAAGCCAACAAGCAAAAAGCGTCGAAAAAAAACCAGATCAGAGAGTAAACCTCAATCCAGTTAGAGCCCGTAGTCTTAATCTGGATGAATATCCCCTAAACTCTCCACAGCCGTGTAGTCATGAATGATTCGTGGTTGTTCTGTGCTATCAGGTTGGCTGATCGCCACAATGTATTTAATACCAAATAAATCAGCTGCTTTGAGAACACTCAGGCTATCATCGACCATCATGGTCTTCGATTTATCAAATGACTCTAGCTGATGAAACGCCTGCCAAAAACTCTGCTGTTCTTTGGGGTAACCAAAGTCATGCGCCGAAACAATTGCATCAAAAAACTCAACTAACCCTGTTTTTTTCATCTTAATACTCAAACTATCGACATGAGCATTCGTTACTAAGATACAGCGTTTTCCCGTTTCTTTAAGTGCTTTCAAAAAAGCCCTCGTGTGCGGCAATTCTCTAATATGCTCCTGCGTTTCAACTTTTAATTGAGCAATATCAATGTCTAACTCTGTGCTCCAATAGTCCAAGCAATACCAATTTAACAAGCCCTCCTGAGCCTTAAAAATCGGTTTTAGGTGTAAAACCGCCTCTTCAAAAGAGATGTTTTCTCTGCGGGCATAATAGTCAGGTAGCACCCGCTGCCAAAAGTAATTATCGAACCTTAAATCGAGCAAGGTACCGTCCATATCCAACAAAACTGTTTCTATTTCCGCCCAATCAATCATCTGGTAACCTTATCGTTTGATCTTTTCAACTTAATGCTAGGGAACATCAACATGTTAAACTATCTTGCAAGACTGTTGTTCATAATTACCGCCTGCGCCTCCCTTTTTGCTTGCCATAAACCCCCTACATTAGACGAAAAACTTGCCTTATCATTATTAATGAAAGCCAACACCCAACCAGGATATGCTGTCAACATGGTCACCAACAACCCTCATGCTCGTGGCAAAAAGGCACAAGGGTGGAACTGTTCAGACAAACAACCCCTCATTGACTCACTGGTCGTCACCTGCAAAAATTCAGGCCGTTCAGGTGTCTACCTTAGCTTCACACACGAAGGTAAAAAATTATTATTGGGTAAACCTTGGGGGGACGAAACCCTACGTAACGCAAGAGTGATCGCTGTTCGCCAAAAAATCAAAGAAATACAATCCATTCATTTAATTAACCATACTCACGCAATCATCAGTTATTCATGGGTCTACCACCAACATACCCCTTTCTCTAACCCTCAATTGAAAAAATTGATCACACTCGATGTGCCACAGCCAGCACAAGCCAGCGCCACCCTAATCAACAATCAATGGACTATACAACGCGACTCCCTATGAATAAGATCAAACGCTTGGAGATTTTCGATCGACTCGCCAAAGCTATCCCAGAACCTGTTACAGAACTCAACTACAGTTCACCTTTTGAATTATTAATAGCCGTTATTCTATCGGCACAAGCTACCGACAAAGGCGTCAATAAAGCCACAGACAAACTGTACCCTATTGCCAATACACCAAAGGCTATTTATGATCTCGGCGAAAATGGACTTAAAGAATACATTAAAACCATCGGTTTATTTAACACCAAAGGCCGTAACATCATCAAAACCTGTAACATTTTAATGGACAAACACGGTGGCAATATTCCAAAAACTCGTGAAGAACTTGAAGCACTGCCTGGCGTTGGCCGAAAAACAGCCAATGTTGTTCTAAATACGGCCTTTGGCATGCCCACCATTGCTGTAGACACACATATTTTTAGAGTCAGTAATCGCACTAAAATTGCACCCGGAAAGAACGTCCTTGATGTTGAAAAAAAGCTTGAAAAAAATGTTCCAAAAAAACACATAATAGATGCTCATCACTTGCTCATTCTGCATGGCCGATATACCTGTATTGCTCGCAAACCCCGATGTAGCTCGTGTGTCATAGAGGATTTATGTGAATTTAAAGACAAAACTATTGATTAATTCATTTTCAGTTCAAACTAATCGTTTTAAACTCATTAACCTAAAAGTTAAAAAATACATGTAAGTTCTTTTAACTTTGCTTGGTCTATTTAATCGCATCTAGTTAATCGATCAATTCTTGTCGAAGCTATCTGCATAAATATTTAACTATTAAGTCAACTGACGATAAAAAGCACAAGGACATTCTTATGAAAAACTCTACAAAAAAACCCTTAGCAGCCGCATTAGGTGCAGCCTTTGTTACATCAATGGCATTTGTTCCCACAGCAAACGCAGAATCCAATCCGTTTGGTGCAAGCGAATTAGAAACGGGTTATATGGTACTTGCTGAAGGTAAATGTGGCGAAGGCAAGTGCGGTGGCGATAAAGCCAAAGAAGCCAAATGTGGCGAAGGCAAGTGCGGCGAAGGCAAGTGCGGTGGCGATAAAGCCAAAGAAGCCAAATGTGGCGAAGGCAAGTGCGGCGAAGGCAAGTGCGGTGGCGATAAAGCCAAAGAAGCCAAGTGCGGCGAAGGTAAATGCGGTTCTAGCAATTAACCACATCCTGTGGATACTATCACCTATCCCGTCCACGGAGCAGGTCTTGGATTAAGGCGGGCCTTTATCGGCCCGCTCCTTGAGAAGCCGCCTAGCCATGTCGACTTTTATGAAATCGTCCCTGAAAACTGGATACGAATCGGCGGAAACTATGGCAAGCAACTACGCGCATTAACTGAACAGTTTTCTTTTGTAGCGCATGGCCTCTCTCTTAGCATAGGCAGCCCAGATCCACTAGATATTGAATTCATACACGATATCCGTGACTTTATTAAACAACACCAAATTAAAATTTACACTGAGCACCTCACCTACTGCAGCGATGGCGGCCACCTATACGACTTGATGCCTATCCCCTTTACCCAAGAAGCCGTCAATTATGTAGCGGATAGAATCACACAGGTACAAGATATTCTTGGCGAACAAATTGCCATTGAAAATGCCTCCTACTACGCTGCCCCGGGTAAAGAAATGGAAGAAATTGATTTTATTAATGCCGTTATAAAAAAGGCAGACTGTAAACTGCTGATTGATATCAACAACATTTATGTCAATAGTGTAAATCATCAATACAATGCAGAAGCATTTTTAAAAAACCTCCCTGGCGACCGCATCAGTTATGCTCACATTGCTGGGCATTATAACGAAGCTGAAGACCTTATCATTGATTCTCATGGCGCTAAAGTTATTGACCCTGTTTGGCAATTACTCGATAAGGCTTACGAAAATTTTGGGCTTTTTCCCACCTTATTGGAGCGTGATTTTAATATCCCACCACTCGATGACTTACTTGAGGAAGTCGACCTTATTCACCAAGCTCAACTGAAGTATACCCCACAACAAAAACATGCCGCAGGATAACACACCCTCTTTTATCCAGACTCAACATGAGTTTACCCGCTATATTCGCGACCCTAAAAACGCGAATAAACCTGCTGATATAGAAGAACGTCGTCTGAATATTTACCGCGATTTATTGTTCACTAATATCTCAAACGTTCTTAGCGATGGCTTCCCCGTTCTAAGGAAACTCCATTCAGAACAACAATGGGCGAATATCTGTCAGGACTTTTATCACCGCCATCCAAGTAAGAGCCCTTATTTTGCCGATATTTCGCAAGAATTTATTCGATACCTACAAAATGAACGTGCAAACTCAGCAACATCAAACACTGATTTTCCCTTTCTTTTAGAGCTTGCTCATTACGAATGGATTGAACTGGTCATTTCAATTGCCGAAGAAACAACAAACACACTAGCGATCACCGACCCCATTAATCAAACCTTAACGATCGCACCGACGGCTTTAGCTGTTGCCTATACCTACCCTGTTCACAAAATATCACCTGATTTTTTACCTAGCGCCCCGTCTGAACAACCGACTTATCTCACTGTTTACCGAGACACGGAGAACAAAACGGGATTTCTAGAAACCAATGCAATGACGCATGCTTTATTAACCGCTTTAACTAACAACACTCACACTGTGACAAATGACATCCTGTTTCAACTGGCCCAACACCTTCAGCATCCCAAACCTGAAATCGTTATTGAAGGCGGCTTATCCATACTTAATGACTTCATTCAACGCGGCATTGTTATCTCTAGCGATCAAAGCCAAGCACGACAAAAATAAAGTGGCGCAAATTAGCCCGTACTAACGTCTCCATTTTTTAAAAATCAAATCATTCATTGCTGTAATGAGCTTACGGTTATTGCTTATAATGCCAGATCATTCAAATAAATTGATATTAATATGAACCATTCTGCACTGTTTAATCAAGCACAACTGTCCATACCAGGTGGCGTTAATTCACCTGTTCGCGCATTCAAAGGCGTCGGTGGTGACCCTGTTTTTATTGACCATGCCAAGGGAGCCTACCTATATGATACCGACGGCAAAAAATATATAGATTACGTCGCTTCTTGGGGACCAATGGTACTTGGGCATAGCCATCCCAGCGTTATTAAAGCGGTTCAAGAAACAGCTGAAAAAGGGCTGAGTTTTGGCGCACCAACCGTGATTGAAACAAAAATGGCCGAAAAAGTTTGTCAACTCGTGCCGTCAATAGAAAAAATACGCATGGTCAATTCAGGCACCGAAGCGACCATGAGCGCCATACGTTTAGCTCGGGGGTTCACCGGACGCGATAACATTATTAAATTTGAAGGTTGTTATCATGGTCATTCAGATTCTCTGCTCGTCAAGTCAGGCTCTGGTGCCCTTACATTTGGTGTACCGAGCTCTCCAGGTGTCCCTTCTTCACTGGCTGATCACACACTAACACTGCCTTTTAACGATCTTGAAGCGATCACTCATTTATTAAAAACCAACGGCGATACCATTGCCTGTATTATTGTTGAACCGGTTGCCGGCAACATGAACTGCATTCCGCCCGAAAAAAACTTTCTTGAAGGGTTGAGAGTTCTTTGTGACCAATACGGTATCGTGTTAATTTTTGACGAAGTAATGAGCGGTTTTCGCGTTGCCCTGGGTGGCGCACAGCAAGTTTACGAGGTTAAACCCGACTTAACCACGCTGGGTAAAATCATTGGCGGTGGCCTGCCTGTAGGCGCTTTTGGCGGTCGTGCAGATATTATGGCTCTCCTTGCACCTAATGGCCCTGTTTATCAAGCCGGGACTTTATCGGGTAACCCGTTAGCGATGTCGGCCGGCTTAACTACCCTGGAAATAATCAGCGAACCGGGCTTCTATGAACAGCTTGCTCAACGGACAACTCGATTACTTGACGGCCTGTCACAACTTGCTAAAGACGCCGATCTGGCCTTTTCAACTAACCAGGTAGGCGGTATGTTTGGCTTATTTTTCTCTGAAGAAACCAACATCAGCCGCTTTGAGCAAGTGATGCAATGCAACCAGGAGCACTTTAAACAGTTCTTTCATCTAATGTTAGAGGCGGGCATTTACTTGGCTCCTTCTGCTTTTGAAGCAGGTTTTGTATCAGCCGCCCACAGTGAAGAAGATATCAATAATACCCTGAGTGCCGCTAAAACGGCCTTTGAGAAGCTAACATGATCGATACCATTAAACCGGGTCAAACCTATAAACTGACTCAATACGAAAAACTAGGTGGAGAAAAAGGCGTTCGCCAACTCGTTAACTATTTTTACCAAGTGATGGACAGTGATGCTGAAGCTAACACCATTCGTGACATGCATGCAGCAAATTTATCTGAAGCCGAAGAAAAATTATTTCTTTTCCTAAGCGGTTGGTTAGGTGGCCCTTCTTTATATATAGAGAAATATGGACATCCTCGATTACGTGCACGTCATTTACCCTTTTCTATTGGAGAAAAAGAACGTGACCAATGGTTATATTGTATGAATAAGGCACTCACTAAAATGAATATTGAGAAACCCATGCTTGACGAGCTGATGCAGGCCTTTTTTAATACTGCCGACTTTATGCGCAACCAACCTGATTAAAAAACACCCCATGTTGGCTGATTTTCTCAACTTAGTCACTCAATGGGTTACTGATTACCCCTTTTGGTCTGGCGCCATCATTTTTTTAGTCGCAATGATTGAGTCGCTCGCTATCATTGGGTTTATTATTCCCGGTGTGGCTATTATGTTTGCCATTGGAACGCTGATTGGCAATGGCACCCTCGATTTGTATAGCGCTATTATCTGGGCTGCTGCTGGCGCTTCGCTTGGAGACGGCTTAAGCTTCGCTTTAGGCAAGCACTATAAAAATAAGGTATACCAACTGACCTGGTTCAAGGACAGGCCCGAGCTGCTTAACAAGGGCCATACCTTCTTTGAAAAATATGGCATTTTTAGTATTTTAATTGGGCGTTTTGTTGGCCCTATTCGTGCAGTTATTCCTCTTGTAGCAGGTATCTTGGACATGCCGAATAGACAATATATTCCTATTAATTTTATTGCTTCAATTCTTTGGGCACCTGCTTATTTGCTTCCCGGTTTGTTATTTGGCAGCGCACTCTCAATTATCCCGGATATTTTATTAGACAAATGGCCGATTGGGCTCGTTCTACTGATCCTTCTTCTTTTACTAACGAAACAACTCAAAGAACTGAGAAAATAATCACTACAAAATAACTGCATGTCCAAACATCAACTCCGTTAGATCAGCCGCCTTCATCGGTTTATAGAAGTAATAACCTTGAAAGAGCAAACAACCATGATGAGTTAAAAAAGCCAGTTGAGCTTCATCCTCGACGCCTTCAGCCACGACCTCAAGTTTTAAATTTTTTGCCATCGCAATGATCGTGGCAGCAATTTCCGCGTCAGAACGATCTGTCTCTAGGTCTCTCACAAATGATTGATCTACTTTCAACTCATTCAGTGGCAATTTCTTCAAGTACATCAACGAAGAATACCCCGTACCAAAATCATCCATTGATAGCTTGAACCCCATGTCTGATAATTTCTCCATCTTATCAATGGTGGCTTGTATGTCTTTAATTGTAATACCCTCGGTCACCTCAAGGGTAACATGGCTGACCAAGGCACCTGATTCGTTGAGCAATCCTTTTATACGCTCAACAAAGTCATTTTGATGGAATTGATAAGGGCTAATATTAATAGACACTCGAAAGTTTGGGGAAATATCTCCTCGTTGCCATATAGCTAATTGCTTAAAAGCTTCTTTTATCACCCACTCGCCGACCGGTAAAATAAGACCCGTCATTTCGGCAATCGGTATAAAATCTGCGGGAGAGACCATGCCCCCATCCTCTTTAAACCACCGCAATAAGGCTTCCGCACCTAAAATTCGGCCAAACTCATCTACCTTTGGTTGATAAAACAATTCAAGTTCACCTGTCGCGATGGCGTGACGTAAATCTGTCTCCATTTGCAATCTGGAATCTGCTATCGCCTGCATCTCAGGTTGGTAAAAATGGTAACCATCTCGACCCGCTTCTTTGGCACAGTACATAGCTGTATCTGCCTGCTTCATCAACATTTCAATGTTATCGGCCATGTTCGGAAACGTGGTAATACCAATACTCGCTGTTAAATGATAACTCTCCCCTAAAACAACAAACTTTTCACTCAATACATAACGCAGCTTTAACATCAACGAATGCACTTGATTTATAACCGCCTCTTCAGAATCTTCTAAATGCCCCGATAAAATCACAAATTCATCACCACCCAATCGGGCTATGGTATCCGTTGATCGAAATACTTTTTTCAAACTCTCTGCCACTTTCTTTAGCAGCTCATCACCTGCTGCATGCCCACGTGAATCATTCAGTGTCTTAAAATTATCTAAATCAATAAATAGCAAAGCACCATGTTGGTTTTCTCTGGTAGCAATATCAAGAACATACTCCATATGCTCGGTTAATAATCGCCTATTAGCTAAACCGGTTAAATCATCATAATCAGCCAGTTCTTGTGCAAGCTCTCGAGAGCTTTTAACCTCGGTTAAAGTTTTATCCATTCGTTGCAATAAAGCATTAAAGTGCTTCGCTAAACTCGCCAACTCACTTTTATCGTTCTCATTTATTGATAACGTTTTTGAATACAGCTGATCATCAGCTATCTTTTTAATCCTGATCAGTAAGCGCTTAAACGGCGCTATAAAAATTTTTTGCAACCAAAGTGATAGAAAGAGTGCTAAGGCAAAGGCGATAGGAATTGATATGGCTATCCGCTTTGTCAGCTCTCCAACTAACGCATCATATTTTTTACTAGAAATAACATAGCTGACAACTCCTACTTCTTCCCCGTTAAATTCAACGATGTCCTTGTAAAAAAACAAAGGACCTGCCCGTTCTAATTGATTAGCCCCAAAAGATTCTTGTGGTGCGACATCATGAAGTGTCTGATGCGGTTGATCTGACTTCGAATAATATAAAACTGACAGGCCCGACATCTCCTCAAGGTCAACGTATTCTATGATTGGAAACTGCTTCCATTTATTGAGTAATTCCATACTTTCGATCGGCAGACCTATCATGAGTAGCTTGGCATAATCATTTTCCAAGACTCGGCTGATCACTTTTATCTCGTTACTCAATTCTGAAAGGTATTCTTCTTTTTCATTGAAATAAGTAAAAACATAATAAAAGGCAATCATTAACGTCGCCAACGGCATCATTAGAGCAACAAATTGATTTCTAAAAGGATAATGTGACAACTTCATCATATTGAATAGCTATAGATTGTTTATTTTGCCTTTGTAACAGGCAACTCCGGATGCTGACTCCACTCTAACCAGGATCCATCGTATGACCTCACTTTTGCACCAAGAAGCCGTAAAGCAACAAAACTGACCGCTGACTTTTTACCTTGATTACAATATACCGTGTTCATCTGTTCTTTTATCAAGCCTTTATAAAGTGTTTTTAATTCATCAATCGGTCTAAAACGCACAAGCTCCTTATCTAAATTTTTTGTCCAGGGAACATTTATGGCGGAGGGAATATGTCCGTAGACAGCCGTTCGTGATTGACGTCCATCATATTCTGCTGCTGATCTCGCATCGATTAACCCTTCATTCTCGTTTTTTATCGCCGCAAAAACCATTAACATGGTGGCCAGCTTATCTTGTTTAAGCGTTGGGGAAAGAACCGACTTTTTCACTTCAGCTTGGCCCCTACTTCTTGGGTAACCAGCCTTTCCCCATTCAGAATAGGAACCATTAAAAATGGCTACCTTACGGATACCAAAGGTCTCCAACACCCAAAAAAGGCGCGAAACATCCATCATATTATCCCCATAAATCACCACATGAGAATGTTCTTGAATACCTGCACGGCTTAACAAATCTCGAACTTCATGAAGAGAGGCAACAAGATCAGAGTGACCATTGTTTGCTAACGTTTCATCTGTAGGCAGCGATACAGCGCCTAAAATATGACTTTCTTTGAAACGCGATAAGGGGCGAGAATCAACCAATACAACATTCTGCCGACCCATTAGGTTTTTTACTTCTGCCAGCTCTAACAAAATGTCTGTTTTATTATTCGCCAGACTAAAACCAGCCCATAGTGTAAAAAATAAAGCTACAACTAACTTTATGCCTATATCGCTTTTCATTCCCTTCCCCATTCCAGCCTTGTTTTTTTAACAAACTACGTTACTAAAACATAGCAGAAAAAACCGATTACACAAGGTGTAGAAAAGGCTTTTTAGTATTCTGAAAACAATCCCAAAATAATATGAAGTCGCTCTATAGGGTTGTTAATTTCCAATAATCGCTGTCGGATAACATTCTCTATTGGTAGCACCTCCGCTAAACGATAAGAAACCCAATTGGCATTGTCAAACTGTGCCTCACCCCATGAGTTTGTAAACTGCTGTCTTTGCAATGCTTTTCTTAAAAGTGTTGTCAAACTCAATAATTCATTGGGTACGGAAAGATTAGGCAGCTCATCGATCACCTTGATTGTTGCTGTGATTAATTGTTGTTCAGAAACGTGACTCTGCAAAATTCTAAATCGCTGGCTGCCTAACGCTTCTATCTGCAGCACACCATCTGCCGACCTATCCCAATTGCTGATGTTAGCCAGCGTGCCAATTTCGTAACATTGCGCTGCTTTGCCAACTTCTGATCCTTCAACGATCATACTGACACCAAAAGGCACATCTTGCTTTAAACACTGGCTGACCATATCTAAATAACGGGTTTCAAAAATCCTTAATGAGATCGCTCCCTCAGGAAAAAGCACAGTGGATAATGGAAAAATGGGGATATTATCAGTAGGCCATTGCATACGATTATTAGTTGATCAACGCCTTTTCAACGCGATGATGAACTCCCCCGAAACCACCATTACTCATAAATAATAGATGATCGCCTGATTCCACCATTGAAACGATGGTTTCAATCAGCGAATCCATTGTAGTGCACACATTGACGTGGGAATAATTTTCTAAATCCATTTGCCAATTGAGTTCATCAGGCATGTAAATCAGGGCCTCACTTGCATCCTTCAACGAAGGCAACAAGGTGTCTTTATGCACCCCCATCTTCATGGTATTTGAGCGCGGTTCCAACACAGCTATAATGCGCTGCTCGCCCACCTTTCCTCTTAAACCTGCCAGTGTACTTGCAATGGCCGTTGGGTGATGCGCAAAATCATCATACAGCGTGATATTGTCGATAACGGCTCGACGCTCCATGCGGCGTTTAACATTCTGAAATGAAGCCAACGCTTCAATCGCTGTCTCCGGTTTAACACCAACATGAACCGCTGCTGAGATAGCAGCTAATGCATTGGACACATTGTGTTGCCCACTCAACGACCAGCAAACTCGAGAAATACGATGGCCACGATAATACACATCAAACTCACCTTCACCGAGCTCTATATTCGCCGCCGACCAAGTGGCTCTTCCAAAAGAATCTGTACTAATTTTCTCGATAGGCGTCCAACAACCTTGCTCTAGCACATCGTCTAAATTGGCCTCCCCAGAAGGTAAAATTAACCGCCCATTATTGGGTACGGTCCTTATTAAGTGATGAAACTGACGTTTTATAGCGTCAAGGTCATCAAAAATATCAGCATGATCGAACTCTAAATTATTTAGCACGCAGGTTTTAGGTCGATAGTGAACAAACTTTGACCGTTTATCAAAGAAGGCCGTGTCGTACTCATCCGCTTCGATTACAAAATAATCAGATTCACCCAATCTGGCGGAGATACCAAAATTTAACGGTACCCCACCAATTAAAAAGCCAGGTTTTAAACCAGCATAATCCAGAATCCAAGCCAACATAGAACTCGTTGTTGTTTTACCGTGCGTACCAGCGACAGCTAATACCCAGCGGTTGCGTAGAACATGCTCAGCCAACCATTGCGCACCCGATGTATAAGGGAGGCCCATGTTCAGTACTGCTTCGACTTCTTCATTGCCTCTAGACAAGGCATTTCCAATCACAACGAAATCAGGTTTTACAGCTAGGTTACTCGCACTATAGCCTTGCATCAACTCAATACCTTCAGCTTCAAGTTGTGTACTCATTGGTGGATAAACACCCACATCTGAACCCGTTACAGTATGCCCAAGGCGTTTCGCCATCACCGCAAGTCCGCCCATAAAGGTGCCACAAATACCTAAAATATGTACTCTCAAATCACGTTTTCCTAGATAATATCACTTAAACCCATCTTACTTCAGATACCCTTTATATTTGAAGGTAAAGGGGAATTATTATTACAATCAGCCCGCCCATTTTGGGCAGACAATTTTACTAAGTAGAACTATGAGTGATTCAAAACTTCAAAATATCCAAATTGATGTAGACACTGCTTACATCGCCTCTTCATCTGAGCCAGAAGCGGCACGCTACGTGTTTGCTTACTCTATAACAATCAAAAACATCGGTAATATTGAAGCTCAGTTGTTAAGCCGCCACTGGATCATCACCGATGCTAATGGCAAAGTACAAGAAGTACATGGTGAAGGTGTTGTCGGTGAAAAGCCCTGCCTGCAACCAGGAGAGTCCTTCCAGTACACTAGTGGCGCCGTCATCGAAACATCGGTAGGTGCCATGCAAGGTAGTTATCATATGTTGGATTCTGACGGTGAGAAATTCACTGCCACGATTCCACCTTTTTCTTTGTCCACCCCAAGAACGCTTCATTAGGGCCTTTTCATGGCAACCTATGCCATCGGTGATGTACAAGGTTGTTATGATCCCCTGCGTCGTTTATTAGATAAGATTAAATTTGACCCAAACGAGGATCAACTATGGTTTGCTGGTGATTTAATAAACCGTGGCCCTCAGTCTTTACAGACTTTGCGCTTTATTGTTTCCCTCGGGACAAGTGCACACAGCGTACTAGGCAATCATGAATGTCATTTTTTAGCGAGTGCTCGTGGGCATAAAAAACCCCATCGAACCGATACTTTTGATGATATTTTAGAAGCTCACGATGCAGAGCAACTCATTGACTGGGTCCGTTCACGCCCTTTTTTACACCAGGACACCGTTCTCGGTTACACCATGATTCACGCTGGCTTGCCTCCACAATGGTCATTGAATGAGGCAAAGCGCTATGCAAATGAGTTAGAAACCGTGTTTAAAGGCAATCTGTTTGATGATTTTTTAGCCCATATGTATGGCAACAAACCGGATCAATGGCAGGCGGCATTATCCGGGCATCCACGTTTACGTTTTATTATTAATTGTTTTACTCGATTACGCTTTTGTGATGCACAGGGCCGATTAGATTTCAACGAGAAAAGCGCCCCACCCGAAAGCCCTCCGCACTTAATGCCCTGGTTTGAAGTCCCTAACCGTCAAACAGCCCATGACAAGCTCATTTTTGGGCATTGGTCGACGTTGGGGCTTAATTTTAAAAACAACACCATTTGTTTAGATACAGGCTGCCTTTGGGGAGGGCAATTAAGCGCAATCAAACTAGACGAAACAGAACAGGTTATTTCGTTAGACTGCAATTGCTCACTAAAACCCTTCTAAACCTAAATTCGTTGATACGTTATAAATGAGAACGCGTGGGCGTGCTTTTCATCTGCGCCATGTTTCGCTTCGTCTACTTTTTTCCATTCATCCGCTCTTATTTCAGGAAAATAAGCATCTGCTTCAAAATTCTCATGGACCACCGTTACGTATAACCTGGTCGCCTCGGGTAGCATTTGCTCATAAAAACTAGAGCCACCAATCACCATCACCTCATCAAACCCTTTCGATTCCTCTAACGCTTCACTGATTGAATGCACAATAACCACACCTTCAGCGGTAAAACGCTGATCACGGGTAATAACAATGTTTTTTCTACCCGGCAGCATTTTACCAATGGATTCATAGGTTTTTCGCCCCATCAAAATAGGTTTACCCATGGTGACCGCTTTAAAATGCTTAAAATCTTTAGGTAAATGCCACAGTAACGCATTGTCTTTTCCAATGGCCCTGTTTTCAGCCATGGCCACAACCATTGAGATCATTAGACGGCCACCGGCGCTTTGATACCCGCGTGAGATTCATAACCAATGATTTCGAAATCCTCATACTGATAATCAAATAATGACACAGGCTTTCTCACGATCTTTAGTTGAGGCAAATCCAAGGTTTCGCGTGATAATTGCAGGTTTGCCTGTTCAAAATGATTGCTATATAAATGCACATCGCCACCCGTCCAAACAAAATCTCCCACGTCCAAATCAGCTTGCTGGGCAACCATATGAGTTAACAAGGCGTAACTGGCTATATTAAATGGCACGCCAAGGAAAAAATCTGCAGATCGCTGATACAGCTGGCACGATAATTTCCCATCGGCTACATAAAATTGAAACAACAAATGACAAGGAGGCAAAGCCATCTCCGGAATTTGACCAACATTCCACGCACTAACAATTAACCGACGCGAATCAGGCGTGTTTTTTATTTGCTGTAACACCTCACTCATTTGATCTATATTATCACCAGTGGGTGTCGGCCAAGAGCGCCATTGATGCCCGTAAACCGGGCCTAAGTCACCCTTCTCATCTGCCCACTCGTCCCAAATACTCACACCATGTTCTTTTAAATAGGCTGTATTTGTATCGCCACTTAAGAACCATAACAACTCATGAATAATGGATCTCAAGTGAAGTTTTTTAGTGGTGACTAGCGGAAACCCTTTCGATAAGTCAAAGCGCATTTGTCGACCAAACACTGATCGCGTCCCCGTACCGGTTCTATCTTCTTTATCTGCCCCATTATCAAGAATATCTTGCATGAGCTCTAAATACTGTTTCATCAACTCAGCCTTTTTGTTTCGCTTTAAACATTAGTACAGCACCTAGCAACAACATTGGCAACGTTAACACTTGCCCCATCGTCAGCCAGCCAAAGGCCAAATAGCCTAAATGTGCATCGGGTAAACGCACAAACTCCACGGCAAACCTAAATGCACCATAGCCCAACAAGAACAAGCCCGACACACTCATCGTGGCTCTGGGCTTACTGGAATAAACCCACAGTATAAAAAACAGTGCAAAACCCTCCAAGGCCGACTCATACAATTGAGATGGATGGCGTGGTATGTCCCCTAAACTCGGCACAACCATACCCAATGCGAAATCAGTTGGCTTACCCCATAATTCACCATTGATGAAATTCCCAATGCGCCCCGCAGCTAAACCAATCGGAACTAATGGAGCGATAAAATCAGTCACTTCAAAAAAGCCATGCTTATGTTTCTTACCGAACAGGTGCATCGCAATAAGCACCCCTAGCAGGCCACCATGAAACGACATACCACCTTGCCAGATTTTTAATAATACCAATGGATTTTCAGCAAACGTAGGAAAGTTATAAAACAACACATAACCGATTCGGCCACCTAACACCACACCCATTGCCGCATAAAAAATTAAGTCATCAATCTCTTCTGCAGCCCAGCCATTTTTTTTCGCCCGGAATCGACCTAATAGCCATGCCCCCACAAACCCTACCAAATACATCAGGCCATACCAGTGAATTTTTATACTGCCAAGTGAAAGAGCAACGGGGTCAATATTTGGGTACGTCAACATCGAGGTATCTACAATTTAAAAGTGTTCATTATATGAAAAATATAAGATTCGAACAGGTAAAAAGACAACTGCATACGTCGCTGCCTTTTTGCTTATTAAACATCTAGGTTTAACCTAACAGAGGCGCAATCACCAGGCTAACAATCGCCATGACATTGATTAGGATATTCATAGAAGGCCCTGAAGTGTCTTTAAATGGATCACCGACTGTATCACCAACAACTGCTGCTGTATGTGTATCAGAACCTTTACCACCAAGGTTTCCCTTTTCAACATACTTTTTAGCATTATCCCAAGCACCGCCCGCATTCGCCATCATTAAGGCTAGGAGCACACAGCACAGTAAAGCGCCTGATAGCATGCCGCCCAAGGCTTCAGCACTGATCAGAAAACCAACTACAGGGGGCGCACTAACCGCAATCACACCGGGTACCACCATCTTTTTGAGTGCCGCAGTGGTCGCAATGTCCACACAACGCGCTGTATCAGGCTCGGCTTTACCCTCAAGCAATCCATCAATTTCTTTAAATTGACGGCGAATTTCTTTAATCATTTCAAACGCGGCATCTCCCACGGCCGTCATCGTTAAAGCCGCAATCACAAAAGGAATAACGCCTCCGATAAATAAACCAATCAAAACCTGCGGGTCATTTAACTCTAGAGCAAACCCTGGCACATGCACTGATACCGTTTCTATAAACGCTGTAATGATTGCCAAGGCTGCTAAGGCCGCAGCACCAATCGCAAAACCCTTACCAATTGCCGCGGTGGTATTGCCTAGTTCATCTAACGAATCAGTAATGTTGCGAGTTTGTTCACCTAAGCCACCCATTTCAGCAATACCGCCCGCATTATCTGCAACGGGACCATAAGCATCAATCGCCATTGTAATCCCAACGGTAGCCAACATACCAACCGCTGCAATGCCCACACCATACAAGCCTGCAAAATGACTGGAAATCGCTATCACTCCACAGATTGTTAATACGGGGATAGCCACTGATTGCATTCCTACCGATAATCCCATAATCATCACCGTTGCTGGGCCCGTTTCACCTGATTTTGCAATATGCTTCACGGGTGTTCCCGCAGTGTAATACTCAGTCACCAAACCAATAATCATACCACCCAACGATCCTGCCAGCACCGCCATCCAAATATAGGCCGTCACGTCCATCATCAACACAATCAATAAAGCTAAAACAATGAACAGTAAAGAAGCGCCCATCGTGCCCATTCGTAAGGCTTTTTCTGGTGACTTAGACGCATTCTGCTTAACAAGCACAATGCCGCCGATGGAACAAAGCAATCCAATGGATGCTAAGGCTAAGGGCAAAAACATTAAACTGGATTGCGCCCCAAATTCAGCCAGCAATGCCGCCGACATTGTTGAAGCAATAGCAATCGTCGCAATCATTGAGCCGCAGTAAGATTCAAAAATATCCGAGCCCATCCCGGCCACATCGCCGACGTTATCACCCACGTTATCCGCGATGACACCGGGGTTGCGCGGGTCATCTTCTGGAATACCGGCTTCAATTTTACCCACTAAGTCAGCCCCAACATCCGCACTTTTAGTGAAAATTCCACCACCCACCCGTGAAAATAAGGCAACCACTGATGCGCCCATCGCAAACCCATGGATGGCGTGCGATGTTTCTGGGTCACTTCCAAAGAATAAATACATCAACCCTAAACCCATCAACCCTAACGAGGCGACAGCCAAGCCCATAATAGAACCACCAAAAAAAGCCACCGAAAGTGCCTCTTCAGCCCCTTCTTCATGAGCGGCCGTTGTTGTTCGCACATTCGCTCTGGTCGCCGTATTCATTCCGATATAACCCGCTGCGCCTGATGCTAGAGCACCAACCAAAAAACAAAGTGCCGTTGCCCACCCCAAAAATAAAAGTGTTAAAACAAAAATAACCGCTGCAAATTTCACCAGCATGTTGTATTCCCGCTTCATAAAAACCATGGCACCCAAGTGAATCTGCTCAGCAATTTTTGCTACAACCCCTTCACCTTTTGGATACTTCATAACCAAGCTGTAAACATACTTCGCTGCGTACAATCCAAAACACCCTATGATAAGGGGTAATAAGTGACTCAACTCCATCATTCTCTCCCAGCAAATATTTTTGCAAACGCTACCTTTTTTAACTCGCCCACGATAATGGTGCAAGTAGAAAATTTAATTTCTTCAATCACCCCTGTATAATGCAATACAGCAATTCAGCATTATTAAAATAGGAAACAACATGAGCCTTAACCTTGTCCCATCTGGGAATGATTTACCGCATGATATTAATGTTATTATTGAAATACCTGCCCACTCTGACCCTATTAAATATGAAGTCGATAAAGAATCTGGTTCGTTATTTGTAGATCGCTTTATGGGAACAGCCATGCATTACCCCTGTAATTATGGTTATGTTCCACACACTTTATCTGATGATGGAGACCCCGTAGACGTACTGGTCATTACCCCTATTCCTCTGATGGGCGGCTCTGTTATTCGTTGTCGCCCCATTGGTGTGTTACAAATGACCGATGAGTCCGGCGAAGATGCGAAGGTCTTAGCGGTTCCTGTTTCTAAACTAACGCCGCTTTACGATGATGTTCAATCATATGAAGACATTTCTAATGTTTTACTCAAACAAATTGCTCATTTTTTTGAACATTATAAAGATTTAGAATCTGGAAAATGGGTGAAAATTCAAGGCTGGGAAGGCGTTGATGCAGCTGCTAAAGAAATAACTGACAGTGTTGCTCGTTTCGATGCGATAGAAGAGAAACCTCACTTCTAAACCAATCGGGTATTACTATACCCAAAAGGCACCAGCCTGATGGAGACAGAGTAAAGCACCCAACACAATTTGGCTTTAATAACCGCTGGTGTTTTTTTCAACCCAGCGGTTTTTTTCAGCTATTTGACCAGTAGACTCTAAGCTCTCTTTCTTCCAAAAAGGCGCCTTGCTCTTTAAATCTTCCATAATGAAGCGACTTGCTTCAAAGGCATCTTTTCGGTGTGCTGACCAAACCGCTACCAGCACAATCGGGTCATTAGGCAATAGTTCCCCAACCCGATGAATCACTAAGGTTTCCAGTATGTCCCACTGTTGTTTTGCTGCTTGCACTATCTTTTCCAGATGTTTCTCAGTCATCCCGGGGTAGTGCTCGAGAAACATTCCACTAACGATATCTCCTTCATTCACATCGCGCATCGTACCGATAAAATTAGCACATGCGCCAAACTCGCCATCTCGTTTCATCGTTGTTTGAAAAGATGACAACTCTTCCCAAGGATCAAATGCAATGCCGGTAATCTTGACCATATTATCCGCCGGTCACTGGGGGAAAAAAAGCGACCTCATCCCCGGCTTTTACTAACGCATCCGCTTGAGCATATTCCTGATTTATCGAAAATAAAACTTGCTGCGACACGTTGTGCCCTTGACTCACATGACTCCAAACATCTTCAACCGTTCTAAAGCCTTCTGCGCTAAGTTGATCTTCGCTTCGTCCAAACAGCTCTTTTAAACTAGCAAAATACAGTACTTTTATCGGCATGGCTTCTTCATACATCTGGCTATTTGATTGTGTCATAATTCGCTATATTATCATGCTAACAAACGAATCGAACCAGTAGATTATGCCTGAACTTACTCACTTTAACGCAGCCGGCGATGCTCACATGGTGGACATTAGCGCAAAAACCGACACAGATCGCACCGCCATTACCGAAGGCTTTATTGAAATGAACCCCTCCACTTTGCAGCGCGTAATCAACGGCAATAATAAAAAGGGTGACGTTCTCGGCATTGCACGGATTGCCGGCATTATGGCCAGCAAGAAAACTGCGGATCTGGTGCCTTTGTGTCATCCCCTGCCAATAACACATGTTGATATTAAGTTAGAGCCTGACACTCAAAATAACAGGATTAGCTGCCAAACGACAGTTACTACATCTGGAAAAACGGGTGTAGAAATGGAAGCGCTTAATGCCACTCAAGTGGCTTTGCTGACCATTTACGATATGTGCAAAGCTGTAGATCGGGGCATGACCATTCAAGGTGTTCGCTTAATGGAAAAAAAAGGCGGCAAATCAGGCCATTGGAAACGTGAGGCATTATAACTATGGTATTTAAATTACACCCTAAACTCGCTGAAGATTGCCATTACCTTGGTGACTTTCCTTTATGTGCGCTTTTACTGAGCAAAGATGCCAATTACCCTTGGTATATTCTTGTGCCTAGACGGGCAGACATTACCGAAGCCTTCCAACTCAATGAGCATGATCAGCAAACTCTGCAACATGAATCTTTACAACTCAGTGAGGCTTTAAGCAGCGCTTTTTCTGCTGACAAAATGAATATTGCAGCATTAGGCAATATGGTTCCGCAATTGCATCTTCATCATATCGTGCGCTATACAACCGATGCTGCATGGCCAAACCCAATTTGGGGGCATAGCACTCCCATTGCTTACAGCCAAGCATCTCTAGAAGAGCATATTCATAAAACACAGCAACTACTCCATCATTTGAACTTTACACCTAGATTACAGAACAACTAAAGCAGGGCTCATTGTGAACAAACAAACTACCGCCACTTTATTAGCAGAATGCCCTGATCAGCCCGGTATTATTGCAAAAGTAACCGATTTTTTAGCTAAACATAATGGCAACATTGTTGACCTAGAACAGCATGTAGACACCGCAGACAAGCACTTCTTTATGCGCGTTGAGTGGCAGTTAGATCACTTTTCAATTGAACGCGAATCCATCCAACAAGCCTTTTCAGAACAAGTTTCCTCTACACTCCAAATGAACTGGCAACTTGCATTTTCTGATGTTAAACCACGACTCGCCCTTTTCGTTTCACAACATGGCCACTGCTTGCTTGATATTCTTGCTCGATACCAGTCAGGCGAATGGGATGTAGAAATCCCACTGATTATCAGCAACCATAAAGATTTTCAGCCGCTCGCTGAAAATGCAGGTATTGCTTTCCATCACATAGCAATAACAGCCGACAATAAACAGCAGCAAGAAGAAATTCAGCTTAAGCTGCTTGCCGAACACCAAATAGATACCATCGTGTTAGCGCGTTATATGCAAATACTCAGTGCTAATTTTATAGATCACTACCCACATCAAATTATCAATATTCACCATTCATTTTTACCCGCCTTTCCTGGCGCAAAACCCTATCATTCAGCTTATGAAAGAGGGGTAAAAATCATTGGTGCTACTAGCCATTACGTCACCACCGAGCTTGATGCAGGGCCCATTATTGAACAAGATGTTGTGCATATTAGACATAACGATAATATTGAGGATTTAAAACGCAAAGGGCGTGATAATGAGAAAATTGTTCTTTCGCGTGCTATCAGGCACCATCTCCAACATGAAGTGCTCGTATACAAAAACCGTTGCATCGTCTTTGATTAAGGAAATAGCGGACTAACTAAGGCCAATCTGATAACGCCAACTTACTCGGCGCTGATACTGGGATTTAATAAATAGACGAAACCGTCTCATCTGGCACTTTATTCACCAACATGCGAGATAACATCGTTTTACCACTGCCCACTTCACCCACTACTTTAATAATGCTATGACCTGAATTTAAAGCATAGATCACTGCCTCGAGCACATCCCCGCGGTCCGCTCCCTTAAAAAATAGGGAGGTATCCGGAGTGATTCCAAAGGGTTGCTTTTTTAAACCAAAGTAATCTAGATACATGTTTATTGATCAAACTCTACTTGATAGGAAATATCACTCGACGGTAACGGCTGAAACTGGCTTAACCAATAAAAAACCCCCAGCCCCATCGATACGGCGATGACACTTAAAATAAACATGATGATTGAAAATTTAATTTTTTTCATTTCCCACGACTAATCCCTGCAAATTGCGCCAGCCTTTCATAATCAAAAGGCCACCCCAGTTCCGCCATACTAGCATTATTTTTTACCACAGGAATCCGTGTTCCATATTGCTCTATTAAACTGTCGGCACTGACTATATCGATTACTTCTACTTGAAAATGCACTGGATAATGCTGCAATAATTGCTGAAGAAATACCCTTGCTTCTTCACACAGATGACAGCCTTCTGTCGTGTAAAATGTTAACTCAGTTATCATCCGGATCGTAGGCCAAACTGGGTGCCAACCAACGTTCAATATAGTCTACAGACTCGCCTTTCCGTTCTGCATAATCTTCAACTTGATCTTTTTTTAGTTTACCCACATTAAAATATTGTGCATCAGGGTGTGCAAAATACCAGCCACTGACTGCAGCGGTTGGTGTCATCGCAAAACTTTCCGTTAGCTCAATACCGGTTTTCTCTGTGGCACCCAGCACTTCGAACAATGTTGCCTTTTCAGTATGGTCCGGACACGCTGGGTAGCCTGGCGCAGGACGGATGCCCTTGTATTTTTCCTCAATGAGGTCTTCATTCACCAGTGATTCATCGGGTTCATAAGCCCAATATTCCTTCCTTACTTTTTGATGCAAACACTCGGCAAAAGCTTCGGCCAAACGATCTGCTAATGCTTTTAGCATGATAGACTGATAATCATCGTGTTCTGCTTCAAAGCGTTTAACGTGTTCCTCAATACCAATACCGGCCGTCACGGCAAACGCGCCCACATAATCACTAACGCCTGACCCTTCTGGCGCGATGGTATCGGCTAGACAATAATTTTTTCGCCCCGGGGGTTTAATATTTTGTTGACGCAAATGATGCGATACCGCTGTTTCAGTTGTGCGTGATTCATCATCGTAAATAACAATATCATCGGTTCGACTGTTTGCTGGGTAAAAGCCAATCACGCCACGAGCCGTTAGCCATTTCTCATCGATGATTTTTTTTAACATGATTTGCGCGTCTTTATACAGTTCTTTCGCGTGCGCACCCACCACTTCATCATCTAATATTTTAGGGTAACTACCGACCAGTTCCCATGTTTGAAAAAACGGTGACCAGTCGATAAAAGCGGCTATTTCTTCCAGTGGAAAATCGTCTAATACTTTTGTTCCTAAGAATGTTGGCTTAATGGGCGTAAACGCATGCCAGTCAATCGCCGTTGCGTTTTTACGTGCATCGTCTAAATTCAGCTGACGTTTTGTGGACTGCCGGCCTTTATGGCGTTCACGAACCTCGGCATACTCAGTACGCAAAGCTTGCTGATACTCTTTCGAGGCTTCCTTGTCCATCAACTTAGTGAGCACACCAACAGAACGCGATGCGTCTGTAACGTAAACACTGGCACCATGATAATTCGGCTCAATTTTTACCGCCGTATGCGCACGAGAGGTAGTCGCACCACCAATCATTAGCGGCACATCAAACCCGAGCCGCTCCATTTCTTTCGCCATATGGACCATTTCATCGAGTGATGGTGTAATTAGTCCACTTAAACCAATCACATCCACACCTTGTTTGCTGGCTTCTTTTAAAATTGTATCTGCCGGCACCATGACACCCAGATCAACCACCTCAAAACCGTTACATTGCAACACGACACCGACAATATTTTTACCAATATCATGCACATCCCCTTTAACAGTGGCCATCAGAACTTTACCGTTACTTTCAACGATATCGCCTTTTTCAGCTTCCATAAAGGGCATTAGGTACGCAACGGCTTTTTTCATTACACGCGCTGATTTAACGACTTGCGGCAAAAACATTTTACCTGCGCCAAACAAGTCACCCACCACATTCATTCCATCCATTAGTGGGCCTTCAATGACATGTAAGGGCCTATCTACTTCTTGCCGGACTAATTCTGTATCTTCTTCAATAAACTCGGTAATGCCTTTAACCAGCGCATATTCCAAACGTTTTTTAACAGGCCATGAACGCCACTCCGCTGTTTCATTTGTCGTGTTATCGGCCGCATCACCAAGATACTGAGCAGCCATCTCAAGTAAGTTTTCAGTCGCGCTGTCCCCGGTTTTAGGCGTCCGATTGAGAATAACATCCTCTACAGCATCGCGTAATTGTGCCGGGATATCGTCGTAAACAGCTAATTGACCGGCATTAACAATACCCATATCCATGCCCGCTTGAATCGCGTGATATAAAAAGACCGCATGAATCGCTTCACGTACCACGTTATTACCACGAAAAGAAAACGACACATTAGACACGCCACCAGACACCATGGCATGCGGCAGCGTTTCTTTTATTACTCGTGTCGCCTCAATAAAATCAACGGCGTAATTATTATGTTCATCAATACCTGTAGCGACGGCAAATATGTTCGGGTCAAAAATAATATCTTCAGGTGGAAACCCTGCCTTTTCGGTCAATACCTGATAAGCCCGTGTGCAAATCTCCACTTTACGTTCAAACGTATCAGCCTGCCCTGTTTCGTCAAACGCCATCACAATCACAGCTGCACCATAGCGCATGATGGTTTTTGCTTGATTGATAAAATTTTCTTCGCCTTCTTTTAAACTGATAGAGTTGACAATGGCTTTACCCTGAACGCATTTCAACCCTGCTTCCAAAATATCCCACTTTGATGAGTCGATCATCACCGGCACAACGGAGATGTCTGGTTCTGCTGCAATCAAGTTAAGAAAGCGTACCATCGCTTCTTTTGACTCCAGCATCCCTTCATCCATATTGACATCAATCACTTGCGCGCCATTTTCAACTTGCTGACGTGCAACATCCAGGGCTGTTTCGTAGTCTTGTTCTTTAATTAACCGTTTAAACCGTGCAGAACCGGTGACATTGGTTCGCTCACCCACGTTGATAAACAACGAATCTTTAGTAATATTCATGGGCTCCAAGCCCGACAAGCGACATGCTATATCAATGTTGGGAATTTGCCTTGGTGTACAATCTATCACTGCTTTTTTCATTGCCGCAATAAACTCTGGCGTAGTGCCACAACAACCACCGACAATATTCAACAAACCACTTTGCGCCCACTCTCGAATATGGGTCGCCATGTCGTCTGATGTTTCATCATACCCACCAAACTCATTCGGCAAGCCAGCATTCGGGTGCGCACTCACATAGGTCTCTGCAACTCGTGACAACTCTTCTACATATTGGCGCAATTCCTCAGCACCTAACGCACAGTTTAGGCCAATACTAATCGGTTTTATATGACGCAATGAATTCCAAAAAGCTTCTGTCACTTGGCCAGACAATGTCCGACCTGACGCATCGGTAATCGTGCCGGAGATCATCACAGGGTATTCCACCTGATGTGTTTCAAAATACACATCTATCGCATATAAAGCTGCTTTGGCATTCAAAGTATCGAAAATCGTTTCTACCAAGATAATATCTGCACCGCCTTTAACCAAGGCATCAATAGATTCGGTATAAGCATCCGCCAATTCGTCAAAACTGATGTTTCTAAAAGCAGGGTCATTTACATCGGGGGAAATACTGGCCGTGCGATTAGTTGGGCCCAACACACCTGCCACAAAACAAGTCCTATCTGGGTATTTTGCCTCAATATCATCCGCCGCTTGTCGAGCAATACGTGCAGATTGCTCATTAATCTCATATGATAAATCCTGCATATCATAATCAGCCATTGCCACACGGGTCGCATTAAACGTGTTCGTTTCTACAATGTCCGCGCCAGCTTCCAGATATGCCATGTGAATCGCTCGGATACTATCCGCCTGCGTTAGCGATAACAGATCATTATTACCTTTTACATCGCTCGGCCAATCTGCAAAACGTTCACCACGATAGTCACTTTCGCTAAAATCATAAGACTGAATCATCGTACCCATCGCGCCATCCAACAGCACAATGCGTTCCTTTAACAAGTTTAATAGCTGTGTGTATTTTCCTGTTTGTGTCATGATTCACTAATATTGATTCTTAAAGAGATCGATATTCTACGCTTTTGCTACTCTTGGGGCACGGCTTGTTGTAAATTTATCCCCTACTGTCCTGTTAACCAAACCTTTTCCATCTTTTTTTGCCAAATTCCTCAGAAAATTTATCCAAAAAACCGGTCATTCTCTGCCTCTCAGGACATGACCCCAGCGGCGGTGCCGGCATTCAGGCTGATATCGAAGTCCTTCAGCATTTTAATTGCCATGCGTGTTCCATTATCACCTGCTTAACGGTCCAAGACTCAAGCACCGTCAAGCGACTGATTCCTCTCAATGGCGAAGACATTGTCGAACAGGCCGACCTTCTTTTCAAAGACATGCCCATAGCGGCGATTAAAATTGGTTTAACCGGTTCAATAGCGGCTATTGATGCCATTCGTCGAATTCTAGCGTTGCAGCCCAATATACCGGTTATTTTTGACCCTGTTCTAGCGAGTGGCGATGGCACGTCGTTAGCTAATCACGAATTAATTAACGCAATAGTCCGTCAATTGTTACCCTTAACAACCGTTTTGACCCCCAATATCATTGAGGCCGCCCAACTGTCTGGCTTACCTAACAACAGTACTCCGGAAAAACTCGGCCTCGCCTTGCTCCATCAGGGTGTGGAGTACCTCTTGCTGACCGGCGGACACTCACCGGGATCGGTACTGAGCAACCACTTATTTAACAAAAATAATAAATTGGCTAGCTACGAATGGCAACGTAAAGCCGGTGACTTTCATGGTACTGGCTGCACATTAGCGTCGGCCATTGCCGCGTTAATCGCCAACAACCATACAATCCCAGAGGCTATTGATTTAGCTCAACACTATGTTGACCAAACCATTAGACAAGCCCAGCAGCTCGGCAAAGGACAAGCTTTTCTTCATCGCTCATCAATATGAATTCATTACCTAAAAAAGGCGTATACGCCATTACACCGGATATTGATGACACCGCCTTACTCATGGAGAAAGTCGAGCAGGCGCTACAAGGCGGCATCCATCTATTACAATACCGAGACAAAATAAGCCCGCCGGAAGAGAAACGATTTAGGGCAAAAGCCATTCATTACCTATGTTTAAACTATAACGTTCCGTTGATCATCAATGATGACCCTGAACTTGCGCTAACTTGCCAGGCAGAAGGCGTTCATCTTGGCCAATCTGACGGTAGCATTCAAGACGCAAGAGAGCTTTTAGGAAAAGATGCTTTTATTGGAGTCACCTGCCATCATAAGCTATCGCTCGCTATCAACGCCGAACGACAAGGGGCTGATTACGTGGCTTTTGGAAGGTTTTTTAATTCACCCACAAAACCTGGCACACCGTTAGCCAATATAAAAACTCTCGTCGATGCAAAAGCCGCCTTATCTATCCCTGTCGTTGCCATTGGCGGTCTTCGTCACGACAATTCAAAAGCTCTGATTACTGCAGGGGTCGACTA
>Ga0213864_10000014_pt1 | contig 76664 bp, 79 predicted proteins | sample PICome_5_FD_160078 | JGI IMG/M metagenome (GOLD analysis project Ga0213864, IMG submission 160078) | Coastal seawater microbial communities near Pivers Island, North Carolina, United States - PICO247 | ecosystem: Environmental > Aquatic > Marine > Coastal | place: USA: North Carolina... | reverse complement strand
GATAAAGTCGCGGATCAAATCTCTGATGCAATGTTAGACGCTTTGCTAGAGCAAGACCCCGCATCACGTGTCGCTGTTGAAACCATGGTTAAAACCGGTATGGTGATTTTGGCGGGTGAAGTGACATCAAATGCCTGGGTGGATACTGAAGAACTTGTGCGGAATGTGGTGAAAGAGATTGGTTATGATAAGCCAGAGATTGGTTTTGATTGGCAAAGTTGTGCCGTGTTAAACGCTATTGGCAAGCAGTCTCGTGATATTGCTATGGGTGTCGACGAAAGTGAAGACCATGAGCAAGGTGCGGGCGATCAAGGCTTGATGTTTGGGTATGCCTGTGATGAAACTGAGGTGTTGATGCCAGCGCCGATCACTTATTCCCATTTACTGGTTCAGCGTCAGGCAAAGGTTCGAAAGCACGGCATTTTGCCTTGGTTACGTCCTGATGCAAAAAGCCAACTGACCCTGCGTTATGAGAATAATAAACCAGTAGGCGTGGAGGCGGTTGTGCTATCGACACAACATGCCCCAGACATTAATCAGACCGATTTGCGTGAAGCAGTGATCGAGGAAATTATCAAACCTGTTTTACCAGAAGCTTGGTTTGCTAACTGTTTGCCTGAGAATATTCATATCAATCCGACTGGTCAATTTATCATTGGCGGTCCTGTCGGCGACTGTGGCTTAACTGGCCGTAAAATTATTGTCGATACCTATGGGGGCATGGCCCGTCATGGCGGGGGTGCTTTTTCAGGCAAAGATCCCAGTAAAGTGGATCGATCTGCAGCATATATGTGTCGATATGTCGCTAAAAATGTCGTTGCAGCGGGCTTGGCAAAGCGGTGTGAGATACAAGTTTCTTATGCCATTGGAGTCGCAAAACCCACGTCAATTTCGGTAGAAACCTTTGGTACAGGGGCTATTGATAATGAGAAAATTTCTGCTTTAATCAGCGAACATTTTGACTTGCGCCCAAAAGGCTTAATTGCTGCGCTAGATTTAAAACGACCGATTTACCAACCATCAGCTGCCTACGGGCATTTTGGTAGAGAGTTACCCCATTTTACGTGGGAAAAAACAGATAAGGCTGATGAGCTACGCTCGGCAGCTGGGCTATCAATTTAGGAGAATATAATGAGTGCTGTCTCAACAGAAAAATTTACAGACTATAAAGTTGCCGATATCTCGTTGGCAGAATGGGGCCATAAAGAAATTGCCATTGCAGAAAGTGAAATGCCCGGTTTAATGGCTTTGCAAGAAGAGTTTGGCGATAGTAAACCGCTGGCTGGCGCGCGTGTGGCGGGTAGCCTGCATATGACAATTCAAACGGCCGTTTTGATCAAAACTCTGGTGGCGTTGGGCGCTGAAGTGCGTTGGTGTTCTTGTAATATATTTTCGACACAAGATCATGCTGCAGCGGCAATAGCTGATCTGGGGATTCCCGTGTTTGCTTGGAAAGGAGAAACCATTGAAGAGTATTGGTGGTGTACAGAGCAAATGATGACCTGGCCTGAAGGTCAAGAAGCTAACATGATTCTTGATGACGGTGGTGATGCAACGTTGTTATTACATAAAGGTGTTGAGTTTGAAAAAGCCGGTGCTGTGCCTGCTGCAAAAGCAGATGATAATGAAGAGTGGGTGGCTATCCTCGAAGTGCTACGTCGCAATTTACCGGTTGCGCCAACAAGATGGCAAGATATGGCGGCTAACGTAAAAGGTGTGACCGAAGAAACAACAACGGGTGTGCACCGCTTATACCAAATGCAAGAAGCGGGCGAATTACTGTTTCCAGCCATGAACGTGAACGATTCAGTTACTAAAAGTAAGTTCGATAACTTGTATGGTTGCCGTGAGTCGTTATTAGACGGCATTAAACGCGCCACAGACGTGATGATTGCGGGCAAAATTGCAGTTGTTGTTGGTTATGGAGATGTAGGTAAAGGCTGTGCCCAAGCATTCAAAGGCATGGGCGCTAGTGTTTGGGTGACAGAAATTGACCCTATTTGCGCATTACGAGCGGCCATGGAAGGATACCGTGTCGTGCGTATGGATGAAGTCGCGGATCAAGGCGATATTTTTGTGACAACGACGGGCAATCTGGCCGTGATCAATCACGATCATATGGCAGCCATGAAGAACGAGGCAATAGTCTGTAATATTGGCCATTTTGATTCAGAAATTGACATTGCCTCTTTAGAGCAATACACGTGGGAAGAAGTAAAGCCTCAAGTGGATCACGTAATTTTTCCTGATGGTAAGCGTATTACTCTATTAGCAAAAGGTCGCTTGGTTAATTTAGGTTGTGCGACAGGACACCCGAGTTTTGTCATGTCGGCTTCTTTTACGAATCAGGTGATGGCGCAAATAGAGTTCTTTAATAACGGTGATACATACAAAAATGAAGTCTACGTCTTGCCAAAAACCCTAGATGAAAAAGTTGCACGATTGCATTTAGAAAAAATCGGCGTTAACTTAACTGAACTAACGCAAAAACAAGCTGACTACATTAATGTGCCTGTTGAAGGCCCTTATAAACCACACCATTATCGTTATTAACTATGGCAACCAATTTAAATCAGCCAATCAGCTTTGAGTTTTTTCCACCAAAGTCAGAAGAAGGCCGTGAAAAATTATTGGCAGTGAGTCAACAGCTGGGCCAATTAAAGCCCGCTTACTTTTCTGTTACTTTTGGTGCGGGTGGCAGCACTCAGCAAGGGACGATAGACACGGTATTAGATATTAAAAACCAGGGTTTTTCAGCGGCACCGCATTTATCTTGTGTTGGTTCTACTAAAGATAATATTCGTAAAATTCTGGCGAATTATAAAAAGCATGGGATTGATCGAATTGTTGCCCTACGGGGTGATATTCCATCCGGCACCTTGGATATAGGAGAATTTCGTTATGCCAATGAGCTGGTTGAATTTATCCGCAAAGAAACCGGGGATCATTTCCATATTGAAGTCGGGGCATACCCCGAAGTTCATCCTCAGGCGGCCAATGCTCAAAGTGATCTGTTGAACTTTCAGAGGAAGGTGGAAGCAGGTGCTGATAGTGCGATAACGCAGTACTTTTTTAATGTTGATGCCTATGCGCGTTTTGTAGAAGATGGCAAAAAATTGGGTTTAACAATACCTATTGTGCCGGGCATCATGCCAATAACCAACTATGTTCAACTGGCTCGGTTCTCAGATATGTGTGGCGCAGAAATTCCGCGTTGGATTCGCAAGCGTTTGGAAGGTTTTGCCGATGATCGTGAGTCAATAAAAGCATTTGGAATTGATGTAGTGAGTGAGCTGTGTCAATCTTTATTAGAGTGCGGTGCACCGGGATTGCATTTTTATAGTATGAATCAGGCAGAGGCCAGCCTGACTATTTGTCGTCATTTAGGTTTAAATAAGGGATGAGTGAAATAAAAGAAATGGCTTGCTCGATATACAAAACGAAAAAGCGTGATGGTTTGTATTTATACGTTAAAGAGCAAGATGATTTTTCCGAGGTGCCTGCGGAAGTGATGCAGCAATTTACAGCACCTGAGCACGTGTTTGACTTGACGCTATCGCTAGAAAGGCCGTTAGCCCGTGCAGAGGTGAGTGAGGTGATAAAAAGTCTGGCAACACAAGGTTTCTATATACAAATGCCGCCTCAACATGAAGACCCTGTTGATACTATTCAGTTACCGGATAGTTTGCACGGCTAAGTATGCGTATTTCACGCTTGTTTATCGAACAAGATTTAGCAGAGGGGCTTTCGATAAGACTAGAACCGGAAGCCGCGCATTATTTACGAAACGTTTTAAGGCTAAAAAAAGGCTATCAGTTAACAGTTTTTAATGGGCGTGGAGGAGAATATGCCGCTTCTGTGCTTGAGGTCCACCGTAAAGCCGTTGTGCTGGATATAGTTGCCTGGCGAGATATTAATTTGGAATCGCCATTGAAAACTGAACTGGGGCTAAGTATATCCCGCGGGGAACGCATGGACGTCGCTATTCAAAAAGCAACGGAGCTTGGCGTTACTGCCATCACGCCCTTAATAACACAGTATTGCGTGGTCAAATTAACCGAAGAGCGGAGGCTTCAGCGCCACCAGCATTGGCAAAACATTGTGTACCGAGCGTGTGAACAGTGTGGCCGGAATATCCCGCCAATACTAAACATCACGACGGATTTAAATCAGTGGCTAAACGCCGATTTGGCCTCCAATCGCATCATATTTGAACCGGAAAAAGCAGCGACATTAAAAAATTATGAAAAGGTGGATGGGTCGGTGTCAGTCCTAGTGGGTCCTGAGGGTGGCTTTTCAGAACAAGAAGTGCTTGATGCTGAAGGAAAAGGCTTTAGTGCGCTCGGTTTTGGGCCAAGAGTTGTGCGCAATGAAACCGCAGCCATTGCCTCAATAGCCGCAATGCAAGTGCTTTGGGGGGATATGGGTTAGCGTGTTCGCTTCCTCAGATGATCAAAAAACCACTTTTTAATCACGTGTTGTTAGAAAAGTGGGCTTATAGCCCACTCTATTCTTTTAATTCAAATACTTTGGCTAGATAGAGTCTAAGCTTAGCCAAATAAGGTGTATTGATGGTGAATGGAGCCATTAAATGAAGTTAGTTTCGACAACCGCCTTAGCTAAGATTTTAGGTGTATTGCCCAAAGAATTATTTGCAGATTTGCTTAAAGCTGAGCTTGTCTCTAAAGAAGACGGTACATGGGTTTAACAGATAAAGGAAAGTTATTAGGCGGAGACCATAAAGAGTCTAAAAGGTACGGTAAGTACGTTGTCTGGCCTGAGGAGATGAGGCTGAGTTCACCGTCACCCGCTTCTCAAGAGACAACAGAAAAATTAATTACGGCTTTAATTTGATCGATTTAAATGATGAGGACGTTCAGAATCTAAATGATTTGCTTCCTAAAATGCTACTTAAATATGGTGTCCATGCGTATTAATCTCGACAGTTTAAAATAATCCAATCATTGCTTCCATAAGCGTTCAAAAAAGCATACTTGAAGTCCGTGTGATCAGTAAGGCGCTTGTCTCTATTCGTTGATCACAAAACCATTTTCTGCAAAATGGTGTTTTTGATAGAACAAATAATACTGACAAGAGGCGTGGTTTAATGTCTTACCTAAATATAAATAGGTTTGGTTTCAAAACCAGTTTGTAATACATTACAAGACAATAAAAATTTAATCATGGATGCTGGATGGCAACAGAAAATAAAATGAGTTTAACGGTAAAAGTTTTATTGGGTATGGGGCTTGGGATTGCCGTGGGTTTAGCTATCAACTTGCTCGAGTTAAATGCGGCGGGTTCTTTTGTTAATGTATATATTGTTGATGGGCTTTTTCATGTCGTGGGTAAAATGTTTGTTAATGCCTTGAAAATGCTCGTCGTTCCTTTAGTTATCTTCTCATTAATTTGTGGCGTATGCGGTATAGGCGATATTCGAGTCTTAGGCCGTGTTGGCGGTAAATCGTTCGCTTTGTACATGTTAACGACTGCGATAGCGATTGCAGCGGCCATTATTATTGCGGCCAGTTCGGGTATTGGTAAGGGCATGAATATTCCAAGCGAAGCGAATTTTGTAGGCAAGGAATCACCACCGTTATCTCAGGTGTTAATTGACATTATCCCCAGTAACCCAATCAACGCGATGGCCAATGGGGATATGTTGCCGGTTGTATTTTTCTCAATTTTGCTTGGTATAAGCATGTTGTTGGTCGGTAGTAAGGCTAAAAGTTTTGTGGAAGGTGCGGAAATTGCCAATGAAATCATGATGAAAATGGTTAATGTGGTGATGTCGGTGGCGCCATATGCAGTATTTGCCTTAATTGCCAAAGCCTTGGCAAGCCTTGGTTTGGGCTTATTGGCCTCGTTAGCGGGTTATGTGCTGGTATTGGTCAGTGCATTACTGTTCCATTTGTTTGTTACCTTGATGGTGTTGCTTAAAGTAGGCTCAGGTTTAAGCCCCGTTATGTTTCTTAAAAAAATCAGGAATGTTCAAGTATTTGCCTTTAGCACGGCCAGTTCTAACGCCACTATTCCAGTTACCATGCGTACGGTCACCAAGCGGTTCGGTGCGGATAATTCGATTGCCTCTTTTACCGTTCCATTTGGCGCAACCATTAATATGGATGGCACGGCCATTATGCAAGGTGTGGCAACGGTGTTTATTGCTAATATTTACAATGTGGATTTAGGCATTGCAGGCTATTTAACCGTTATTTTAATGTCGGTTCTGGCTTCTATTGGTACTGCCGGTGTGCCTGGGGTGGGGCTTATTATGTTATCAATGGTCTTTGCTCAAGTGGGCCTGCCAATTGAAGGCATTGGGCTAATACTCGGTGTTGATCGATTAATGGATATGATCAGAACGGCGGTGAATGTGTCGGGTGATGCGGTGGTTTCATCGATTGTTGCTAATAGCGAAAACAAGCTCGATGAGAGCGTTTATGAAGACCCAAATGCTGGCGCAGTTGAGAGTGGGAATATTCATATTGATGAAGCCGCGGAAGCTGAACTTTCACAGGCTCTTGAAGAAGTGAAAGCGCGAGATTAGCTTGCCCTAGAGCCAATCGCTTAATTGCACGCCAAAACCAAGACTATTAGTATGGTTATCGTAATCGATTAAGCTTTCGCCATAGCCATTAAACCATTGTACATAGCCGCGCACCTTGTTGTGAATGGGGAAACTCCAACCAAGTTCAATAGCGCCACGGTTACGGCTACTTTTGAAGTTGTTTCTAAACAGCAGGTCAACAGTATGATCATTATGTTTATAAAGGCTTCTTAGCTCAAAATGGCCCATAAAGTCATCGATATCGGCATTATCATCACTGCTGGATGCTTCGGGAATTCTGTACCAAGGTTTGAATGACAGGTATAAATCGCCTCGCTCAAGAATAAATTCACTGTAAATTCGATTCCAGCTTCTTGATAAAGAGCCAGATTGTCCATTTGATTGATGAGTAAAGCCCGCTCTGATTACTGAGCCTTTTAAGCCAGCAAATGAGTAATGATGATTAAATGATAGCCATGTTTCGGCTTCATGATTAGTTTCTCTAAAAGGTGAAGAATGGGTTTTATTAAACTGTTGCCAAAAAGAGCGGTTGGTATAAGCCCCGTACCAATCGCCTTTACCGAAAAATATATTTTGTAGCAAAGGGATTTTAACGCTGAGCTGGAACTTGGTTTCCACATGCTGTAGATCATTATCATGGTTTGGAAAAGCAGTCTTTAAGACCGCTTCATTAGGCTGATTATCGTTATAACTAACAATAAGATAATTAGGTTTATGCGGCATCAATGAGAAAGCATTCCAGCCTGCTTGTTGCTCTAAGCGTTGACGGTTTTCAACAGCAGATTGATATGGACTTGGCGTACCTAAAGATTGTGAGCACTGCTGCTTAAGTTCACCAACGGTCATGTTATCGCCAGCTTTTTGAAAGGCTAAGGTTAAACACTGTTGGTAGCTGCCGGTATTGTTGGCAAGGCCCGGTAGTGAAAAAAACAGGGATAACAGGAGTATTATTTTGTTCATTTTCAAGAAAAAAAGAGGCTGGTAAAAGGCAGGGATGAATTTTATCATGGCTTAGCTACACTAGTAGGAATCTTGGTAGCTGAGCTGCTATTCTGTACATAGAAAATAATTATGGAGAAAAAATGCGATTAGGCATTGTGATGGATCCCATCGGGTCAATAAATATTAAAAAAGACACCAGCTTTGCAATGCTGCTAGAAGCGCAAAGCAGAGGTTGGGAATTGTTCTATATGGAACAGCAAGACCTGTATTTACTAAACGGCGCTGCTAAAGCTGTTTGTAAGCCGTTGCGCGTTCAACGCGATGAAAATAACTGGTTTGAGTTGGGTGAGCCAATTGATCAGGATTTAAGTGAAATTGATGCCATTTTAATGCGTGTAGATCCGCCCTTTAATATGGACTATATCTATACAACGTATGTATTAGAGCAAGCCGAAGTGACGGGCGTATTGGTGGTCAATAAACCACAAAGCCTGCGTGACGCGAATGAAAAGCTTTTTACGGCATGGTTTCCACAATGTTGCTCACCAACCTTGGTCAGCTCGCAAACAGAACGTATAAAAGACTTTTTAGCAGAACATGAAGATATTATCGTTAAGCCACTTGATGGTATGGGCGGGGCTTCAATATTTCGCTTAAAGACGCAAGATCACAATCTAGGTGTGGTGCTAGAAACGATGACTGAGCATGGGAAAAAGCTGACCATGGCGCAACGCTATTTGCCAGAAATTATTGATGGTGATAAACGTATTTTGATTATTAATGGTCAGCCTGTTCCTTATGGTTTGGCGCGGATTCCTGCAAAAGGGGAAACCCGAGGTAATTTGGCTGCGGGCGGTCGAGGCGAGGGGCGAGAATTAACCGAAAGAGAATATTGGTTATGTGAACAAATCGGCCCGACTCTAGTGGAAAAGGGGCTACTGTTTGTTGGTTTAGATGTGATCGGTGATTATGTGACGGAAATTAATGTCACCAGCCCAACCTGCGTACAAGAGCTTGATAATCAATATGGTTTGAATATCAGTGCGTTATTAATGGACTGTATTGAGGAACAAAGACGAAACAAGGGCTAACACGGTGATCCCATCGATAGACAGGCTCGTCCTCACGTTGTTTATGGCGGGGTTAATTCATGCTTTAGTTATTTTAGGTGTGGGGTTTGATGTTGATGTGTTGACTTCGGCTAGCAAGCCGCTAGAAGTTGTGCTAGTGACGACGCCTGAGAAAAAGCGACCTGATGAGGCTGATTTTTTAGCGCAAGAAGACCAAACAGGAAGCGGCGATGCCGAAGAAAAAGCGATAAATCAACAGCAAGTAATTCGCCAGAAAAGAAAGCAGACAGAGAACGTTGAACACGGTGAAGAGCAGCAAACAAAAGCCCAGGCTCAAAAGGTGCTATTGCAAGATGAAGCGGAAGTGGCCATTAAGGCAAGTCATAACAAGGTGGCTAAGGAAAGCAAAACTTTAACGACGGCAGATTTATTACGTCAAAGCGAAGAAATAGAAAAACTCCAAGCGGAGATTAATGAAGCCGTTACCAGTTATTCGCGTCGACCACGAAAATTACATATTAATTCAATTAATGCGCATAAATATAAGGCAGCCAGTTACGAGGTGGCTTGGCAACGTAAAATTGAGCGCGTTGGTAATTTAAATTATCCTGGAGAAGTTCGTCGTAAAAAGTTATCAGGCACGTTGGTCATGAGTGTTGAGTTGTACGCTGACGGTAATTTAAAAAAAATTACGATAAACCGCCGTTCAGGCCACAAAATTATTGATGATGCAGCGATCAATATTGTTAAACTGTCAGCACCGTTTGCGCCGCTTCCGCTGGATTTACAAAAAGAGGTTGATATTTTAGTGATTACGAGGACGTGGCAATTTTTAAATGAAGGCGCTTTGCAGACTCGTTAAGGCCAAAAAACAATTTTCATGAATAAAAAACAGTATCTTAGTAACCATTTTTTAATTGCAATGCCAGGTATGGAAGGTGAGGATTTTTCTAAATCAGTGACTTACCTATGCCAGCATGATGAAGAAGGCGCGTTAGGCATCGTCATCAATAAACCTCACACCATGACGATGAACGCTATTTTTCAGCAATTATCGATCACGCCGGTTGATCCAGAACTGGCGAATATCCCCTTGTTTATGGGGGGACCAGTACAACCTGAGCGTGGTTTTGTGTTGCACACGCCAGTTGGGAGTTGGGACTCTACTTTAACCGTCAATGATGAGTTTGCGCTCACCAGTTCAAAAGATATTTTGCAAGCGATTGGCGAAGGAAAGGGGCCAGAAAAGTGGATCGTTGCATTGGGTTATGCAGGTTGGGCCGCTGGACAATTAGAGCAAGAGATTCAAAGAAATTCTTGGTTACACGGTCAGGCTGAGCCCCATATTATTTTTGATGAACCTTTAGCTCAGCGCTGGGAATTAGCCGCGCATAGAATTGGCGTTGATATCGCCTTAATGAGTTCAGATGCGGGCCATTGTTAATGGCGGTGTGCCTTGGTTTTGATTATGGCGTTAAAAAAATAGGCGTTGCGGTTGGCGACACAGAAACGAAGATAGCGAATGCGTTAACAACAGTTCGAGCGGTGAATCAAAAAACGGGCTGGGACGAAATAACAAGCATTATCGATACATGGAAACCAACAAAAATGATTGTTGGAATTTCGCGGCAAGAAGATGGCAGTGATAATGAAGTGACGCCCAAAATGATGCGATTTTCGCGTCAATTAGAAGGACGCTATCAATGTCCTGTTGAGTTATTTGATGAGGCATTAACGACGTTTGAAGCAAAGCAAATTTTGTTTGATGAGGTCCAAGTCAGTGCAAATAAATTGTGGGCAGTGCAAGATCAAGTCGCTGCGCAATTAATATTGCAAAGTTGGTTAAATACACAGCAAGGTAATTAAAAATGGGTGAGACATTAAGTGCCGTTGATGTTGAGGGCATCATTGACATAATGGCAGGTGAGTTAGCGCAAGAAATGAAGCGAAAAAAAATGGTCGATCCATTGATGATCGGTGTGCACACCGGTGGTTTGTGGGTTGCAGAAAAATTACACCGAAAGCTTGGGTTAAAAAAACCGCTGGGAGAAATCGATATTTCGTTTTATCGAGATGACTTTTCACGTATCGGTTTAAACCCACAAGTAAAGCCCAGTCAAATTCCATGCGAAGTTGAAGGTGAAGATATTATCTTAGTGGATGACGTTTTATATACAGGAAGAACCAGTCGGGCAGCGTTAAATGAAATTTTTGATTATGGTCGCCCAGATAGTGTGACTTTGGTGGTGTGAGTGGATCGCGGTGAACGAGAATTACCACTTCACGCAGATATCGTGGGTTTGAAACTGGATTTATTACCTGAAAAGCAGGTAAAATTGACCGGACCAGCGCCTTTAGTGCTAGAAACTAACCGGAATTGACTGATATGAGCTCTAGCAAGCAACCTGCTAGTACGTCCTTCAAGGCACCCGATAGTTCCCGTTTACAACTTGATGAACAGGGGGGACTACGCCACTTTCTTACGATAGAGAGCTTATCGAAAGACATTTTAACGGAGATTATGGATGTGGCGGAATCGTTTTCGAGCGTTGGACATCAAGCCGTAAAAAAAGTCCCCGTACTGCGCGGTAAAACAATTGTTAATTTGTTTTTTGAAAACAGCACGCGAACCCGAACAACGTTTGATTTAGCAGCGAAGCGCTTGTCAGCGGATGTGATCAATTTAAATATAGCAACATCGGCGACGTCAAAGGGTGAAAGTATTTTAGATACGATTCGAAATTTAGAAGCGATGCACGCCGATATGTTTGTTGTGAGGCACGCCGACAGTGGCGCAGCACATTTTATTGCGAATAATGTAGAACCGCATGTGAGCGTCATTAATGCAGGTGATGGGAGCCATGCGCATCCCACTCAGGCTATGCTTGATATGTTTACCATTCGTCAAGTGAAGAAAGATTTCTCAAATTTAAACGTAGCCATTATTGGGGATATTTTACACTCACGTGTTGCCCGGTCTCAGATTCAGGCGCTAAATACATTGGGTGTGAAAGACATCAGAGTGATTGCACCGAGAACGCTGCTCCCAAGCGATATAGGCTCATTAGGGGCGCACGCCTATGGTGATTTGCGCCAAGGGCTTGATAATGTCGATGTTATTATTATGTTGCGTTTGCAACGTGAAAGAATGGGCTCAGCCTTATTACCAAGTGAGCATGAATACTTTGAATGCTTTGGATTAACTGAAGAGAAACTGGCGTATGCCAAGCCAGATGTTACCGTGATGCACCCTGGGCCTATAAACCGAGGTGTGGAGATGGATGCCGCCGTTGCAGATGGGGCTCATTCAGTTATTTTGCAACAAGTGACTAATGGAATAGCCGTGCGTATGGCCGTGATGACCCTTACCTTGGGTCACAGCAGGGTGGCCGGCTGATGAATATCCTCATCAAAAATGGCCGAGTCATCGATCCTGCAAATGGATATGACGGCGTTCAAGATGTCTTTATAGCAAATGGAAAAATTGAATCGCTTGGAACAGAACCGGCTGGTTTCAAGGCAGAGCTGACGATAGACGCAAGTGATCAATGGATCATGCCTGGTTTTGTTGATTTAAGCGCGAGCTTGAGAGAACCAGGGTATGAGCATAAAGCCACCATAGCAAGTGAATCAAAAGCAGCCGTATCAGCTGGTTATACCGCGGTGTGTTGCTTGCCAGACACGACCCCCGTCCTTGATACGCCCTCTGTTGCACAGTTAATTTTGGATAAAGCAGAAGAGGCTGGTTACGCAAAAGTGTTGCCCTTCGGTGCTTTAACTATGGGCCTTGAAGGCCATACGCTGAGTGAAATGTTTGCGCTAAAAAAAGCAGGGTGTGTGGCGGTTAGTCAAGCGCCCAAAAACAATATTAACAGTCAAGTGCTTAGGCGAGCGCTTCAGTATGCCAAGACGCATGACCTGCTGGTGGTTTTAAAGCCGGAGGACGTGTTGATCAAAGATCGTGGGTGTGTGCACGAAGGCGCTATTAGTTCTCGGCTAGGTCTCGCAGGTATACCTGTAGCAGCCGAAACAGCCGCGATTGCGCAACTGATTGAATTAGTCGAAGAAACGGGTGCACGGGTGCATTTAACGGGTATTTCCTCGGCCAAAGCCGTTAGTATGTTGGCCAGAGCGCAGTTTGCTAATATAGCCATGACCGCGGATGTGCATGCGCACCAGTTACATTTAACTGAATTAGACGTCGGGACGTTTGATGCCAACTACCACGTTTCTCCCCCACTGCGTTCTGCCAGCGATAGAGATGCCTTATTGGCTGGTGTTGTCGAAGGGATATTGAATGTCAGTTCTGGCCATCAACCGCATGAGGCTGAGGCGAAGCAGGCTCCTTTTCCATCAACTGAACCGGGCATTTCAAGTTTAGAAACGGTGTTGCCATTAATGTTGAAACTGGTGGATGAAAAGTTGTTGAGTTTGTCCCAACTGGTGAGTAGTCTGGCTCATGGGCCATCGGAAATTCTTGGGCTGGAAACAGGGTGCCTATCAGTGGGGGCGCCAGCAGATATTTGTATTGTTAAGGCAAAAGAGACATGGCAAATTGACGAAAAAAATTGGCTCAGCCGAGGCATGAATACGCCTTATTTAGGGCATCAAATGAAAGGCAGAGTAACTTATACATTGGTTAATGGCCGCTTAGTTTTTGGGAAATAATGCAAGAAAATACACGAAATACCATCTTTATCGAAGAAGCTGAAATTCTATCGCATGATGCGTTTGAAGAAGGACAGTTTGCTTTAAGAGTGAATGCGCCCAAATGCGCAGCGTCAGCAAAACCAGGGCAATTTGCACACATCCAATGTGATCCCCAGCGCTTAATGCGCCGACCCTTATCGGTGATGCGCGCTTCGGCTCAGGAAGGCTGGGTTGAGTTTTTATATAAGGCAGTGGGTACGGGGACACAGTTACTGGCACAGCGCCAAGTGGGTGAAACGGTTAATGTGATGGGGCCTATTGGGCGCCCATTTGAATTGGACACGAGCAAACCTAAAGCCCTGTTGCTTGGCGGGGGCGTTGGTATTCCGCCCATGATTTGTTTGTCAGAGCATATAAAAGAAAATCTACCCGATATGAACCCCGTTGTTTTTATGGGTTCTGAAGTGCCTTTTCCGTTTGATAGAAAAGCCTCGGAAATCGACATAGATGGCATCGATTCATCTGTTAGCGATGGGCTGCCGTTATTGGAAGCGTGGGGAATTCCAACTCGTTTAGCCAGTTTACAGGGGTATACGGGTGTTTACCAAGGTTATATTACCGAGTTGGCTCGTGATTGGTTAACGACGCTTAATCAAGAGGAAAGGCAACAAGTCAGTCTATATGCTTGTGGCCCAACACCCATGTTAAAAGCCGTTGCTACGTTAGCCAAAGAGTTTAATATTCCTTGTCAGGTTTCGTTAGAAGAATACATGGCTTGCGCGGTTGGCGGTTGTGCCGGTTGTGTCGTCAAAGTGATGACGGAGGAAGGCGAAGTGATGAAACGTGTTTGTGTCGATGGGCCGGTGTTTGAGGCCCAAACTGTTTTTTCCTAGCCGTGAAGCAGATTAGTTTGCTGCTCCTGATGGGGTATTGCGGACTGATATTTTATTTATCACATCAACCAACGTTACCTGTTGAGCCATGGCTGCCGCATCAGGATAAATTATTTCACTTGATTGCTTATGCGGGCTTAGCGTATTTAGCGATTAATTATTTTCAATATCATACAGACCGATTGAACCAAGCTAAAATAGTTTCAGTGCTGTTTTGTGCGTTTTATGGGCTTAGTGATGAATGGCATCAGTCTTTCGTAGCAGGGCGTGATGCAGATATTTATGATTGGTTTGCCGATGTGTCGGGTGCTACCTTACTGTTGTTAGCGGCGAGAAAAAGCTGGTTTTTTAAAGGTGTAAATAAGCCACACTAAAACAAACAGCCATAACACACTAGAGAGCACGATTAGCACTTCAGCCATGGTGATGTTTGCAATGATGAACGGTGTGTAACCGCAGGTGGTTTCTACTTTAAACATAAAAGGTAACCATTGATCTAAAGCGAGCCAATTTGGCAGTCCAAGATCAACGTTACAGCTCCCTATAAAATAACCGCGCTCGGTTCCCAACAGTGTCCACGAACGTTCAATTAAAGCGCTAAAACAAAACAAGGTGGCAGTTAGTAATAGGGCACGCACGGCTTTGATTGCCGGTAAGATGAGACCAATGAGCGATATGAGCCAAATAAGCGCCACCCACAGCCTCACATGAATACAAGAGACGCAAGGCGCGTAGTCTAAAATATGCTGATAATACAGCGCGGTGATTTCTAAAAAAGTACAAATAAAGAATAAACTCAGCCAAATAAACCGAGAGTGTTGAAGTGGATGTGAGGGGTGAATATGCATATAAAAAGGCAGTGGTGACAGAGTGAATGATCAGTCATTGATATTATAGGTTGCTTCGCCTCACTTAAGTGAAGTTTTAGAAGCGTTTATAAATCCCTTGTTTATAGAGCAGAGAGTTGACTGTTTATTTGATGGATTCAATCAAAATAAGTTCAGGAGGGCTTTGTTTAACAGCCTGTGGTATTTGAATGCTGACTCGATATTCTTTTTTAGAAAGCTGTTGAGCCCACTCTTTAACTTTGTCTGCTTCAAGCTGTCCACCCAAGTGTCCGGTGTATGCGATTAAAGAAATCATGCCGGGTGAGGCCAAAAGTGAGAGCAGCGTATTTAGTGCCTCGAGGGTTGAGGCGGGTTCTGTTTGGATGGTTTTATCGCTACCGGGCAAATAACCTAAATTGAACATGGCACACCGGATTAAGCCGATGTGATCCGCCGCTAAATAGGATGAAATTTGGCTGTGGTTATCTTGTATTAAACGAACACGCTGGAGTAACCCATTATCATGCAAGCGTTGTCGAGTCACTTCAAGGGCCGGTTGTTGTATATCAAACGAATAAACAACCCCTTTTTCACCAACCAGTTTAGCCAAAAAGCAGGTATCAAATCCATTCCCCATGGTTGCATCAACGGCGATATCACCTGCTAATAGGCAACTCGAAATGGCGTTATGTGCTTGCTTAACCAGTGAAATAGTCATTTTTGTATCGATGTATATCAACGGTTTGAGGAAGCGTCTCGGCCACGGTTAAATGGCGTAGAAAGCAATCGGAATACCAAGGGATCAGTAACGAGCCTTTTGAACCGAAGCCATTAAAAACAGTGAGTTGTGAAAAAGTCGGATGCGTTCCCAAAAAAGGGTGTTTATCACGAGTGCCGGGTCGAATACCGACGTTTACATCAAGTAATTGAGTAGAATTGCCATGTGGAAAATGTTGATAAAAACGAGCAAGTAGTTCGGTAGAAGTCTTTTCGTTGGGTTTTTCATCAAGCGGTTGCCATTGCCAGCTGGCCCCTAACTTCAATTTTCCATTAGAGAGAGGCAGCAACCAATTGCCAAACTGGACAATTTCATCAAAGACAGGTTGTTCTGATTGTAAGGTTAAAATTTCCCCCTGAACGGGTTGTAAAGGGAGCCAAGAAAACCATTTATTGTGACGTAAATGGTGGCCGTCACAAAAGATCACTTTTTTAGCAAGATGGCCTTGCCATTCAATACAGGCAGGGTTGATTTTTAGATCATCCAGATTCATGTGTTGATTAATAAAGCATTGTTGATCTAGAAAAAAATGACGCAGATGATCGAGCAAGGCAACCGTGTCAAGGTAACCACATTGTTTTTGCTCAAAACCGCCTAGCGGAGCTGTTTTTAAGCCATGTTTTTCACTTGCAATAAAACGTTTAGCTAAAAAAGGACGGTAGTCGGCCTGGCTTTTGCGTTTATTCCATTGCTTGATTTCATCTTCAGATTGAAAAAGTCGAATTTGATCTTTTTCGTAAAAAAATGGGCGACCAAAAAAATCAGCTAATTGTTTGTATAACGTGCTGGCCGCAAGGAGTTGGTTTTCGGTGTTTGGTGCCTTAACCAATCTTTTTCCTGTTATAGGGTTAATTAAACCGGCTGCTGTTCTTGAAGCGGTTTGTTGTAAACAAGGGTCAACAATTAAAACACGGTGGTGCTGTTGAATCAGTCGCCAGCCTAGCAGGCTGCCTGCCAGGCCTTGCCCTATGATAAGGTAGTCAACGGTTTTTTTAGGCGTCACGTTGATGCGCTTTTTTCGGGCGTATTGGAGAGATCAAAAAATGATTACTTCCAAATGCTGTTTTGAGTTGCAAGATAGAGTGCTTCAACTTTTTTCCGCGCCCAAGGCGTTTTACGTAAAAATTTAAGACTGGATTTGATAGACGGCTCGTTGGTGAAACAACGGATATTGATTTTTTGACTTAAACCATCCCAGCCGTAGTGTTCTTCAAGGCTTGTCAAAATAGCCTCTAAGGTCAGTCCATGCAAAGGGTCTTTGTTATTTTTTGCTATCACAGTGCGTCCAACGCTTGTTGCGCATTAAGCCAGTTTTCTTCAGTTTCTTCTAGTGCTTGGTCAACTTGAGTTTTTTCTTTGATCAGTTGAGCAAGCTGTTCTTTTTGATCCTGATTATATAAATCGCCATCAGCAAGTTTTTCTTCGAGTTGTTGTTGTTTTGCATAGAGCGTTTCGAGCTGCTTTTCAGCTTTTTGTAACGCTTGGCGTAAAGGTTTTAGTTTTTGGCGCTGACTTGCTTGATGCTGTTTTTGTTCTTTTCTAGAGGGGTTTTTTTTGTCATCGAGTGGGCTTGAATTGGTGGCTTTAGCCTGATTTTTAACCCAGCTTGCGTAATCGTCTAGATCGCCTTCAAAGGGAGTGGCTTTGCCATCGGCAACAAGGAAGAACTGGTCGGTGATTGTGCGTAATAAATGGCGATCATGAGAGACGATCACCATTGCACCAGCAAATTCTTGAAGAGCACGATTGAGCGCGTGACGCATTTCAATGTCTAAATGGTTGGTGGGCTCGTCTAACAATAATAGATTAGGTTTCTGATAAACAAGAATAGCCAGTGCTAAACGCGCTTTTTCACCACCTGAAAACGGTGCGACGTCTTCTAATGCTTTATCGCCATGGAACCCAAAGCCGCCTAAAAAATTTCTGATATCGCGTTCAGTCGCTTTGCTGTTTAGCCGTTGAATGTGCAGAAGAGCAGATGCGTTCGCATCAAGTTGTTCGAGCTGATGTTGGGCAAAATAGCCAATAGTCAGACTTTCAGCAGCGGTTAACAAACCACTATCAAGCTGTTTATCTCCAGCTAATAATTTAATGAGTGTCGATTTTCCAGCACCATTGGGCCCTAGTAAAGCCAGTCGATCACCTGGTTTTATAGACAGAGAGACGTTATTTAGGACGGTGTTGCTACCATAGGCTAAGGTTGCTTTTTCAACTTTAATTAAGGGGTTCGAAACACGTTCTGGTTTTAAAAAATTAAAATGAAACGGCGAATCAATATGTGCGGCAGAGATGACCTCCATACGCTCTAATGCTTTCAACCGGCTTTGGGCTTGTTTTGCTTTTGTTGCCTTTGCTTTAAAACGGTCAACATAACTTTGTATATGGGCACGTTCTTTTTGCTGACGCTCATAATTTGATTGCTGTTGGGCCAATCGTTCGGCCCTAGCGCGTTCAAATGCTGAGTAATGCCCAGTGTAGAGCACAGTGCTTTGTTGCTCAATATGCAGGATATAGCTGACAACAGCGTCTAAAAAGTCTCTATCGTGCGATATAAGCAGCAAAGTGCCCGTGTAACCTTGCAGCCACTCTTGTAGCCAAATAACGGCATCAAGGTCCAAATGGTTGGTGGGTTCATCGAGCAAAAGAATATCTGAGCGGCACATAAGTGCCTTGGCTAAATTTAAACGAACTCGCCAGCCACCTGAAAAACTGGCCACCGATTTGTTTAAATCGGTTGATTTAAAACCCAGCCCGTTCAGTAAAATGGCTGCACGTGAATGAGCAGTATAGCCATCAATGGTTTCTAATGACGCATACAGCTCAGCAGCACGTTGGCCATCTTGCTTTTCTTCGGCGTCGGCGATATTCGCTTGAATATCGCGCAACTCAGTGTCGCCATCCATTACAAATTCAATAGCAGCTTGTGAAGTAGCAGAGAGCTCTTGCGCAACGTGCGCGATAACAAAGCCAGATTGAATGGAAAATTCACCAGAATCTACGTGTAGCTTGTCGAGAATCAGGGCAAATAGGCTGGATTTTCCACAACCATTAGCACCGCTGATGCCAACACGTTGGCCAGAATGCACCGTAAAAGAGGCCTTGTCGAACAGTAACTTTGTTCCTCGGCGGAGAGATGCATTGCTTAGTTTCAGCATAACAGGAAGGGTAACGGTGTGAAAGTTTGTATTATACCTAAAGGTGACGTTGCATGACGCTATACAGTTGGATAAAGCCAGCCTCTTGTATAATGGTTCTTTTTACCCTTTTATATAGCCATGAATCGTGCCCAGTCAATTTTGCAATCAACGTTCGGTTATGAAACGTTTCGCGAGCCTCAAGCCGAGATTATTCATGAGCTAGAAGAAGGCCGTGATGCCTTTGTGCTGATGCCAACCGGTGGCGGCAAATCGTTGTGTTATCAAATACCTGCTTTATTGCGTGAGGGTTCGGCGATAGTCGTTTCACCGTTAATTGCGTTGATGCAAGATCAGGTGGATGCGCTGAGCCAGCTGGGCCTAAAGGCGGCGTATTTAAATTCAACCTTATCGATGGTAGAGGCAAGAAAAGTTGAACAACAGCTATTGAATGGTGATTTACATTTACTGTACGTGGCACCGGAGCGTTTGTTGAATGAAGCGCTGTTGTCTTTATTGGAACGTTGCAAAATAGCATTATTTGCCATTGATGAGGCGCATTGTGTTTCGCAATGGGGGCACGACTTTAGGCCTGAGTATCAACAGCTGAGTGTTCTGCATGAGCGTTTTCCTGACGTACCTCGTATTGCGTTGACGGCAACAGCAGACCAACAAACGCGTGATGAAATTATTGCGCAATTACGGTTGGATAATGCTCGCGTTTTCATCAACAGTTTTGATCGGCCCAATATCCATTATGCCATTTCTGAGGGAAATAACCCAAAATTGAGAATGTGGCGGTTTTTACAGGAAAACCATTCTTCAGATGCCGGTATTGTTTATTGTTTGTCACGTAAAAAAGTAGAAGCCATTGCAGAATGGTTGAGCGAGCAAGGTCGAGTCGCTTTGCCTTATCATGCAGGATTGTCGCAAGAAATCAGGCAAGCTAATCAGCAGCGTTTCTTGCGAGAGGAGGGCGTTATTATTGTTGCGACCATTGCGTTCGGTATGGGTATCGATAAACCAGATGTACGTTTTGTAGCCCATTTGAGTTTGCCAAAAAGTATTGAAGCGTACTATCAAGAAACCGGTCGTGCCGGGCGCGATGGAGAGCCTGCAAATGCTTGGATGGCGTACGGTTTGCAGGACGTTTTAACGCTTCGTCAGTTCATGCAGCAATCGACAGCAGAATCATCGCATAAGCAGGTAGAACATCAAAAGTTGGAGTCAATGCTGGGTTTGTGCGAACTGATTGCCTGTCGCCGTCAAGCCTTACTTAATTATTTTGATGAGCCCTTGGATGAACCGTGTGGTGCTTGTGATAACTGTACAACGCCGCCAGAGAAATGGGATGGGACCGTGGCTGCTCAAAAGGTCTTGTCCAGCATTTATAGAACAGGCCAACGCTTTGGTGTAAATTACATTATTGATGTTTTGCTCGGTAAAGCGGATGAACGTATCCAGCAAAATGGCCATGATCAAGTGAGCACGTTTGGCATTGGCAAGGAATTTTCAACAACGCAATGGCGGACTATTTTTAGACAATTAATTGCACTGGGTTATATCAGTGTGGAAGCTCAGCATTATGGTGCGCTGAAGTTAACAGAAAAGTGTAGAGGCGTTTTGCGCGGTGAAAAAACATTAAACCTAAGAGCGCAAACTAACGAGGAAACACATAAGAGCGAAAGTAAAAGAAGAAACCCAGTCCGACCGCAAGATGTTCCGTTGTGGGACGCCTTGCGAGCTTTACGAACAGAGCTGGCCACAGAAATGGCCGTTCCACCGTATGTTATTTTTCATGATGCAACGCTTCAAGAAATGGTAAAGAAGCGCCCGAAAACAGTCGCTGATTTACGTTATATTTCAGGCGTGGGTGATCAAAAAATTAAACGTTATGGGCAGGTTTTTTTGGATGAAATTGCAAAATTTCCATTAACTGATTTATTGAATAATCGTTTAAGCGCCACAGTTAATGAAAGCTTATTGCTTTATCAAGGCGGTAACAATGTTGAGCAGATAGCCCAAAAACGCGATAGTAAAGTGACCACGATTTATGGCCATTTGGCTGATGCGATTGAGGTTGGTCTGCTTGATGTTCGTGAGGTGCTTGAACTTGACGATAGTGAATATGAAGAAATTGTGATGATGATTGAGTCGCTTGAAGAGCGTTCGAAAGGCCGGATAAAACCCATTTATGAAGCACTGGATGAAGAATACGATTACGGTATTATCAAGTGCGTTCAAGCCTCCATTTAAGGGCTGGGTCGATTAGCCCAACTCATCATCTGCAACAGAGTATTTGGGGTCTTCTATAACGTTGACCTCTATTAATTTTCTTGCTTTATGCAGCAGTTTGACGCACTCAGGGCTAAGGTGGCGTAGATGTAGCGTTTTGCCTTGCTTAAGGTAGCGCTCCGCTAAGGTATCAATGGCTTCAATGCCGGAATGATCCGAGACACGTGAGCGAGCAAAATCGATAATCACTTCTTGCGGGTCATTGACGGGGTCGAACTGGTCTCGAAAATTATGGATTGAGGCAAAAAACAACGGCCCAGTGGGTTTGTATATTTTAACGCCGTCTGTTTCTTCAATTTCAAAGTGCATGTTTTTGGCGTGTTTCCATGCAAAAACCAGTGTAGACATAATCACGCCAACCACTACGGCAATGGCCAGATCACTGATAACGGTAACAACGGCAACCGTAATGCCAACCAAAGTATCAGAGGTGGGTATGCGGCCCAGTAAACGAAAACTCGCCCACTCAAAAGTGCCTAAAACGACCATAAACATCACGCCAACCAGTGCAGCCACCGGAATCATTTCAATTAATGATGAACCCACTAAAATAAAGATAAGCAGGAATAAAGCAGCCGTAATACCCGAGGTTCTGCCGCGGCCACCAGAGTTAATATTAATCATGCTTTGGCCAATCATTGCGCAACCGCCCATGCCGCCAAAGAACCCGGTTGCAATGTTTGCAACGCCCTGGCCCACACACTCCTTATTTCCTCGGCCACGTGTTTGAGTGATTTCATCGATCAGCGTTAGGGTCAATAGTGATTCAATTAAGCCAATAGCGGCGAGAATCAGTGCATATGGAAAAATGATTTTAAGGGTTTCTAAATTGAATGGGACACTTGGAATATGGAATTGAGGTAAGCCGCCGGCTATTGTAGCCATTGGATCACCGGTCATGTCTTTTAGTACATCTTGTACGGTGCGCAAATCCATTTCTAAGCCAATAGAAATGGCGGCGATTGTAATGATGGCAACCAGCGATGAAGGGAGCGCCTTTGTTAATTTAGGTAAGAAATAGATGATGGCCATTGTTAACGCCACCATGCTGAGCATTTTTATTAATTGAGGGCCTTGTAGCCAAGCCAGTTCACCCGTAGCAGCGTCCATAAACTGGAATTGCTGAAGCTGCGCCATAAAAATCACAATGGCCAAGCCGTTGACAAAACCCAGCATGACCGGATGGGGAACCAAGCGAATAAATTTTCCCAGTTTAAAGACCCCGGCTGCCACTTGTAATAACCCCATCAGTACGACGGTTGCAAACAAATATTCAACACCATGCGTTGCCACAAGGCTAACCATGACGACAGCTAAGGCGCCAGTAGCGCCTGAAATCATCCCGGGGCGACCGCCAATAGCCGCAGTAATCAATCCCACCATAAAGGCTGCGTATAAACCAACTAAGGGCTCCACACCGGCGACAAAAGCAAAAGCCACCGCCTCCGGTACAAGTGCAAGGGCGACGGTTAAGCCTGAGAGGACATCCCCTTTCAGGCTTTGAGTTCGAGACATGATCATTTGAAACATAGTGGGGGACCGTTGCTATCGGAAAAGAGGACGATTATACCAGACTGGTGTGTGCCGGAAGTATTGACTCGTCTGATCGTCATAAAAGCGTCATCTGAATGTTATTTTTTCGACATGTCAGTTGCTTACAGTACAACGGGCGTAATATTAAAGAGAAGAACCGAATGATTGATGTAGAAAATACGTTACAAGAAAAGTATCCCAGCTTCCAAATGAGAAGCCCGTGGATTAAGAAACCGGCCATCAGCATGTTAAAAAAATTAACGCATGAAGAAGAGGTTAATCGGTTTTTGAATAAACATCAGCATTTGGAAGGATTTGATTTTATTGATCAAGTGTTTGATTATTTCAATTTCAGTTACTCAGTTTCTCATTCAGATCGTTACAATATTCCCGCTTCAGGGCGATTGGTCATTGTGGCGAATCACCCATTAGGTGCGCTGGATGGTTTGGCATTGTTAAAGTTGGTGGGTGAAGTCAGGCGTGATGTGAAGATTATTGTTAACGATGTTTTAACTCAATTTAATGCCATCGATAACTTACTGTTACCTGTCGACAACCTGAATAAATCAACCCAGAAGAGCAGTATTCGAGCCATTATAAATGGCTTAGAAGATGAACAGGCGGTGATTGTTTTTCCAGCGGGTGAGGTATCAAGAATAAGGCCGAACGGAGTGAGAGACGGGAAATGGAGTGCAGGCTTCCTGAGTTTTGCAAAAAAAACAGAAGCACCTATTTTGCCGATTCATGTCAGTGCGAGAAACTCATCACTCTTTTACAGTAGCTCAATGGTGTATAAGCCGTTATCAGGAATGCTGTTGGCTCATGAAATGTTTAACAAGCACTCAAAAACCATCAGTTTCCGTATTGGCGCACCCATTCCTTACCGTGCGATCGCTGAGTTACCGCTAGAAAAAAAAGAGCTGACTAAATTAATCCGACGCGAAGTTTACAGGCTGGGTAAAGGAAAGCCCACTTTATTGGAAACGGAACAGACGATCATTCACCCGCAAGACCGATATAAGCTCAAAAAAGAGCTCAAACAAGCCGAATTATTGGGTGAAACAGCGGATCAAAAAAAAATATATCTCTTTAATTTCCAAGCCGATTCAGCGGTGATGAATGAAATTGGTCGCTTACGTGAGCTAACGTTTAGAAAGGTGGGTGAGGGAACCGGGTTGAGACGAGATATTGACCATTATGATGCACACTACAAACACATTGTTCTATGGGACGAGCAGGAATTAGAGATCGCCGGGTCTTATCGGTTAGTAGAAATGAAAGAATCATTGACCAAGAAGCGAAGGCTTTATAGCGAAGAATTGTTTGATTATAACAAGGAATTGATGGTCCCTTATTTTGAGCAAGGCATCGAGTTGGGGCGTAGTTTTGTTAATCCAAAATATTGGGGTAGGCGCAGCTTAGATCATCTGTGGTATGGGATTGGTACGTATTTACAGCGTTATCCCAATATTCGCTATTTGTTTGGCCCGGTTAGTTTAAGTAATGCGTACCCTGAATTTGCTAAGGCACTGATTGTTAGCTTTTACTGGACGTATTACGGTGACAAAGAAGAGCTGGCGGTGTCTAAAATGCCCTATCAAATTTCGACAGAAATGAAAGACAACGTGGCAAAAGTTATTAAAGGAAAGCATTACGAGGACGACTTTAATACGATGCGTGAGCATTTAAGCCATATGAATGTGACCCTGCCGACGCTATATAAACAGTACACTGAGCTCTGCGAAAAAGGCGGTGTGCGCTTTATCGACTTTAATGTGGATAAAAGCTTTGCACATTGTATTGATGGGTTAATTATGACCGATATTACTCAGTTTAAGGCAAAAAAACGACAACGGTATTTGGGTGAAAAAAAGCCAGCATAGTCTTTAGCCAAAGGAGCCTGAGGGCACAAGAATGTGCACTTTTATCCAGTACTCTTACGGGTTTTTAGACGTTACCTTAACTTTCTGGCTTTAGCGGGCCGCCCCTTAATTTTACCATTGGCTAAGTAGTTTAATGCTTGCCGAACGGCTGAGTGTTCAAGCGCTACATAACTAGAACGATCAAAAATATCAATCTTGCCAATTTGCGATCCTTCCAGACCGGCATCCCCTGTTAAGGCACCGAGTATATCGCCAGGGCGTATTTTATCTTTTCGCCCTCCATCGATTTGAATGGTCACCATGGGCGGATAAAGCTTGTATGTTGAATCTCGGTCTAATGACAATGGGCTATCAATACGGCAAGGCTTGTTTTGCAGCTCTTCAATGCTGTTAATGCGGCGTTGTTCGTTTTCAGTGAATATACTCATCGCCAAACCGGTTTCGCCTGCGCGACCTGTTCGGCCAATACGGTGAATAAAAATTTCAGGGTCGCGCGGTAATTCATAATTAATCACCATCGCTAGGGATTTAATGTCCAAGCCCCGTGCAGCAACGTCGGTGGCAACCAATACAGAGCAGCTATTATTTGAAAAACGCACCAGCACTTGGTCACGTTCGCGCTGGTCTAAATCGCCGTGTATGGCCAACGCTTCAATGTTGTTGTCTTGAAGCAGTTGCGCAACGTCATTGCATTGCGCTTTAGTATGGCAAAAAACCACTGTGCTGGCAGGGCGATAGTGCTGGAACAAAGCAAGCAAGGTGTTGTTGCGCTCGTGCCTTTTCACTTGGTAGAACAATTGCTCAATTACGTTGTGTTGGTGTTCCGCTTCAACCGTAATGCTAACCGGGTCGCGTTGTATGTTGCGACTCATCGTTTTAATGTTATCGGGGTAGGTGGCAGAAAATAGCAGCGTTTGGCGCGACTTAGGCGTGTAGCCAATAATCTCGTCCATCACGTCTGAAAAGCCCATGTCCAACATTCGATCGGCTTCATCTAATACCAACGTGGTTAGCTGATCAATTTTTAACGTGCGTTTTTTTAGGTGATCTTGCAATCGCCCTGGCGTACCCACAACTATATGTGCGCCGTGCTCCAGCGAGCCAACTTGTGGGCCAAACGGTTTACCGCCGCACAATAACACCAATTTAATATTGGGCACGTTACGCGCTAAACGGCGAATTTCTTTGCCCACTTGGTCGGCCAGTTCGCGTGTAGGGCAAATAATAAGTGCCTGCGTGCCAAAAAAACGTGGGTTAATTTTATCCAATAGCCCAATACCAAACGCGGCCGTTTTACCGCTGCCGGTTTTGGCTTTAGCAATAATGTCTTTACCTTTTAAAATGTGCGGCAAGCTTTGTGCTTGCACTTCCGTCATTTGTTTATAGCCAAGCGTCGCTAAGTTTTTAAGTTGCGCTGGCGATATGGAAAGTGTTGAAAAATCTAAATTTGCCACAGTGTTTAAGTCTTTTCTACTAATGCCATGCCGTCAAACGTTATGCCAGCCCAGCCTGTTTTCATAAAATTGCGAATGTTTTGGTGATCATCGCCATCGGGTGTTGCCAGCACATTGCGGTAATGCTCACCGAACAACGCCAAAGTTTGCGCCTCGGTAAAGTTATGTATTTTGGCAAAGGCAAACAATTGACACGAACCATTATTGTCGCCCGCTTCATTACGCGTGCCGCCATTAGTAAAGCCAGTGGGCGTAAAGTCGTATAACGCCTCAATGATCTCCATGGTTTCGTTGAATTTAAGTGTGGTCATGGCTTGGCGCAGTTGTTCTATAGAATTTTTCATAATTAAGCTCGCGAAAGAAATTTGCCTGTGGATGTGTTGATTTTAATGACGTCGTTATTGTCGATATACTCGGGTACTTGTATTTCCAGGCCGGTGGTGAGAACAGCGGGTTTTGTTCGAGAGGTGGCGGAGGCACTTTTTAACCCCGGCGCGGTATCAATAATTTGCAGACTAACACTGCTTGGTAATTCAATCGCCACTAAAAGGCCGTCTAACAAAATGCCAACAATGCTGTCCAGCCCTTCTGTGAGAAACTTGATTTGTTCAGCTATATCGTCGCCATCAACTGTGTACTGGTCGTAGCTTTCAAGGTTCATGAAGGTATAGGTGTCGCCATCTTGATAGGAATATTGCAGTTTGACGCGTTCGCAATCGACGTCTTTTAAAAAGTCGTCACCTCTTAAGGTTTCATCACGTTTTTGCTTGGTTTTTAAATGGTTGAATCGCACTTTGTAGAGCGTAGCAGCTCCACGTGAAGAAGGGTTACGTACATCGATACTTTTAACTGAATAAGGTTCGTCGTTTACCTCGACAATCATTCCGCATTTTAATTCATTGGCTTTTGGCATGAGGGCTTTCTCGAATTGAATAGCCGCGATTATACAGTCAACGCCCTGCCTTCGTTAGCAGCTTGTCGAGTTGATTGGCAAAGGTTTGGCGGTCGGTATTATTGAGTGGTGGTGGACCGCCGCCAATTTCAAGCCCACTAGAACGCATGGTTTCCATAAAGTCGCGCATATTGAGACGGTCTTTAATATTTTCTTTAGTGTACAGCTCGCCACGTGGATTCAATGCTGTGCCACCTTGTTCGATCACATCGGCTGCTAAAGGAATGTCGCCAGTAATAACTAGGTCGCCGGTTTGCATGCGTTTAACAATCTCGTTGTCTGCCTCATCAAAGCCTTGGTTGACGGGTAAAAATGAGATAAATTTTGACGGCGGCACCCGCACCATTTGGTTAGCCACCAAGGTTGTTTGAGTACCCGTGCGTTCAGCGGCGCGAAATAATATTTCCTTAATGGCGACTGGGCAGGCGTCAGCATCTACCCAAATGGTATTAAGCATTGAGCAGCAGCTTCTTAGTGGTCATGAGCTGCCGCCGCCGCATTAGGCAAACGAATGCGTTCAACCATGTTTTGTACACTGTGCGGTGGTGGCGGTGTTAGGCTTGAAACAGTGAAAGCGACCAAAAAGTTTAAGCACATTCCAATGGCACCAATACCTTCGGGAGAAATACCAAATAACCAGTTGTCCGCGATATTGGCCGCCATCGGTTCAATAAAAATCCCTTTAAAATAAATGATATAGCTCATGGTGAATACAAGCCCGGTGAGCATGCCACAAATAGCGCCGTATTTATTCATGCGTTTACTGAAAATGCCCATAATAAGCACAGGGAATAATGACGAGGCAGCTAAACCAAAGGCAAAGGCAACCACTTGCGCAACAAAGGCAGGTGGGTGTAAACCCAAATAACCGGCGACTAAAATGGCGAATGCGGAGGTGAACCTGCTGGCACGTAATTCTGTTTTATCGCTAATGCCTTTTGCAAAGGTGCTTTTTAATAAATCATGAGAAATACTGGCAGAAATAACCAATAATAAACCAGCCGCGGTAGATAAAGCAGCGGCCACACCGCCGGCGGCAATCAACGCGATGACCCAGTTTGGCAGTTGCGCAATTTCTGGGTTAGCCAGCACCATAATGTCGCGGTCAATATAAATTTCATTGGCAAATGGAGCGCCGTTGATTGCTTCGCCCTTAGACGGGTTTGTAGTAATACGCTGGCCATGATCGCCGCGTGTTGCATCATCAAAAACAGGTTGACCCTTCTTACCGGCAAACGCGTTACCTGCTGCATATTGCAACTTACCATCACCGTTGTGATCAAACCAACCCAATAAGCCGGATTTTTCCCAGGTTTGGAACCAGCTCGGCATTTCTGTATACAACGTGCCGGTGTTTTCTGGGCCATTGATACTATTAATAATATTCAATCGACTGAGCGAACCGACAACCGGTGCGGTGGTGTATAGCAAGGCGATAAATATAAGTGCCCAGCCTGCTGATTTACGGGCATCGGACACTTTAGGCACGGTAAAAAAGCGAACGATGACGTGAGGTAAACCAGCGGTGCCTACCATCAGGGCGAGCGTGATGGCCATCATGTCAATCATTGACTTGTCGTTAAACGGCTCGGTGTAAGAACTGAACCCTAAATCAATCAGGGTGTTGTCTAGGGCATTTAATAAAAAACCACTGCCATCCGACATTTCACTGCCGAATGCTATTTGCGGAACAGGGTTACCCGTGAATTGTATGGCCATAAAAATAGCAGGCACAGAATAAGCAAACATCAGCACGATGTACTGAGCAACTTGAGTATAAGTGATGCCTTTCATGCCACCGATAACGGAATAGATAAAGACAATGCCCATGCCGAGGTAAAGGCCTTGATCGATGGGCAATTCTAAAAAGCGTGAAAAAACAATGCCAACACCACGCATTTGGCCGGCCACATAGGTGAAGGAAATGAAAATCAAGCAAATGACCGCAATAACACGGGCAGCACGGGAGTAATAACGGTCGCTGATAAACTCCGGTACGGTGAATTTGCCAAATTTACGTAAATACGGTGCCAATAACATGGCCAGCAAGACATAGCCACCAGTCCAACCCATCAAGTACATTCCCGCTTCGTAGCCTAAATAAGAAATAAGGCCCGCGAGTGAAATAAACGAGGCGGCCGACATCCAATCGGCGCCAGTCGCCATGCCATTAACAATGGGGTGAACGCCCTTGCCTGCAATATAAAAATCGCCGGTTGTTTTCGCTTTAGCCCAAACTGCAATGCCGATATACAACACAAATGTTGCGCCAACAATTAAGTAAGTTAATGTTTGTAGTGCCATGTTAATCGTCTACATTGTGTTTGGCGTCAATCTCACTCATTTTTTTTATGTAATAAAAAATTAAGAAGACGAATGAAAGAATAGAGCCTTGCTGAGAAAACCAAAATCCAAGTTTAAAGCCAGCAAATTCAATGGCATTGAGTGGCTCCACCAAGAGAATGCCGAAAACAAAAGAAACGAGAAACCAAATAAATAACAATTTAAGGATAAGACGAATATTATCCGCCCAGTAGTGGTCAGTATTGGCTGACATAGAGGTCTCCCTGAATATAATTTTTATAATAATTTGTGCAAATTAAGAGCGCTGATTGTTGGGTGAAATAAGCATTTCTCTTTGAGGGCTATTATTGAAGATAAAGTTTAGTGATGCAACCGGCGAAATCCCTGGGGTGCTCATCAAAAAAACGCTGCACTGAATAAACGGAAATAAAACGTATTTTAGGGGGCTTAGGTGATAAATAATAGCCAACAGACAAAGGTAATTAAAAGCGTACCAATGAGATTTAGAATCAGCCCTTCTCTGGCCATTTGATTGCTTTCAATAGCGCCGCTGCTAAAAACAATGGTGTTCGGTGCGGTGGCAACGGGCAACATAAAAGCACAACTGGCGCTGAAAGTTGCAGGAATCATCAGTAAGAGTGGGTCGAGTTCCGCATTGACAGCAGTCGCCGCTAATACGGGCATTAACATCGCTGTGGTGGCGGTATTGCTGGTGGCTTCGGTTAAAAAAGTAACGCTTAGGGCGATAAGAGCCATCATGCCGATAAGGCTAAAGGTTGTTACGGCTGATAATTGTTCACCTAATTGACTACTTAAACCTGAGATAACGAAAGCTTTGGCCAGACAAATTCCGCCGCTGAATAACAATAAAATGCCCCAAGGGATTTGTTGGGCTGTTTCCCAGTTGAGTAATTTTCCTTTGCGGCCATTAGGCGTTATAAAAAGAGCAATAACAGCGAGTAGCGCAATTGAGGCATCATTGGCCTGCGGTAGATTGAGCCAACCGCTCCAGCCACCGAAGGGCTCGCGGCGAGTAATCCAAAGTAAGGCCGTGAGGCCAAAGATCATCATCACCCATCGCTCGTGAGTTGTCCATGCGCCCACGGTCGGCAAGTGAAAGTCACCTTCGTGATGCAAGTGACGAGTGAGCCAAAGCCAAGCAATGGGTAAAAACAAAACAATCAGCGGTAAGGCCCAAGACATCCATTGGGTGAAGCTGATTTGTAACCCGGTATTATCCTCATAAACTTGCATAAAAATTAAATTGGGTGGCGTGCCGATGGGGGTGCCAATACCCCCGATACTGGCGGCATAAGCAAGGCCAAGTAATAAAGGCAGGGCCAGTTTCTTATTATCAGTGCTGTCAATTATGGCAAGGATGACGGGTAATAGCATGAGGGTCGTTGCTGTATTGGAGATCCACATACTGAGTAGGGCTGAAGCCACCATAAAGCCCATGACCAACCGTTTAGGATTATTGTTACCAAACCAATGCACCATCGTGAGTGCGATACGACGGTGCGCCCCACAATGAGCAATAGCGGTGGATAATAAAAACCCGCCAAGTAACATCAGGACTAATTTATTTCCATAGGCCGCGCCGACCTGATCAGCCGTTAAAACGCCAGTTAATGGAAAAACGGCAATCGGCAACAGGGAGGTGACCGGAATAGGAACGGGTTCAAAAATCCACCAAATAATGCACCAAACGGCGGTAGAAGCGGTGATGTAAATGGCTGCATCTATTGCATGCGATTGTAAAAGGAAGCCAGTAAAAAGGCTGAGTATGGGGCCAATATAAAGACTGAATTGCTTAAGCCTAGCCATAATGGTTTTAGTGTTTTTTTTGGTTGCGTGGTTTTTTGACAGCTTTATAACCGGCTGCTGTGTGCTTGGTTAAAAACTTCTTAGTATGTGCCCGTGTTGCTCGCTTATCGCTGGGTGGGCGGCTAGGAACCAAACAGTTTGGCGCGTCACCGATGAGCTGTTTTTTGCCCATTTTTAGCAGAGTATCTTTAATAATTTTCCAGTTTTCTGGGTCATGGTAGCGAAGCAGTGCTTTATGTAGACGGCGTTGTTCAATTTTTTTAACGGTATTAATTTTCTCGCTTTTGTAATTAATGCCTTTTAGAGGGTTTCTGCCGGTGTGGTACATGGCAGTGGCCGTCGCCATGGGTGATGGATAAAAGGTTTGGACCTGATCCGCTTGGAATTTATTGTTTTTGAACCAGAAGGTCAGGTGGATCATGTCTTCATCTTCAGTGCCGGGGTGAGCCGCTATAAAATAGGGGATAAGGTACTGTTTTTTGCCCGCTTTTTTACTGAATTTCTCGAACATCGTTTTGAAACGGTCATAGGTGCCGATGCCGGGCTTCATCATTTTAGATAAAGGGCCCTTTTCGGTATGTTCGGGGGCTATTTTCAGGTAGCCGCCGACGTGGTGGGTGACTAATTCTTCGACGTATTCTGGTGATTCTACGGCTAGATCGTAACGCAAACCTGAGGCAATGAGAATGCGTTTTACGCCTTTGATTTGACGCGCTTTTTTGTACAGTTTAATTAAGGGATCGTGGTTGGTGTTGAGGTTGTCGCAAATACCCGGGTAAACACAAGAAGGACGACGGCAAGCCGCCTCTATTGTCGGGTCTTTGCATGCAAGGCGGTACATATTGGCAGTTGGGCCGCCAAGATCGGAGATTGTGCCGGTAAAACCAGGTGTTTTGTCGCGAATGTCTTCAATCTCGTTCAAAATAGACTGTTCAGAACGGTTCTGAATAATGCGCCCTTCATGTTCGGTAATAGAGCAGAATGTACAGCCACCAAAGCAACCGCGCATAATGTTAATGGAAAAGCGTATCATTTCATAAGCTGGGATGCGCTTTCCCTCGTATTTCGGGTGAGGTACGCGTTGATATGGCAAACCAAACACGTCATCCATTTCTTCGGTGCTAAGGGGAATGGGGGGTGGGTTTAGCCAAACATCTTTGCCGTCGTTATTTTGTACGAGCGCACGGGCATTGCCAGGATTGGTTTCTAAATGTAAAACACGTGATGCATGAGCATATAAAACAGGGTCACTTTTTACTTTTTTATAAGAGGGCAGGCGAATAACCGTTTTAGCACGATCGGTTTTGCTGTGTTTAGGTAAAAAGCTAAGGGTAACGGTCTGGCGGCCTTTTTCATTATGGTTGCTTATTTGGCATTTTCCTCCGGTTGCTGCGGCTAATTCTTCATCAGTTTGGTAAGGGTTTTGTAGTGGGTCAATTTTTCCCGGTCGGTCAACACGGGTCGAATCGATCAGTGTCCAGCCATCGGGTAATGACTTGCGTATAAATGTAGTGCCACGAATGTCATTGATATTGCTAATGGACTCATTCTGCGATAGGCGGTGTGCTAATTCAGTGATCGCTCTTTCTGCATTGCCATACAGTAAGATATCAGCTTGAGAATCAACTAAGATTGAGCGCCTGACAGCATCGTCCCAATAATCGTAGTGGGCGATTCGTCGTAAACTGGCTTCAATACTGCCAAGCACTGTGGGTACATCGGGGAAGGCTTCTTTGCAACGTTGAGTGTAAACAATAACAGCGCGATCCGGTCGCCGACCAGCTTTGTCATCCGGTGTGTAGGCATCGTCTGATCGGGCCCGTTTGTCCGCTGTGTAGCGATTAATCATTGAGTCCATATTGCCGGCCGCAATGCCAAAAAAAAGATTGGGTTTGCCTAGCCTCGAAAAGTCATCGCTACTTTGCCAGTTGGGTTGATCAATAATGCCCACACGGAACCCTTGCTTTTCCAACAGTCGCCCGATGACGGCCATGCCAAAACTGGGGTGATCTACATAGGCATCGCCGGTGACGATAATAATGTCACAACTGTCCCAACCCAGTGCATCCATTTCTTCGCGGGTGGTCGGTAAAAAGGGCGCTATACCATAGCACTCAGCCCAAAATTTTGGATATGAGGTTAACGTGTTTGCTGTTGGCATCATAAGGTTAAGTCGTTACTTTTTAGCTAAAGCGCTCTTTGGTGAACAGGTGTTAAGAAAGAATAAAACGTGCTTTTTCATTGGGAGGCCTGCGGTTTATGCTGTGGTACGAATTTTTTGGACATGAGTAAGCCAATTTCAAACAGAAGCCACATGGGTAATGCTAAAAGGGTTTGCGAGATAACATCTGGTGGGGTTAAGAGCATGCCAATGACAAAGGCGCCAACGATGATATAAGGTCGTTTTTCTGCCAGACTTTTGGGGGTGGAAACCCCTGTTTTAACTAATAAGAAAGTGGCAATTGGGACTTGGAAGGCCATGCCAAAAGCAAAAAAAAGGGCCAAGATGAAATCCAAGTATTTACCAATGTCCGTCATAACGGCGACACCTTCGGGTGCGGTCGCGGTGAGAAACTGAAAAATGAGCGGCATGACAATAAAGTAGGCGAATAGCATGCCGCTATAAAATAAAAAGGTAGCGGCACTGATTAACGGCAGAGCAATGCGTTGTTCATGTTCGTATAAACCGGGTGATATGAACCGCCAACTTTGGTAAAAAATCCAAGGTATGCTGATGAATACGGAGAGCATCAGCGTTAATTTGAGGGGTGTTAGGAAGGGCGAAATGACTTCAATGGCAATCATACTGGTGCTTGAAGGCATGTGGATAAGGAGTGGTTGGGCTACTAATGAATAGATATCGTTGGCAAAAGGGGCTAGAGGTAAAAAGACGGCCAACATGCCAAGAAGGGCATGGATGAGACGCGTTCGTAATTCAACTAAGTGAGAAACGAAGCTGGTTTCTTGATCGATTGGGTCGCTTTGTGACATAGGTTAAAAGGCTATCAGCCATAAAACCGATAAAGAAGTATCGACTATTTAGTCGAACCGTCTTTATCAGATTCATCGTTGGAAACTGATTTTTGTTCGTTGCTTGCAGGTTCGCTTTCGCCTTCTTTCATTGCGCCTTTAAAGCCTTTAATTGCGCCGCCTAAATCTCCACCAAGGTTACGTAAACGTTTAGTGCCAAACAATAAAAGCACAATTACAAGAATAATAATTAATTGCCAGATACCAATGCCGCCCATAAGAACCTCTCGTTGAGTGTTGTAATTAAATGCATTCTACTTGGTTCTACTGGCTTTTTCATCTAGGCCAGATAGTCCAAAACGGCGTTCAAGTTCGTTGAGTACATCCTCGGCACTTAAATCTTGCTGTGCTAGCAAAACAAGTGAGTGAAACCAAAGGTCGGCTGTTTCGTAGATAATTTGTTCCTTATCACCTGACTTTGCCGCAATGACGGTTTCAGTCGCTTCTTCGCCAATTTTCTTAAGGATTGTATCGAGACCTTTATCATACAAACTGGCCACGTAGGATGAGGTTGGCTCCTCTTGTTTACGTTGCTGTAAAATGGTTTCCAATTGTTTCAGTACATTGCTCATTTTGAATAGATGCTTTTTGGGTCTTTTAACACGGGGTCGGTTTCTTGCCATTGTTTATCGATAAGCTTTCGGTAGAAGCAGCTTTCTCGTCCAGTGTGGCAAGCGATACCGCCTTTTTGTTCAACAGAAAGCAAGATAACGTCTTCATCACAATCGAGGCGAATGTCGATAATTTTTTGTTGGTGACCGGACTCTTCGCCTTTATGCCATAACTTATTGCGTGAACGTGACCAATAAACGGCGTGGCCTTGATCAGCAGTCAGTTGCAGGGCTTGCTTGTTCATCCAGGCAACCATCAGGATTTTACCTGTTTTGTGGTCTTGAGCAATCGCTGGAGCAAGGCCATTTTCGTTCCACCGGACCTCTTCTAGCCAAGTACTCATAAGCGAACCTCAATGCCCTTGTCTTTCATATGTTGTTTAGCCTCACCGATGGTATATTCTGCAAAATGAAAAATACTGGCTGCGAGCACCGCATCTGCCTTGCCTTCTGTAATACCGTCAACTAAATGATCGAGTGTGCCGACGCCACCAGAGGCAATAACGGGAACTTCAACGGCTTCACTTATGGCTCGGGTGAGTTCTAGATCAAAGCCGATTTTTGTGCCATCGCGATCCATACTGGTCAGTAAAATTTCACCGGCGCCGAATTTAACCATTTTTTTTGCCCATTCGATGGCGTCAATGCCCGTTTCTTTACGACCGCCATGGGTGAAAATTTCCCAACGTTTGGGTTCGTTATCAGCACTGACGCATTTTGCATCAATGGCCACAACGATGCATTGAGAGCCAAAACGTTCAGCGGCTTCTTTAACAAAGCCTGGGTTGAAGATAGCAGCGCTGTTGATGCCTACTTTGTCGGCCCCTGCTTTTAACATGCGGCTAATATCAGCTAGCTCACGGATGCCACCGCCAACGGTTAAGGGAATAAAGACTTCATCTGCGACTTTTTCTATGACGTGAACGATGGTGTCACGGTTATCAGAGGTGGCAGTAATATCTAGGAAAGTGATTTCGTCTGCTCCCTCTTGGTCATAGCGCTTAGCTATTTCAACAGGATCACCGGCATCGCGAATATCAACAAATTGGACGCCCTTAACAACGCGGCCATTATCGACATCTAAGCAAGGAATAATGCGTTTGGCGAGCCCCATATTATGCAAATGTCTCTGCTAGTTTCTCGGCTTCAGCAAAATCAAGAGTGCCTTCGTAAATGGCTCGCCCTGTAATCGCGCCCATGATGCCGTCATCTGACACTCTACCAAGCGCATGGATATCTTCCATATTAGTGATGCCGCCTGATGCAATCACTGGAATTCGGATTGAGCGAGCGAGTTTAGCCGTTGCCTCAACATTAACGCCTTTCATCATGCCATCGCGACCAATATCAGTGTAGATGATTGATTCGACGCCATCATTCTCAAAGCGCTGAGCCAGGTCAATGACATCGTGATTAGATAATTTCGACCAGCCATCAATCGCCACCTTGCCTTCTTTTGCATCAAGGCCAACGATAATGTGACCCGGAAATTCTGCGCAAACATCGCCAACAAAGTGAGGCGTATTAACAGCTTTTGTACCAATAATAACGTATTGAACGCCAGCATTGAGATAGGCCTGGATAGTGTCTTCATCTCGAATACCGCCGCCAACCTGAATGGTTAAGTTGGGGTGAGCTTGAGCGATATCGTGTATGACACTGGCATTGACGGGTTTGCCAGCAAAGGCACCGTCAAGGTCAACTAGGTGAAGGCGTTGAGCACCTTCATTGACCCAGCGAGTAGCCACTTCAACGGGGTTGTCTGAGAAAATAGTTTCATCATCCATGCGGCCTTGGCGTAAACGAACGCATTTGCCTTCTTTAAGATCAATAGCGGGAATAAGAATCATGTTTATCGTTCCTGGTGGTGTTAGGACTGCCCGTCCCAGTTTAAGAAGTTTTTTAATAACTGCAATCCAGCGTGTTGACTTTTTTCAGGATGGAATTGCACGGCGACTATATTTTTCCACTTGATGGCGCAAGGGAATTTCTCTGGGTAGTTTGAAGTGGCGCAGACATATTTTTTTTCCACTTCGCTAGCATGATAGCTGTGAACAAAATAAAAGCGCTCATTTTCGTCTATTTTTTTGAAAAGTGGGTTTTTTGAATCAAAAAAAACCTCATTCCACCCCATGTGTGGTATTTTTAATGGATGATTTTGCTCGTCTTTAAGGTGAGAAGAGAATTTGATAACGTTGCCGGGGATGATGCCTAAGCAGTCAATCCCACCATTTTCCTCGCTGTGCTGAAATAACGCTTGCATGCCAATACAGATGCCAAGCAAAGGTTTATCTTGGGCAATTTGTTTAATAGTCTCGTCTAACCCAGTGGCGTGGATAGCGGCCATGCAATCTCGGATGGCGCCTACACCGGGGAAAACAACGTGATCAGCCGATAAAATGGTGTTTTTGTCTGCGGTGACAATGACAGTAGATGCCGGAGAAGCGGTTTTTAACGCTTTTTCAATGGAGTGGAGGTTGCCCATTCCATAGTCAATGACGGCGACGGTGGCCATAATTTAGATCTCGTTTAAATGTTACAAGCAGCCTTTTGTTGAAGGCATGATGCCTTCCATTCTTGGGTCTCTTTCTAAAGAGAAACGGAGTGCACGGCCAAAAGCTTTGAAAATAGTTTCTGCTACATGGTGCGCATTGATGCCTTTCAAATTATCAATGTGCAGGGAGATATTCGCGTGGTTGACAAATCCTTGGAAAAATTCGCGAAACAGATCAACATCAAATTCGCCCACTCTTGCTCGAGGGAACTCGACGTCATAAACCAACCCGGGGCGACCCGAGAAGTCGATGACAACACGTGATAAAGCCTCATCTAGTGGCACATAGGCGTGACCGTAACGATAAATGCCTTTGCGGTCACCTAATGCTTTAGTAACGGCTTGGCCAAGTGTGATACCCAGATCTTCAACAGTATGGTGGGCATCAATGTGTAAGTCGCCGTTTGCATTTATGTCTAAATCAATCATGCCATGGCGAGCAATTTGATCAAGCATGTGCTCTAGAAAAGGCAGGCCGGTAGAAAAACGGGTTTGGCCGTTACCATCCAGATTAACAGAAACGGAAATTTGAGTTTCTAAGGTGTCGCGATTAACAGTTGCTGTTCTGTTATCCATTTGAAGGTATTTGCTTTGTTACGGTGAAGAGGGCATTTTCCCAATAACGGGAGGTGATAGCAAGCAGGAAATTATGGTTTGCCAGTTATTTACTAACCACCCACAACAGGAGGCCATAGGCTTAGGGTGTCACCATCAGATAGTTGTGTTGATGAACGTTTGTCTTTATCAATGTAAGTGCCATTTAAGATAACCAAGTGGAGATTCTTGCCAGATAAATCAGTGCGTTCAGCAATGCTGGTGATGGTGTCGCCAGTTTGGAGAGGTATTTTCCTGATTTCTCCGCCGATATTTTCTGGGCCCACTTTGGCTAAAGAAGCAAATAGTTTTAGTGTAATTTCTGGCATATTGTGCTGAGCTTAAGTAGGGTGACCCGAAGGTCACCCTGTAAATAGACGATGTTTTTAGAGGCCTAAGCGTTGTTTGGTTTCTTCTTTTAGTGTGCCGTCTTGATTCCAACCGCGAATGTCGTAATATTCAGGCAGCATTTTATCCAATTCACAAACGTGGCCTTTTGCAGGCCCCGCTTTAACCGGTTCATTCAGTAAGCGTGGAGGCAGTGTGTCATCAGCCGAAGTAAAGCCGGCATTGTTGTTAAATTCACGCTCAAGGTTCCAAACGCGCTCGCCAAGTTGCCCAAGCCTTTCTGCTGTCCAATCACCTTCACAGGCTGCATCTATTTGCTCTGCCACTTCCTCAATGCCTTGTGCGAATGAAGAGAAGGTGCAGATACCTGCAGAATCAAAAACACTGGTCACATCTTGGAAAGCCATTAGAAGTTCTGCTTTGCCTTCTGTTGCTAATGGGTCAGTTTTAAATGGAACCCCGGCTGTTTCTGAGCCATTGGTATATCCGCGGACGTGGCAAGCGCCACGATTTGATGTGGCATACCCTAGCCCCATGCCTTTTACTGCACGAGCATCATAGGCTGGAAACTCTTGCCCTTTGACAACAATGGCAAGGTCTGGGCGTCCGTATTTTTCACAAAAACGAAGTGAGCTTTGTGCAAGCTCTACGCCAAATCCTTCATGCTTTGCAATCAGCTCAATGCATTCGACCATGGCTTCAGCGTTACCGAAGGTCAGGTCAATGCCACCGGTGTCTTCTTTTGTTAGTATGCCCAGTTCATATAGTTCCATTGCAGCAGCAATCGTGGCGCCCGCTGAAATGGGGTCTAAGGCCTGTTCATTACATACAAAGTTTGCGTAGGTCACTGCATCTAAATCATCAACACCGGTATCGCAGCCTAAAGCCCAGGCAGCTTCATATTCATTACCACCAGAATTTCCTTTGAAGTGCTTATGGATATCATCACGGTTTTTGATGGTGAAGTGTTCAGGGTCGATGGTGGAAATACGTCCACAAGAGATCGTGCAGGCAAAACAGCCAGCATTTCGAGTTAAGTTTGGTTTTCCGTCGCTTTTTCTAGGGACGGCCATGGCTTCACTCGAAAGTTTTGGCGCGTTTTCAAATATGCTGTCTTGCCAGTTTCTTGCTGGTAAAGCACCGACTTCATTCATGTGATTCATCATGACGTTTGTGCCTAAGGCACTTAGTCCTTGAGTCATTTCGCTATCAGCAATAATTTGCTTTGCTTTGTTTGTGGCTTCAAAGAAACGTTTAGGGTCTTTAATATTGCCAACGCCCTTGCTGCCACGAAGGGTGACTGCTTTAACGTTTTTTGAGCCCATGACGGTTCCGACGCCAGAGCGACCGGCAGCACGGTGTAAATCATTGACAATAGCTGAATAAAGGTTGCCTTTTTCACCGGGCAGGCCAATGGCAGCAATTCTTAGCTGTGGGTCTTGATGTTTATTATGAAGCCACTCGTCAGCTTCCCAAACAGATTTTCCCCAAATATCGTCGGCAGGCAGGATTTCGCATTTTTCATCAACGATGCTGATGTAAACAGGTGAGCTGGCCTTGCCTTCTAAAATAATCATGTCCCATCCGGCACACTTCATCTCATTTCCAAAGAATCCACCTGAGTTAGAGCAGGCTAAAGCATTGGTTAATGGACTTTTGGTGACGCAGGAATAGCGGCCACCAGTGCTTGCCATTGTGCCGGTTAAGGGGCCGGTGACCATGTAAAGTTTATTGTCGGGAGATAAAGGATCAACTTTTGGATCAACTTCTTCCGTCAAATATTTTGTTGCGAGACCTCTTTGACCAAGGTATTTATTAGCCCACTCCATGTTGAGTGGTTCTTCAGTAGAGGTTCTATCGGTTAAGTTAATGCGTAATACTTTTTTAGTCCAGCCCATTGTCTCCGCCCTATTTATTAGATTTCACCAAATATATTAGTTCTGATTGTATGTAAAGACAATATGTTTTCTTAAGAAATATAAGGAACTTTGTAAGCAAATGCTTACCATGATTGAAGCAGTAGATGATTACTTGTTCCGTGAGGCCAATCTATACTTTGTTCGTCGCTAAGGAAATTTATGAGAGGGATCTCAACAAACACGGATTGTTTGTCAGGGACGCGAGAAGGATAACGCAAACAGCATGGATGCTGAAAGGACTAAATTTTTTGCCAACCAAGCAATGCGACCAACTGACCGGCGGGGGTTACCCCGCCGGTTTTTTTATGTTTGTCGTTTATGATTTGGGAGCGCGTGATGCGCGTTTACGTTCGTTTTCGGTTAAGAGCTTCTTTCTTAAACGAATATGGTGTGGCGTGACTTCAACTAATTCGTCGTCTTCAATAAACTCAAGCGCTTGTTCTAGCGTCATAATGACAGGCGGAATGAGTGTCAGTGCTTCGTCAGACCCTGATGCACGTACATTGGTGAGCTGCTTGCCTTTTGTTGGGTTAACAACTAAGTCGTTACCTCGCGAATGCAGACCGATGATTTGTCCTTCATAGACTTCTTCGGCGTGACCGAGAAAGAGTTTGCCTCTATCTTGTAGGTTGAATAGGCCAAAAGCCAGTGTTTTGCCTTGTACCATAGAAACCAAGACACCGTTTTGACGAGATGTTATTTCCCCATCTTTGACTTCGCCATAGTGGTCAAACACACTCGTCATAATGCCTGAACCTGATGTCAGTGTTAAGAAGTGCCCTCGGAAACCAATCAGGCCACGGGAAGGGCTCATGAATTCCAGGCGCATACGGCCTTTACCATCAGGTTCCATGTTGGTGAGCTCAGCTTTACGCAGCCCCATTTCTTCCATAATGGGGCCTTGATGTTGCTCCTCAATATCGATGACGACAATTTCAAAAGGCTCTTGAAGTTTGCCATCAATTTCTTTTTGAATAACTTCGGGCCTAGCGACACCCAGTTCGTAGCCCTCGCGACGCATGGTTTCAATGAGTACAGATAAGTGTAATTCACCGCGACCTGAAACTATAAATTTATCGGGTGAATCGCCGGGAGCGACTCGCAAGGCAACGTTGTGGATAAGTTCTTGGTTAAGGCGATCTTTAATATTACGCGAGGTGACGAACTTGCCATCTTGACCAGCAAACGGTGAGTTATTGACCGAAAAAGTCATGCTAACAGTGGGTTCATCGACAGAAAGCGCGGGCATGGCTTCAACGTGGTCGGGGTCGCATAAGGTGTCGGATATACCCAATCCATCGATACCATTAATGCAAATAATATCTCCTGCAAAGGCTTCTTCAACATCAATACGGTCAAGTCCTAAATGGCCTTTGACGTTGAGTACTTTACCCTTGCGTTGTTTGCCTTCGGCGTCAATGATGCTAACAGTTTGCCCAGGCTTCAGGCTGCCTCGGGTGATGCGACCAACCCCGATAACACCAACGTAGCTATCGTAGGCGAGTGATGATATTTGCATTTGAAAGGGAGCATCCACATCAACGACGGGTGTGGGAACGTTGTCTCTGATGATTTCAAACAACGGTGTCATGTCATCGGCAAGCTGGTCGGCTTCTGGCCCTGCAATGCCGTTGATGGCAGAAGCATAAATGACGGGGAAATCTAGCTGTTCATCCGTTCCACCCAGTTTGTCAAACAAATCAAAAACCTGATCAATAACCCAGTCGGGGCGTGCGCCTGGGCGGTCAACCTTGTTGATGACGACAATGGGTTTTAACCCTCTCTCAAAAGCTTTGGAGGTGACAAAGCGTGTTTGAGGCATGGGGCCATCAACCGCGTCAACTAATAGTAGTACGCAGTCAACCATGGATAAAACTCGTTCTACTTCGCCGCCAAAGTCGGCGTGGCCTGGGGTGTCGACAATATTAATATGGATGCCTTGCCATTCGATAGCGGTGTTTTTTGCCAGTATTGTAATGCCGCGCTCTTTTTCCTGATCATTGGAGTCCATGATGCGTTCGGTCCCCGAATTTTTGCGGTCGAGCGTGCCTGATTGTTCCAGTAATTTATCAACAAGGGTGGTTTTACCATGGTCAACGTGGGCGATAATGGCGATATTACGAAGATTCTGTTTCACGAAAATAGGTTCCTTTGATTGGGTATTGATTAAGTAATGATGTAAAAGAGTGCTAGCTTTGTTCCCAGGGGAGTTTGTGAAAGCGCCAACCGCCTAAGGTGCCACGATGGTTATGGTCATCTTTGTCGCCTTCAAAGCCTTCATCCATATTGTATAAGGACTGGTAGCCCGCCGCTTCCAGCAACTTGGCAGCATCCATGGAGCGTGCCCCACTGCGACACATCAAGATGACGGGCGTTGACTTGGATGAAATGTGTTTTTCGACTTGTTGAATAAAATCTGGAAAATTTTCCCAGTTTGGCGGTTGCTTCAGTGGCACGTTAATGGCGCCAATCGGGTGGCCGACAAAAGAATATTCAATTTGGGTTCTTGTATCGATTAAAACAGCTTGTGTGTTCCCATGGAGTATTTCATAAGCTTGAACAGGGGAAATGTTTTTTACAATAGACATTGGCAGACCTTCAATTCAACTAAGCCGTTCATTATACAGTGATATTACCAAGAGGGTGGGGTTTCAAAATCAGTGTTTTTGAGCAATAAGAATGGCTTCGTTTCTAATGCCTTTGCTGGTGTCGCCCAAACAGCCTTCTTCGTGATAAATAATGGGTGCCAAAGAAGAAAATAGCGATAAAAGCTGCCCTTTTTTTAATAAAAAGGCCGGATTGTTGGGCCCAATAGATTGGGTTTTTTCAAGGGTAAATGTTTGATAAAAGAGTAACCCTTGAGGCTTTAGTGCTGTGATGATACTTGAGGCCAGCTGCGGATTTAAAAAATGCGATACGGTAATGACGTCGTAGTGGTTTTTTGGGAAACTAAGGGTGTTTATATCGACTGCTAAGGCCTTGATGTTGCTGGATTCGGGTTTGTTTTGGTTAATATAATTTATGGCAACGGATGAAATATCCCAGGCGTCAACCTGAAGATGGTGCTTGTTCAAAAAAAAAGTATTGCCACCCAGTCCACAAGCAAGGTCAAGTGCCTTGCCTTGTTTGGGCAGCAAATGGGCGTAACGCAATAGCATGATCGCTGGTTCTGGGTTTGCTGTTATTTGTTGGCGATAAATGCGATCCCACTTGTCTTTTATATCAGGCATTAATCCCGCCAAAAAATAGGGCTGAACAGAACCAGCAAAGTAAAAATTTCTAATCGACCTAGTAGCATAGAAAAGCAGGCTACCCATTTGCTGATATCGGGTAGGCTGGCATAACTGCTGCTGATGTCGCCTAATCCAGGGCCCAGGTTGTTAAGCGTCGCGGCTACGGCTGAAAAGGCAGTAATTTGATCCAACCCAGTCATCATCATTAAAACCATCAGAATGCCAAATGATAAAATGTAAGCAGAAAAAAAGCTCCAAACAGCATTAATAACAGGCCTGGATACCACGTGATGATCAAGTTTTATGGGCATGTCGGCGTGAGGGTGTATGAGGTGAGTTATTTCTTTGCCTAATTGTTTAAGCATAATCAAGATACGAACCACCTTAATGCCGCCGGCTGTTGAGCCACCGCAGCCACCATAAAAACTCATAAAAATCAGCAACGCTGGAATAAATAGAGGTAAGTCTGCGTGTTGGGTCGAGGTGAAGCCGGAGGTTGTAGCAAAAGAGACGACTTGAAAAAGCGTTTGCTCAAAAATATTCGAATACCCTAACAAATAAAGGGCGCCACAGATGATCAGTGTGTGGACGATGAGGATAAAAAGATAACTTTTGAGCTCATCATTATGCGCATAGACTTTGACATTAAGCGATTTGGCTGCTTTAAAGTGTAGGGCAAAATTAATGCCCGCAACGAGCATAAAAAAAATACAAATATAGTTGAGCGTCGGGTTGTTAAAAAAGGCAAAACTTGCATCATGTGTTGAAAAACCACCAATGGACACGGTGCTAAAACTATGTGTTATGGCATCAAAAAACGTCATGCCACCTAACCAGTACGCAAGTGTGCATGCAACAGTTAAGCCCAGGTATATTTCCCAAAGCGCTTTAGCCGTTTCGGTGATGCGCGGCGTCAGCTTTGCGTCTTTAACGGGGCCGGGAGTTTCAGTCTTATATAACTGCATACCCCCAATGCCTAGCATGGGTAAAATAGCAACGGCTAATACGACAATCCCCATGCCGCCAAGCCACTGAAGTTGTTGACGGTAAAACAGGATGGATTTTGGCAAAGTATCCAGCCCCGTAATAACCGTTGCGCCTGTTGTTGTTAAACCTGAAATAGATTCAAAAACGGCATCGGTCAAAGATAACGAGGGCATATTTGAAATATAAAGGGGAATAGCGCCTGAGAGACCAAGACTTAGCCAAAACATGGCGGCAATGATGAACCCATCACGTGTTCTGAGTTCTTCTTTTGCATTCTTAGCACTGAGCCATAAAAGAAACCCGGCTAAAAAAATTGTCAGAAAGCCGATAATGAAGGGTTGGTGGTTTTCTTCATTGTAAATAAAAGAAACGATGATGGGCGGCAACATGGTGATACTGAATAAGCCCAGTAAGAGACCAGTTATTCGTCGGATAACGTTATAGTGCATGCTTAGTGGATGAGTCGGCCAAGGAGAGATTTAGTTGGCTGAAAAAGTGCTTCTACCTGGTGAATTAATGATTTGTCAGCAATGAAGATAATGAGGTGGTCGCCGTTTTTAATAACGACATCTTTTTTTGCAGGAAGGGATACTCCATTCCTTACTATGCCAATAATAAGACTGCCAGAAGGTAGTTTAATATCACCTATAGCCTTACCATCCAGGTCATTTTTTTTGCCATTGCTTTTGACAACAGCTTCAAAGGTTTCGGCCTTGCCACGCAATAGAGAATGGACGCTTGAAATGCCGCCTTGTCGGACTTGGGATAGTATTTTGCCGATCGTCGTGTGTTGAGGGTAGATAACGTTATCAAGAGAACCATTATCGACCATGCTCATATAAGCATTTCTATCAACAAGGCTCATGACCACTTTAGCACCGAGGCTTTTAGCTAACATAGAACAGAGAATATTGGTTTCATCATCACTTGTTAAGGTGCAAAACACGTCGGTTCTATCAATGTTTTCATCCAGCAAAAAGGCTTCGTCAGTCGCATCACCTGCAAGCACGATACTATGATCGAGCTGTTCGGATAGTTCGAAAGCCTTTTCATTGCTTTTTGTAATAATTTTGACTTGCAGGGTGTTTTCCAGCTCTTTTGCTAAACCAAGCCCTATTCGCCCTCCGCCGGCAATAATGAGTCGTTTATACGCTTTATCTTGATTAAATAAAACACTGAGCACCCGCTGGATATCTTTTGAGTCAGCAATGAAAAAGACACGATCGTTTTCTTCGATAACAGTTTGATGATGAGGGATAATGATTTTTTCTTGTCTGTATATGAGCGCTATTCTTGCGTAAATGCTTTGCAATTGGTTGCTGAGGTCGTTTAAGGACTTTCCTATCAGCGCACAGTCTCGATTACACTTTGTTTCTACAAGGCTAAGGGCGCCGTTGGCAAAGGATAAGACTTGCTGTGATCCCGGGTGTAGAATGAGATTTTTTATAAATTGAACGATCTCATTTTCGGGATTTATAATTGCATCGATCGGGATGGCGTTGTTGTTAAAAAGTTTTTCTTGAACATCTAAAAAAATTTTTGCGCGGACTCGTGCAATTTTTTTGGGTACGTTGAATAAGTGGTGTGCCACTTGACAGGCCATCATATTTGTTTCGTCGCTATCTGTAGCGGCAATGACAATATCAGCGTGCTTCATACCAGCGCTTTCTAATACATCAGGGTGGGAGACATTGCCGCATATAGCTGAAATATCTAATCGCTCGCAAACGGTATCAATAACCTGTTGGCTTTTATCGATCAGCGTGATGTCAATATTTTCGTTGGATAGGTTGTTTGCAACGGTGAAGCCTACTCGGCCAGCACCCAGAATAATAATTCTCATGAAATCAGGTGATGTTTCGAGTTAGCGTTTACCTCTAAACTCAATGCCGAGGGCGTGGAGTTTGCGATACAGGTGGGTTCTTTCCATGCCGGCTGTCTCAGCCAACTTTGTAACACTGCCTTTATGTTGATCCAAGTGGTAATCCAAGTAGGCTTTTTCAAATTGTGCTCGAGCATCTTTGAGAGGAAGGTCATAAAAGATTGGTATGTCGTTTGATGTTATGACGGATCTGGCGGATTCCCCCAGCGTAGTCTTTACTTCGGTCAGGCCGATCTCGTCTCCAATGCCTAGTATTAAAAGGCGCTGAACCACATTCCTTAGTTCACGTATATTCCCTAGCCACATATAATCACTTAAAAATTGTTGCGCTGCAATGGTAAACTTGCGTTTTGGTAGATTTTCTCGTTTTATGTAATGTTGTAGATAAAAATCCAGTAATAAAGGGATGTCTTCCTTTCTTTCTCGTAGGGGGGGCAAGTGTAAACAGGCGACATTGAGTAAGTAATATAAATCTTGCCGAAATTGCCCGTTCTGAGCCGCTTCTTCCAGGTCCTGCCGCGTCGAGGCGATGACTCTTACATCCGCTTTTACATCTTCGTGACCACCGATGCGTTGAAATGATTTCGACTCTAATGCGCTGAGTAAGCGATGTTGTACTTCGCTATCCATGTCGCCAATTTCATCGATGAATAAGGTGCCGTGGTTTGCTTTTTCCAGTAAACCGTAATGAATAGAATCGCCTTCTTCACGACCAAAAAATTCCTCAAGTGCGTTGTGAGAGGTAATGATACCCGTGTTAAGCTCGATGAAGGCGCCGTTTTTCCTTGCGCTGTGTTCATGAATATATCGTGCTAATGTTTCTTTGCCGCTACCGGGTTCACCGGTCAATAGAACTCGGGTGTCATGCTGACCGAGGCGACGAGCTTGTTCTAGTAATTGTTGAATTTGTTGGCTGCTGCCGAGAGGTTCCTGGACCGTTGTGGCGTATTGCTTAAGATCGATATTTTCTTGTTTGAGTTTCTCAGCTTCTAAGGCTCGTTCGACCGTGAGTAATAGTTTGGCAATGGATAGCGGTTTTTCAAGGAAATCATAAGCGCCCAATCGAGTAGCTTCTACGGCTGTTTCAACGGTGCCGTGCCCAGACATCATAATAACGGGGCAGGACAATTCTCCCGAGGTAGACCATTCTTTTAACAAGGTGACACCATCGGTATCGGGCATCCAGATATCCAGCAAAATTAAATCATGCCGACATTCATGACGAGCTTGATGGGCAGCCGCCGCGCTATCGGCAGTGGATACTTCGTAATCTTCATCTTCGAGGATGTCACCGATAAGATTGCGAATATCTGGCTCGTCGTCAATAACAAGAATATGAGGTTTGTTCATAAAAGCTGTCTATATAGAAATAAATTTAGGGGAGTGACACAGGAAGTCTGATAATAAAATTAACGCCATGAGGTATGATGGGTTTGATAGCAATGGTGCCGTTGTGTTCCTCGATGATTTTTTTAACAATGGCGAGCCCAAGTCCAGTGCCTTTCTCTTTGGTCGTTATGTAGGGTTCGAAAATGCGTTCAAGATTCGAATTATCTACCCCTGGACCGTTATCAGCAATACCAATTTCGATCGTATTACTGTCTTTTATATAACGAGCGGACATATTAATCCTGCCTCCGTCAGCATCAGCAATGGCTTCTTGCGCATTTTTAATCAGGTTAATAAATACTTGGCGTAGTCGGACAGGGTCGGCGTAGGTGTTGGGTAAATGTTCATCAATAGTAACAATAAGCTGGTGAACCTGACCTTGGTAGAGGCTTGTGATGTCATCTATCAAACGGCTTATTGATATTACTTGAGGCTTAGATTGCACTGGGCGAGCGAAGTTGGAAAAGTCATCGACCATGCTTTTCATCGCGCTGACTTGTTGCACAATCGTTTCGGTTGATTTTTTTAGTACCCTGTTAGCCTCATCATTGAGTTCGGTGTGGAGTTTTCTTTGTAAGCGTTCAGCGGATAGTTGTATAGGTGTGAGCGGGTTTTTAATTTCATGTGCTAAGCGTTGGGCGACTTCGCTCCAGGCAGCATTTCTCTGCGATTGAATGATCGGGGTGACATCATCAAAAATTAGTACGTAACCGGAATGTGTTTTGTCAGCTGCGTAAAGAAGAGTGCCTTTAAGTAGTAAAGTTCTCTTTTGATGATTAATCGAGAATAGAAATTCGTGTTGCCATTCTTTTTCATTGCTGGAAAAACGATCAAATAATAGGTTAGCGAAGGCTTCAAGGTCTGGGAATTTAGCGGCAATATCATGTAATGAAAATTCAATGCACGCTGTTAAAGGGTGCTCGAGAATATGGTTGGCGCCTTGATTCGTTGCTTTTAGTCTTAGGTCAAGGTCAAAGCCTAAAACACCGTTGGAAAGGTGGCTTAGGATGGTTTCCAGATAGGCATGCTGGTTTTCGGCGTCACGTTGAGCGTTATAGGCTTCCGTGCGTGAATTTGAAACGCGTAACGTCATGGCGTTGAATGAGTTAATTAAAAACCCCAATTCATCTCGTCGACTGGTTTTTATTTTATTCTCATAATTGCCTTCAGCCACGGCTTGCGTTCCTTTAACCAGTTGGCGAATCGGTGCGACAAGTTCTTTGGCAAAAACAAAAGCTGCCCAACTGGCCGCTAAAATACTGAAAATAAGGACTAAAGAGAGAGTTAACGTAAAACTGAATTTTAAAGAATCGCGTAAATAGTTAAACTCTTGATAGGCGGTATAGGCTTCTTCAACCGAGCTGGCAAGCCCACTGATGTCTTCGGGTACGGTGTAAATTGCTTGTAAGTAGCGTTTTGGGTTAGTGTTTTTGATTTCAACAATTGCTCGAACAATGAGGCCTTGATCCTGGCTAGGCTCTAGGCCGATAAACTCTCGATTTTGTCTTGCCAATAAAAGACTTGAGCTATCAGGCGTATTAGGAATCAGTACACCGGGGTCAAGGTTTGTTGTTGCAATTATTTGCCCCTGTTTTGAGAAGGTGGTGAGCTCACTGGCATCTGTTTGCGCCCTTAGGCCTGCTAAAGATAACGATAAAAAAATGTCACTTTGGTTTTCTAATTCAGTCGCGAGCTGGCGAGTTTCTTTTATTAAGGAAAGTGTGCGATTATCCAAGGATCGGCGACTTAACATCAGTGAGCTTTGCATGGCGGTGTCAATTTTTGCATCAAACCAACTGTCGATACTTTGGTGTAATAACTTCCCCGAGAAATAAAAAACAATACCTGTTGGAACAACGGAAATTGCAAAAAACAGCAAAACAATGCGGGCCGTGATTCTAGACCCGACTGCTTGGCTTGAAAATTGACGCCATAACCAGTGAATATTTGAAATTAACAGGCCCAGTAAAAAAACAGTTCCCGCAAGATTGATGATGATCAGTGTGGAGAATAAGTTCCCGAACTCTGAGCTGGATTCCGTCGCGTGCGTCATTAAATAGAGACTGAAAAGCAGGCTGAGAAAAACACCGGCTGGGATGAGGAAATTTCTCTTTTTTAGTGAGCTAAAGGACATTGAAATGTATTGCTGTGTAAGTACCAACCTGAGGTAATATAAGCTAAGGGTCGCATAGGGAGCGGGAGTGCTTCAATGTCGAGGTATGCGTTTAACGATGCGCTGATATTAAGGTTGTGGCTGGTTTTTAATGCATGAACTGGAATGTCGTTAAGTGTCCCCAGGGCGTTTAAAGCGGCTGAGAGGCTGGAAAAATTATGATGTATCTTGTTGGTCGAGTTGGAGACGAGATAGGTTTTGGCTAAGGTGTGGTATTTGAGTTGATAAGGGAATGAGAGCTGATGATGGTATTTTTCCCATAGCCATTTTCTAGATTCAGTGATGGACAGGTCCACGTTAAAAGTCAGACTAATTCCATTGTGTAAGGCATCAATGGCTTCATCACTTAGGTGGTAATGTATTTGAGCATTCAAAAAGTATGTCTTGTCTTGAAGTATAAGCTCAGCGGATTCTATGTTAATGCTTGCTTTTTCTTCTGCATGGCTGGTTCCAAAAGAGGTCAGTAAAATCAATATGAGAATAAAGCAGGAGGCTGGCTGAAAAAGGCGCATGGGCGTTAGATTTTTTTTATACATGCGTAATAAAAACCGTCCATATTGTTATCACCAGGCAAAATTTGTCGGCCGTATTCACACGGCAGTCCCCATTCTGCGGCAATTTTAATTTCTTTTGCGTCAGCGTGTCTGGCCATAAAAGAAGCAATTTGCTGGCTGTTTTCTGCTGATAATATAGAGCAGGTGGCGTACAAAAGCACACCCTTTTTATCGAGTAAGGCCCACATTTTATCTAGGAGCTTACTTTGGAGTTCAGTGAGGGCAGGAATGTCAGATGGTTTTCTGAGCAATTTAATGTCGGGATGACGTCGAATAACGCCGGTAGCAGAACAAGGGGCGTCTAACAAAATACGATGGAAAGGGTCGCCACTAAACCACGTGTTTGTTTCTAAGGCGTCAGCCGTAATGACATCTGCGCTAAGTTGCAGTCGTTGCAGATTTTCGATAACGCGCTGATTGCGTTTTTCATCAATATCAAGAGCCAATAACGAAGCGCTGCTTGGCGAACTTTCCAGTAGGTGGGCTGTTTTTCCGCCGGGTGCGGCGCACACGTCTAAAATGCGTTGGTCTGGCTGAATGTTCAGCAAATCTGCGGCCAGTTGCGCAGCCCCGTCTTGGACAGAGGCGGTGCCTTGCCAAAAATCGGGCAACTGATCAACGTTTACGGGTTGGTTAAGGGTGAGGCCTGACGAATTAAAGGGGTTTGTCGTGGCCGTGAGACCGTTTTGTTCTAATTGTTTAAGGTAGGTTTCTCGAGAGCACTTTTTTTGATTAACCCGTATCGACATGGGTGGGTATTGATTGTTTTCATGGAGAATATCTGCCGTACGTTCACCCCAGTTTTCAGTCAGTTGATGGACCAACCACTCAGGGTGAGAAAAACGTTGGGTGATCTGTGCGTCTACGGCTTGCTCGAGTGATTCTCTATTGCGTAAAAAGTTTCTTAAAACCCCGTTTAGGACTCCTTTAGCCCAGCTTTTTTTGCTGTTTCGGCAAAGGTTGACGGTTTCAGATACCGCGGCGTGATCGGGGGTATTAAGGTAGATAAGCTGATAGAGACCCACTAAGGCGAGCACAGTAATATCTAAGTCTTTTGCTTTAAAAGGTTTTTTAAGTAAGCTATTAAGAATAGCTTCCAGCCGTTCGTACCAGCGCAACGTTCCGTAGCATAACTCGCGACTGAACGCGCGTTCCCTTGCTTCAAGGTTTTCACTTAGTTCAAGAGCTTCCGTCAATGATATGCCGTGTTGAAGAACGGAGCAAATAACAGTTACAGCCGTTTCTCGGGCGGATAAAGGGCGGTTGTCTTTTTTATTCATTTAGCCTAGCGTCAGGCCGTCAATTTTATGGGCCGAAAGGTAAGCGTTAGCGGGCATTCTTCGCTTGTTGATGGGTTGTAACTCGATGATTTCAAGGAAGTTATCGTTGCAGGCGACAAATAGTTTGTTACCGTTGATTTTTATTTGCCCAGGGGCCAGTATGGCGGGCTCGTTGGTTGTTTTTGCTTGCCAGATACGTAAAGGTTTGCCCTCGAGGAGGGTATGAGCAACGGGCCAAGGGTTGTAACCTTGTATGGCTTGCTGGATGGTTGCAGCAGGCTGGTTCCAATCGAGGAGAGCCTCTTCTTTACTGAGTTTTTTAGCATAGCTTGCCTCCTTATCTGATTGAGGGTCAGGTGCCAGTTGATTTGTCTCAACTAAAGGCAACAAGTTTAATAATGCGCGAGCACCCAGTTTGGCTAACTTGTCGTGCAGACTGCTGGAGGTGTCTTCTGGCTCAATATAGCAGGTTTGTTTAGACAGTATGTTGCCAGTATCCAGGCCTTTATCCATCTGCATAAGGGTAACACCCGTTTCTTTGTCGCCCGATAAGATAGCTCGTTGGATGGGCGCGGCGCCCCGCCAGCGAGGTAACAAAGAAGCATGTATATTGATGCAGCCAAAGCGTGGCATTTTTAAAACTTTTTCAGGCAGAAGGAGGCCATAGGCGACAACAATGATGAGGTCAGCTTGGTAGCTTGCTAAGGTGTCGAGTGCTTCAGAGGATTTAAAATTTATCGGTTGCTCAACGGGTATTTGAGCCTCTAAAGCGCATTGTTTTACGGGGCTCATTTGAATCTTTCGCCCCCTTCCTGCTGGTCTGTCTGGTTGAGTGTAAACGGCACATATTTTATGTGCGGTTGAGATGAGGGCCTCCAACGTTGGCACAGAGAAATCGGGTGTGCCTGCGAAAATAATATTCATCTGAAGTCTATAGGACGGGATCAGATTGCGCGTTTTCTTTGGATTGGGCTTTGTGATGTTGCACCAATTTTTTTCGAATACGATTACGCTTTAGTGGTGACAAATAATCAATAAATAATTTGCCGTCGAGGTGGTCAATTTCATGTTGAATGCAAACGGCGAGAAGACCATCAGTGCTCAGCTCGAAAGTCTCACCTTGGCTGTCTAGCGCCTTAACGGTAATAGACTCAGCCCTTTCGACATCTTCGTAAAAACCAGGTACGGAGAGGCAGCCTTCTTGCATCATCTCAATACCGTCTTTATGGGTAATAATCGGGTTGATAAAACAAAGAGGTTCGTTTTTATCTTCTGATACATCAATCACAATAAGCCGCTTATGAAAATTTACCTGTGTGGCAGCTAACCCAATGCCGGGCGCGTCGTACATGGTCTCATACATATCATCTATAAAGCAGCGTAAATCATCATCAATAGCAGTGATGTCAGTTGCTTTGGTTCTAAGACGGTTGTCGGGAAAATGTAGAATCTCTAATTTGGCCATATTGAAATAGTAGAAATGTGCGTTTGTGCTCAACTGTTTAGGGGGAATTCTAACTAATTTAGGTTAAACTTTGAATAGTGAATATTTTAGGCTAGACTTAAGGCAATTTCTTAAATTGCCAATAAAAAGGAAGATCATGGCTATAAAAAAATTATTAGTGTTGATGTTGAGTATGTCATTAAGTTGGACTGTATGGGCTGAAGACATTAAACTGAATCCATCCCACCCTGATCGTTACGTTGTTGTCAAAGGCGATACGCTTTGGGATATCTCGGCACGTTTTTTACAAACACCATGGCGATGGCCTGATATTTGGCAAGCAAATGATCAGATTGCAAACCCGCATTTAATTTATCCTGGGGATATTATCGAACTGGCTTTTATTGATGGTAAGCCGGTGTTGAGGTTGAAAAGAGGTGATGGCAAATTGTCGCCATCTATTCGTCGCTCTAGCTTGGATGATGCGATTCCCGCAATACCAATTGATGCGATTGCTGCATTTTTGAATAGCCCAAGGGTGATGACTCAGGAAGAATACGACTCTGCACCGTATGTCGTGGCATTTGATGATGAGCATATTTTGGGTAGTGCAGGTTATAAGGCTTATGTGCGTTCCTTCGTAGATGGTATTGCAGATGGTTACATTGTTGTTCGTCAGGGTGAGGAATATTTGGATGGAGAAACAGGTGAGTCGTTAGGGTTTGAATCAATTTATATTGCTGAGTCAGCGGTCAAATTAAAAGGGGATCCTGCCACGGTTGTGTTATCGAGATCAACACGAGAAGTACGCAAAGGCGACCGCTTGTTGCCAGCGATTGAAGGGCCGATTATTCAAAATTACTTTCCTCATGCCCCGGATAGTGAGATTCGTGGACGCATTGTCGGTATTGTGGACGGCGTTTCTAAAGTTGCGCAATTTGATGTGGTGGTGATTGATCGTGGTGTGCAAGACGGAGTTGAAGTAGGGCATGTGCTTAAAGTAGATCGAGCTGGCGAAACGGTCAGAGATGTTGTTAAAGGCGGTGGCGCGGAAGTGAAGTTACCTGATGAAGAAGCGGGTGTGTTGATGGTCTTTCGTGTGTTTGACCGCGTTAGCTACGGTTTAGTGATGGAGAGTCAGCGTGTTATTCATCGTCATGATGTAGTCCGTACGCCATAACCTTGAGTCGTGTAAGTCGGCCTGGCGAAGAAAATTCTTCGTCAGGCCTTTCTGTTTCTGAACGCAATTCTTGGCTCGCGTTGTGGCGAGTGAAAGGCGTTGGGGCAAAGACGTATTTATCGCTTCTGGAAGTTTTTTCCAAGCCGTCAAACGTTTTCTTGGCCTCAATTTCCGAGTTAGAGAACGCAGGTGTTTCTAGCGCTGTTGCTCAGCAAATCAAACGTCTTGATTGGCACGTAATAGACCCTGATTTAAAATGGTTGCAGCGCGAGGACTGCCACTTAATGTGCTGGAACGATGAAGACTACCCGACGTTACTAAAAGAAATTCCTGATCCGCCTCCTGTTTTATTTATTCGTGGTGATCGCAATTTATTAGATTCTTTACAGGTCGCCATGGTGGGCACGCGAAACCCATCGCCAATGGCAATGAAAACAACGCGGGCATTTGCAAAAAGTTTTGCAGACTTTGGGTTAACAGTAACCAGTGGTTTGGCCCTTGGCGTTGACCAAGCAGTCCACAAAGGAGCTTTAGACGGCACAGGTAAAACAATAGCAGTGGCGGCTACTGGGTTGGATAGAGTGTATCCTGCGAGTCATAAAGCGCTGGCTGAAGAGATCATTAAAACGGGTGCCTTGGTGTCCGAGTTTCCCATTGGGACACAACCCAAACCCGGGTATTTTCCCAGACGAAATCGAATTATCAGTGGCTTAAGCTTAGGTGTCTTGGTGGTTGAGGCAGCCATCAAAAGCGGGACATTAGTTACCGCTAAGCATGCGATGGAGCAAGGTCGCGAGGTGTTTGCCATTCCAGGCTCGATTCATAATCCGCTTGCTAAAGGTTGCCATCATTTGATTCGCCAAGGGGCAAAATTGGTTGAGACAGCGGACGACGTGCTTGAAGAGCTAGGTCACTTATCTCTAGCGGCTGTCAGTAAGGAAAATGGGCAGAATAAAGCCATGGCAGAAAATGAATTAGCAATTGAAGGCGACTACGCGGCTTTACTTGATAAAATGGCGTTTGACCCCACGTCAGTGGATGAACTGATAGCAGAAACTCATTTTACAGCCGAAGAAATTTCGTCTATGTTATTAGTAATGGAGCTTGAAGGTTTAGTATCATCTGCGCCGGGCGGCCTATTCTATCGGTGTTCCACCAAATAAAAAGAGATAAAATTGAAAGAAATGAAAGAAACCATTTTTGAAGTGCTTGTGTATTTGTTTGAACATTATATGGATATAGGCGAAGAAAACGTTATTGAGCAAGGCAAATTAAAAACAGAATTATTGGAAGCAGGCTTCACAGAAAATTATGTTGAAAGGGCCTTTGATTGGATGGACGAGTTGACACATCAACCATCCGCGGTGGTTGAGAATTACGTCGGGCAAAATGCCGTCAGAATTTATTCAGATGAAGAGCGTTTGCGCTTCGATGTGGATGCGCAAGGCTTTTTATTATTTTTAGAACAAACTGGCATCATAGACGTAACCCGTCGCGAGCTCATTATTGATAGGGCCATGGCGTTAGGCGACACACTACTGTCCGTGGAGCATGTAAAATGGGTGGCATTAATGGTGTTATTCAGCCAAACAGGAATGGAAGGGCATTATTCACAAATGGAAGAGCTGGTTTACGGCGATATTCCATTCGAACTTCATTAGGTTTTCTATATGTCAGCTCTCGTTATTGTTGAGTCACCGGCAAAAGCCAAGACGATTGAAAAATATTTAGGCAAAGGGTTTACGGTGCTGGCATCGTACGGCCATGTGAGGGACCTAATCCCGAAAGAGGGAGCGGTTGACCCTGGACATGATTTCGCCATGAAATATTCCTTGGTCGAAAGAAATCAGCGCCATGTTCAAGCTATTGCCAAGGCAATGAAAAAGGCCGATGAGCTTTATCTTGCAACTGACCCAGATAGGGAAGGAGAAGCGATTTCTTGGCATGTTGCTGAGCTCTTAAAAGAAAAAAAGCTACTGAAAGACAAGCCAGTTCATCGAGTTGTTTTTCATGAAATAACAAAAAAATCTATCCAAGAAGCCATAAAAGAGCCGCGTGAGTTGTCAATGGATATGGTGGATGCGCAACAAGCGAGGCGAGCTTTAGACTATCTGGTCGGGTTTAACTTATCGCCCTTGCTCTGGAAAAAAATCAGGCGTGGCTTGTCTGCGGGCCGCGTGCAAAGCCCTGCTTTAAGATTAATAGTTGAGCGTGAACTGGAAATAGAGGCCTTTAATAGTCGCGAATACTGGAGTATAGAGGCTGCCGTCAAAGCCTCTGAACAATCCTTTAAAGCAAAATTAACCCATGTTGATGGCGAAAAACTGACACAGTTCAGCATTGAGAATGCGGGCGATGCGAATAAAGTTAAAGATGATGTTGTTGCCGTTGCCGCTGGTAAATTATTGGTAAAGAAGTTACAAAAGAAACAACGTAAACGAAACCCTGCGGCGCCGTTTACGACCTCAACATTGCAACAAGAGGCGTCCAGAAAGTTAGGGTTTACCACCAAAAAGACGATGCAGATAGCTCAGCAATTGTATGAAGGCGTAACAATTGGCCCAGAATCAGTGGGTTTAATTACCTACATGAGAACCGACTCGGTGAATTTAGCGGATGAGGCGGTGGCAGAAATTCGTGAACTTATACAATCTCGTTATGGCAAAGAAAACTTGCCTAAGTCGCCCCCCGTTTACAAAACAAAGTCAAAGAATGCGCAAGAAGCGCATGAGGCAATTCGCCCTAGTTCATCTGCACGAATCCCAGAAGAAATCAGAGGTTCGTTGTCAAATGATCAATATAAACTTTACTTGCTAATTTGGAAAAGGGCGGTCGCAAGCCAAATGATTCAGGCATTGATTGACGGGGTAAGTGTAGATCTCACTTGTGGCAAAGGGTACGTCTTTCGTTCAACCGGTTCAACTGTCAATAAGCCCGGTTTCATGTCAGTTTATCTGGAAGGCAAGGATGACAGTAAAGAGGATGATGATAACAAGGAAAGCTTGTTGCCGCCGATGAAGGAAGGTGAACTGATTGATTTACTGGACGTGGTGCCTAACCAGCACTTCACTGAACCGCCTCCCAGGTATGGTGAAGCGAGTTTGGTAAAGGCGCTTGAAGAGCGTGGCATTGGGCGCCCGTCGACGTATGCTTCGATCATTTCAACCTTGCAAAACCGTGATTACGTTGAACTGGAATCAAAACGTTTTTACCCAACGGATGTTGGTCGGATCGTTAATAAATTCCTAACACAGCATTTCACTAATTATGTAGATTATGATTTTACTGCAAAATTAGAAGACGATTTAGATGCTGTTTCAAGAGGTGAAACGCAATGGCTGCCCTTAATGAGAACATTTTGGGAACCGTTTAAAACGCTGATAGATGATAAGGAGGAGAGTGTTCAGCGCAGTGATGTGACGCAGGAAGCGATAGATGAGAAATGCCCAGAATGTGGTAAGCCACTTTCCATTCGGCTAGGGAGGAATGGGCGGTTTATAGGCTGTACTGATTACCCTGATTGCAGTTATACACGCAATCTTAATGAGGATGCAGCTTCAGTTGAGCCAGAAATTGTTGAGGGAAGAAAATGCCCTAAATGCGAATCTAATCTCATCATTCGTTCCGGGCGCTACGGTAAATTTATCGGTTGTAGTGCCTATCCGGACTGCAAGCATATGGAGCCGCTGGAAAAGCCTAAAGATACAAATGTTGTTTGCCCCGAGTGCAAAAAGGGAACTATACTAGAGCGAAAATCTCGGAAGGGTAAAATATTTTATTCGTGCTCTAATTATCCTAAATGTAAGTACGCATTATGGAATGAGCCCATAAATGAGCCATGCCCAAGTTGCCATTGGCCTGTTTTAACCTTAAAAACAACCAAGCGGCGTGGTACCGAGAAAGTTTGTCCACAGCAAGATTGTTCTTATGTAACGCCTTGTGAAGAAATTACTAAACCAGAATAGATAAAGAGAATTATGCAAAATAAAGAAACATTTGTAGCCGTTTTAATGGGGTCAGATTCCGATTTTCCTGTTATGCAATCAACGTTAGACGTGCTTAAAAGCCTAGATATTCCATTTGAAGTGAGGGTAACCTCTGCGCACAGAACACCTGCTGAAACACATGCCTATGTGACAGATGCAGATGCCAGAGGTTGTGCCGTCTTTATTGCAGCCGCGGGTTTGGCTGCTCACTTGGCTGGAGCGGTTGCTGCGAATACGGTCAAGCCAGTGATTGGTGTGCCTTTGGATGCAGGTTCGTTAAAAGGTCAAGATGCTCTTTTATCGACAGTACAAATGCCGGGCGGTATTCCTGTGGCGAGTGTTGCAATTGGAAAACCAGGTGCAAAAAACGCGGCGTACCTTGCGGCTCAAATTCTTGCGTTGTCAGATGAGAGTGTGGCACAGCGTGTGCGTGACGATCGAAAAGCATCGGCAGAAGCCGTAATCAAGAAAAACCAAGAGTTACAAGAAAAGCTTCAGCAAGGGTAAAACGCCTGTGCCATCGGCTTGGCAAAAGAAGTGCTTTGTGAATCGACTCCACGCAGGTGGGGTCGTTGCTTATCCAACTGAAGCGGTGTTTGGTTTGGGGTGTGATCCCTTAAACCGTGAGGCTGTTAATCACTTGTTTGATTTAAAGGGGCGGTCTCAAGACAAAGGGTTGATCCTGATAGCCTCTAAGCTTTCTCAATTAAGCCTTTATATACAGCCTTTAAGTGAGTCGCTTCTTTCCATCATTAATGAGCAGGGAGAGCAGCCGACGACTTGGCTATTACCTGCAAAACAAGGTGTGCCCGATTGGCTAACGGGTGGGCGCGATAAAATTGCCATTCGATTAATTCGGCATGCTTTGGCAAAAGAGTTGTGTGAGCTGGCCGATATGGCGATTGTATCGACCAGTGCCAATAAGTCAGGTTGTTTGCCAGCAAAAACAGCAAATCAAACCCGTTTAAAGTTTTCCAAAAAAGATGTTTACACGATTAATGGTCAAGTTGGTTCATCTAGATCGCCCAGTCGGATAATAGACCCTGTACTGAATATACAGCTTCGCTAATTAATAAAGAGTGATTACTAATGTCATCTCCCAGTATAAAACGCGTTAAAGAGTATTTGCTGACGTTGCAAGATACGATCTGTTCTGCATTAGAAGGTCTCGAGGAAGACGGCTGTTTTAGAGAAGATCAATGGGATAGGGGAGACGGTACAGGAGGCGGTCGCACGAGAGTCTTGGAGCAGGGCAAGGTATTTGAACAAGCGGGCGTTAATTTTTCGCATGTACAAGGAAACGCATTACCAACTTCAGCAACACAACACAGACCAGAATTAGCCGGAAGGCGTTTTGAGGCACTTGGCGTTTCACTGGTTATTCATCCCCGTAATCCATACGTGCCGACCTCACATGCCAATGTGCGTTTTTTCATAGCAGAAAAAGATGGAGAGGCTCCTATTTGGTGGTTTGGTGGGGGGTTTGACTTAACGCCCTATTATGGCTTTGAAGACGATGTCGTGCATTGGCACCAACAAGCTAAGAAAGCCTGTGACCCGTTTGGTGAAGCGGTCTACGCTGAATATAAACAATGGTGTGATGATTACTTTTTTTTAAAACACCGCAATGAGCCACGTGGTGTGGGTGGCTTGTTTTTTGATGATTTAAATACGGGTGGCTTTGAGAATTGTTTTAAGTTCATGCAAAGCGTGGGTGATCATTACATTCCAGCGTATTTGCCAATAGTTGAACGACGAAAAAACTGTTCATACACAGAAAAAGAACGAGATTTTCAGCTTTATAGAAGAGGGCGTTACGTCGAGTTCAATTTGGTCTGGGACAGAGGGACCTTATTTGGGTTGCAGACCGGTGGGCGGACAGAGTCCATCTTAATGTCATTACCGCCACAGGTTAAGTGGCGGTACGATTGGAGCCCAAGGCCGGGTTCTGCAGAAAGTAAGCTCTATGAGTTTTTTTTGCAGCCTAAAGATTGGCTTGCCTAGGCAAGTCAATCAGCGCTATGAGTTGTTATTAGCCTCATCAAGGGCGAGTTGGCTAGACGCTTCCGAGAGCTTGTTTTTTTCGGCTAATTGTTGGATAACTTTATCGAGACCACCGGCTGCTTTGATGGTTTTAGAGAAGCTCGCTTTGTAATTTGTTACCATGCTAATGCCTTCAATGATAACGTCGTAAGCTTTCCATTCACCTGTTTCATTTAGAGCCATTCGATAGTCAACCGCAACGGGTGGGCGAGAGGGTTGGATAATTTCAGTTTTAACGATCAATCGCTTCTTTGTTGAATCAAATGACATAGGGATGAAATGAACTGTCCATTCGTCAAACTCTTTGAAAGCAGTCGCGTAAGTGTTAACAAGTAGGCCTTTAAATTCCTTTTGAAATTGAACTTTTTGTTCATCGTTTGCCTTGCGCCAATATTTACCCAGCACAAGTTTGGAGACCTTGTCTAAATCGACGCGAGGTTCCAGGATTTCATTGACGAGTTCAAAGACATAATTACGATCGTCTAATTTACTTTTATCATTTTGCACAACCTCATAAAGTAAATCTGATGTTTCTTTGATAACTTGTTGAGGCGCATTTAGGCTATTAGCACTTGCCTGTGCCGACAGGCAGACCAAAAGAGTAAATAGCCCAGCGTTTAAAAGTCCATTTATTTTATTCATTGCATACACCTGGTTTTTATTTTTTGTTTAGTTAATTAACAGACCAGATCATGGTCTAATTTATTACGTTGATAAGGCTGTTTTTATTAATTTTTTTTAGTATGCCTATCTTTTTATATTGATGTGAGCTTAACAAGCCATATTAATAGTAGCCGCCTTAGCTGAACCGTTGATGACTGGTCGTTAAAAGGCGGATACACTGACGATAATGATCATATAAGCTATTTCCAATAATTCAATGGCTGCTGCTATTTAGCCTAATCCTATTGTAGTTTATAGCACAACCTTCCTGTGAAAATAGGTAAACCTTGTCAATACTAGCTTCAAATAAAGTGTCATTCAAGTTTTGCTCGTTAAATGGAAAAATTTATCGTTGTTTTTATCTTTTCAATTTTTCCGTAAAAAGTCACTTTGAAAGAAGGTGATTAATATTGGGAAATATAAAGGTTAATAGATTAAATAGCCGTGTTTTATATGCGTTTTGTAGAAAGTCAGTTGATCAGTCTAATTTTCTAAGGCGATCAAACGAGTAAGTCGTTAAAATAATAACGATTGGTGACAGTTTGGAAAGGTCAATAAAATGAAGTTTGATAAAACAAAGGCAATTCTCGCAACGAGACCACGACGAATGCGTTCGGCTGATTTCAGCCGACGTTTAATGCGCGAAGCCTCATTAACAGCGGATGATTTAATTTATCCCATCTTTGTTATAGACGGTGAAAATCAGCGTCAGCCTGTTGATTCTATGCCGGGAATTGAGCGCGTTAGTCTTGATTTGTTATTACAGGAGGCACGTGAAGTTTTTGGGCTGGGCGTACCAGCAGTGGCTCTTTTCCCTGTCACTTCAAGACAGGCCAAAACCGATTTAGCTGATGAGGCATGGAACCCTGATGGTCTTGCGCAAAGAGCCGTTCGAGCTTTAAAAGGCGCCTTGCCAGAACTGGGCGTGATAACCGATGTTGCCTTGGACCCATTTACAACTCATGGCCAGGATGGGCTAGTGAATAGCGAAGGCTATGTTCTAAATGATGAAACTGTTGACGTGTTGGTAAAACAAGCCTTATCTCATGCTGAGGCGGGAGCAGATGTCGTTGCGCCATCGGACATGATGGATGGTCGTGTCGGCGCCATACGCGATGCTCTGGAAGTGGCTGGCTATACGAATACGAAAATTTTGGCGTATTCGGCTAAGTATGCATCAAGTTTTTATGGCCCGTTTAGAGAGGCAGTGGGTTCAGCAGCACAACTGGGCTCGGGAAATAAAGACAGTTACCAAATGGATTGTGCGAATAGTAATGAGGCCTTGGTTGAAGTAGCGCTGGATATTGAAGAGGGTGCTGATATGGTCATGGTGAAGCCTGGGATGCCCTACTTGGATATTATCAGGCGTGTAAATGACGAGTTTGATATTCCCGTATTTGCTTACCAGGTGAGCGGTGAATACGCTATGTTAAAAGCGGCGGCTCAACACGGCTGGCTTGATGAGCGTGCGGTGGTTTTAGAGTCTTTACTGGCGTTTAAACGGGCTGGCGCAAAGGGCGTGTTAAGCTATTTTGCTAAAGATGTTGCCCGTTGGTTAACGGAAGAGAAGCCGTAATGGATCGATACGCGGTATTTGGCTTTCCTATCAGTCACAGTAAGTCTCCCTTCATTCATCAGCAATTTGCCAAGCAAACAGGTCAGCAGATAAGGTATGAAGCAGAAGAAGTCAGGCCAGAAAATTTTGATGCGGCAGTGGAAGTCTTTTTTAAAGAAAGTGGGAAAGGCCTCAATTGTACGGTTCCTTTAAAAGAGTTAGCTTATGAAAAAGTTGATCAGTTAACGGAAAGAGCAAAATTTAGTGGGGCCGTTAATACGATTAAGCGTCAAGATGATGGTTCTTTATTGGGCGATAATACTGATGGCATTGGCTTATTAACCGATCTCTGCGTTAACCTTGGCTTGGACATAGAGGGAAAGCGCGTTCTCGTGCTTGGAGCTGGGGGTGCATCTCGTGGCATTATAGGGCCTTTGTTAAAAGAAAAACCCTTAGAGTTTTTTTTGGCGAACAGGACAGTAGCAAAGGCAAAAGCAATGGAAGAACTGTTTGCACCCATTGGCGTTATTCATGCTTGTAGCTATGAAAGTTTGCATGGGCATCAGTTTGACATCGTGTTGAATGCAACCTCAGCCAGTTTGACTGGCCAACTGCCTCCGCTGGCGGATAAACTGCTGGCAGAAGGGGCACTGTGCTATGACTTGGCTTATAGTCAGGAACCCACCGCCTTTATGCTTTGGGCACAGGAGCAAAAAGCTCAACTGATTAAGGATGGGTTGGGCATGTTGGTAGAGCAGGCAGCGCATGCCTTTTATCTTTGGCGCGGGGTGATGCCGAATAGTCAAACAGTACTTGCACGACTGAAGCAAGAAAAAAGCTAACTGACAAGAGCGGTTAGCTGGATTTAAATGGACAGATAAATTCAATCAAGCTGATAAGGATTCCAGTATCTGGTCCGCCCATCGGCACGCAGCTGGGTAATTATTTGGAAGGCTTTCGGAGCAATATTCACCGGTTGATTCGTATTGAATGATTTCCTTAAGGGCATGCCCCATTTTGCCTTCATGAGTCAGTAGAGCTTGACTGATCTCTGGATCAAGAGACATCGATTTGATGATGCTCTCTAAGGGCGCATCAAGCATAGCATCGAAAACGGATAAAACGCCGCTGAGAAAATAGCTGTTGCTATTGGTTAGGTTTGCTCCTTTTGCAAACAACTCAGCTTGTCGTGCTCTGACTAAGGCTAATCGAAGCAGTTCATCAGGTTTTGAAGAGATGTTGCGTAAGGTCAGTAACGTAACCCATTTTTTGAAATCGTTGACGCCAAGAATAACAAAGGCCTGTTTAATTGAATGGATAGGATTGGAAAAAGAAAAATGGGCTGAATTTACGTACTTTAATAACAAAAAGGTTATGTTTGGGTCTTCCTGGATAATTTCTTCTAGCCTCTCAAATGAGATATCATCTTGATGGATGCTGGATAAAAGTTTTGTTTTTACCAAGGTGTTGGCATTTAATGAAGAGCCTTTGATTGTTTCGGGTTTGCTAAAGAAAAAACCTTGAAACAGTGTGCAGCCAATGCCTTTGTAGGTTTTGTAGTCGTCATAAGTCTCAATTTTTTCAGCGAGGAACAGAATGTTTTTGTTGGATAGTTTTTTGATAAGGGCCTGATTTTCTTCAGCGTGGTCATAGTTAAATCAAATTTAATGATGTCCGCAAGCTCTATTAAGGGATCCCAGTCTGAGCTGTAAACAAAATCATCTAATGCAAATTTAAAACCCTGTTTTTTTAGGGTGCTGACACGGGTGATCAATGCTGAGTCTGGTTGTATGTCTTCAAGCAGTTATAAAATGATTTTCTCTGAGGGTAAAGCCTCAACATGAGCAGCCATTAAGTCGTCATAAGACATGCTAATAAAGGCCAAGGTGTTATTACTGGCTTGATTCAGGCCAAAATCTAGAATTGATGAGGCGAGGACTTCGTGAGTAATGGAGTGTTCGTTATGTGTCGCCTCATTGGCCGGCTGATATAAAAATTCGAAGGCATATAATTGAAGTGACGTGTCTAAAATAGGCTGACGAGCAAAAGCAAAGGATTGCATTAAAATTATTCCGGTAAGGATAATGTTTGTTCAAGAAGGTATTTATTTTTTAAGCGAACGTAATTTTGTGGTGAATAGGTTAAAAATTGCGCCTCTTTTTCATTGATTGGCCGGGCTTTTTTGACTGGTGACCCTACATATAAATAGCCGCTTTCTAGCACTTTGCCGGGAGGAACTAAGCTCCCTGCGCCGATAATGACCTGGTCTTGAATGACAGCACCGTCCATGACTATCGCGCCCATCCCGACTAGGCACTGATTGCCAATGGTGCAACCGTGTAAGGTGACATTGTGCCCGACAGTAACATCTTCTCCGATGGAGACAGGGTAACCGCCGGGATTAAAATCACTGGCATGCGTGACATGGACGACGCTACCGTCTTGAATATTGGACCGAGAGCCAATTTTAATACGGTGAATATCGCCTCTAACAACGGCCAATGGCCAAATAGAAACATCTACACCCAATTCAACATCGCCAATGACAACGGCGGTTTCATGTATAAAAGTAGATTCATCCATGAGAGGGGTTGTTGACTCAAAAGATTTAACGTGCATCGATACTGTCCTGTTCTATACTTCGCAGAGGAATTGTTAAAAGGAGAATAATATGAGTGTAGCAGGTTTTATCACCTTAGCTATTATGGTCGTATTAACAGGCTATGGAATCGCGCTGTATAACGGCATGGTGAGTTTGAAGCACGGCGTCTCTAAGGCCTGGTCAAATATTGATGTGTTACTCAAGCAACGGCATGATGAATTGCCAAAATTGGTTGAAACATGTCAGCAATATATGAAGCATGAACAAGGTACGCTGGAAAAGGTGATGCAGGCACGTTCGGGAGTATCCAATGCATTGGGCCAATCAGATGTTTCTGCTCTTGGTCGAGCTGAAACTCAGATGCGCCAAGGGTTGATGAATTTATTTGCCGTTGCGGAAGCGTATCCCGACTTAAAAGCGAATGAATCATTCAAAGAGCTGCAAAAACGAATCAGTCAGTTAGAAAATAATATTGCAGATCGACGCGAATTTTATAACGAAAGTGTGAACTTAAATAATGTACGCATTGAACAATTTCCTGATGTATTAATTGAAAAATTGTTTCACTTCAAACCGTTTGATTTGCTGGAATTTGAAGAGGCTGATTTGGCGGATGTCAGTGTAAAAAAACTATTTGAATAATGACAGATTTGCCTTATGCCATACAGCGGCTACCTGAAAATGAATTTTGGTTCTATTTTGTTGTTTTATGCCTTGTGTCAGCGGTGGGCTTGTATTTTTTCTTTCGATTTTTATGGCGTTATCGCCTTATGCAGGACACGCCAACGTCCCGTATTAGGTCAGCATCACAAGGCTATAATGAATTTGAAGGAGCCGCTAAACTGTTGCCGGGTGAGCCGATAGTTGCACCTTTAACGAAATTACAATGTGTTTGGTATTGGTATAAAGTTGAGGAAAAACAATCACATTATGTTCGAGGGCGTAGCCGCACACGATGGAGAACTTATGAAACCGGAGTGAGTGACGGTGTCTTTTGTTTACAAGGCAAAACCGGTAAGGCCATTATTAACCCAGATGATGCGGAAGTCATTCATTCAGTAGCAGATACCTGGTACGGCAGCACGCCTTTTCCAACCGCCGGCCCAAGAGGCTTTGGTTCCGGGGCGTTTGCGTTTGGTAAACGGTATCGTTATAGCGAAAAGCGTATTCATGAAGAAGATGATTTATATGTCCTTGGCGATTTTAAATCCTTTAGAGAAATGGACTTACCGACGCAAAATGAATCGTTGTCAGCTATTTTGACTCGCTGGAAAAGTAATCCACAAATGTTGTTAAATCGATTTGACGAAAATAGAGACGGGACGATAGATTCAGACGAATGGGAAAAAGCTGTGCTGATCGCCAGAACTCAATTACACCACGAAACACTCAAGCAAAGCGATGCAGGTGTTGATCATTTAATTGAAAAACCGATGAATAGCCGTCAGCCATTTTTAATTTCTACTCAAGATGAAGCCGCCTTGATCAGGCGATTTCAATATAAATCATATGCCGCATTGCTGTGCTTTTTTGCCAGTGGCGTCGCGGCCATTTGGGCATTTAATATTCGCTTTTAATACGTTCAGGCTCAGTTGGTGAGTAAGCCAGCGATTTTTGTAAGGGTTTCGTTAGATAGCACGCCACTGTGTGCGTAAGGGGTGGTCCGATGCCTGAGTTATCTCTGCGATAACGGTTGGCTGGGTCCATTGCTGTCCTTGATCTTTTGAATATTGTGCGGGCATTTTTGTGCGGCATTTGGATGAATGCTTTCTAAATCAGCCACGTTATATCACCGACTTGTTTAACAAAAGGGTGGCGGCATTGGGAGAATCATCAAGGTAAAAAACCAAGAATTAATAGAACATGTTTGGTTATTTTCATTGTTATTCCAACCTAAAATTTGAGTTGCAAAATTCTACAGATAGCCCGTTCGGTTGAGAATGTGACAAATTGTCGCGGCCGGATAAAACTGTTGAGACTTGGAAGCCATTAAGAAGCATGCGAAAATATGTTAATTTTCAAATACATAAAAATACGATGAATCCTCTTTTAGAAAACCATGAATTACCTCAATTTAGTGAAATAAAGCCCGCTGATATTGAGCCGGCAATCGATAACGTTTTAGAGCAAAATAAGAAACAAATAGCCTCTTTATTGAGCGAGCAATCAGTATACAGTTGGCAAAATTTAGTGCACCCGATTGAATTAATGGATGATCATTTAAGTCGTGTCTGGTCTCCGGTTAGCCATTTAAATTCGGTGATGAATAATGAAGAATGGCGAACAGCGTACTCAAATTGTTTGCCCAAGCTCAGCGAGTATTCAACGGAGCTTGGTCAAAATAAGGCATTGTATTTAGCCTATCGTTCAATAAAAGATGGGCCTGAATATGCGTCTTTTAGTATGGCGCAAAAAAAGATTATTGATAATGCATTGCGTGATTTTGAATTGTCGGGAGTGGCGTTACCAAGTGATAAAAAACAGCGATATATGGATATATCTCAACAATTATCATCCTTAACCAATCAATTTGAAGAAAACTTGATGGACGCGACCAATGATTGGACTCTGTTAGTTGTCGATGAAAAGGAGTTGGCTGGGCTGCCAGAATCGTCAAGGGATTTGCTTCGTCAAACAGCACAACAAAAAGACAAAGAAGGTTGGATGCTGACTCTGGAATTCCCTTGTTACATGGCGGTAATGACTTATGCAGATAACCGTCAGCTACGTTATGACATTCATCATGCGTTTGTGACCAGGGCATCTGACCAAGGAACAGGCAATAAGAGCTGGGATAATGCTCAAATAATGGACGAGATTCTTGCTTTAAGGCATGAGAAGGCACAACTGCTGGGATATGACAGCTATGCGCATTTATCATTAACCACTAAGATGGCCGAAAAGCCAGATGATGTGCTCGATTTCTTAAATCAGTTGGCGAGTCGTTCTTTGCCGATGGCGAAAAAAGATGTTGCTTCTTTATATGATTTTGCCCGTGAACAAGGGCATGACGGCGATTTGGAGTCTTGGGATGTTGCCTATTATTCAGAAAAATTGCGTGAACAACGATATCAATTTTCGCAGGAACAAGTGAAACCGTATTTTCCTGTGAACCGTGTGCTGAAGGGCATGTTTCAAGTTGTAGAAAAGTTGTATGGCCTTACAATTTCTGAAATAAAGGATGTTGATACCTGGCATCAAGATGTCCAGTTTTTTTCTATTACGGATGAGCATGACGTGCTCAGGGGGTGCTTTTTTATAGACCTTTTTGCTCGGCCACATAAACGTGGAGGTGCCTGGATGGATGAGTGCGCAACCCGTTTTAAAAAGAAACAGGGCGTGCAAACGCCAGTTGCTTATCTAACATGTAACTTTACCCCGCCAATAGGCGATGATCCCTCCTTGCTAACGCATGGTGAGGTGGAGACCTTGTTTCATGAATTTGGCCATGGTTTGCATCATATGCTGACACAAGTCGATTACCTAAGCGTATCAGGTATTCATGGGGTTGAGTGGGATGCCGTAGAGCTGCCCAGCCAATTTATGGAAAATTGGTGCTGGCAAGCGGAAGTGATGCCGCTCATTTCCGGTCACTATCAGACGGGTGAGGCGCTACCACAGGATATGTTTGAAAAAATGTTGGCGGCAAAAAACTTTCAGTCGGGCATGCAAATGGTAAGGCAGATAGAGTTTTCAATGTTTGATTTTCGTATCCACTTGGAGTATGACCCTACCAAAGTATCACAAATTTATAATGTATTAGAACAAGTCAGGGCGGTTGTCAGTGTTGTCAAAACGCCTGACTTTAACCGTTTTCCGAATAGTTTTTCCCATATATTTGCTGGAGGTTATGCAGCGGGTTATTACAGTTATAAATGGGCAGAGGTTCTATCCAGTGATGCCTTTTCATTGTTTGAAGAGAACGGTGTATTTGATGAAACAACGGGGCGTTCCTTTTTGCACAATATTTTAGAGAAAGGCGGCAGTGATGACGCGGTTGAATTATTTACTGCGTTTAGGGGGCGAAAACCGACCATAGATGCTTTATTGAGGCATTCCGGTATAGCAGCTTAACATGTTGAAGCGGTTTTTATTTCTATTGCTTTTTTTGCCGGTTACGGTGAATGCTGCACATATCACCGATAAATTAGTGGCAGGCATGTATGTGAAGCCAAATAATACTCAGCAACCCATTGAGTTGCTTCCGAGTGGTACGCCAATAGAACTCATAGGGGAGGCTAAAGGCTTCGCTAAGGTGCAACTGGTCGATGGAAAAACGGGTTGGGTTGAGAAGCGTTTTATTTCTGAACAGAAACCCGCAAAGGTAAGGTTGCTGTCGTTACAGAGCAAATATCGGCAACTTCAAGAAAAGCTCGACCGTGCAGAGGCCGCCTTGGCGGGTTTAAAACAACCTGCAAAGACGGTAGCGGCGGAGGAAAAGGAAAAAGCTGAAGCTAAATTACAGGTAGAACGGGCTAAAGCAAGAGAGGAGACTCAACCGTCTACAGCAGTAGAGGTTTCAACTCAAAAGGTCTCGAAAAAAGGAGCAAAAGACGGTGATTGGCTTATTTGGGTAGTGTTTTTATTTGCGCTTCTTGTTGTTGCGTTGGCGAGCGTGTATTTTGGGATGAAGATACAAGAGACCCGCTATTTAAAAAGGCATGGAGGCTTTAGGCTTTAGTTATCAAATATATGCATATAACCTAAAGGAATATAAGAATTAAAATAATGGAAAAATAATTTAAGAAACAGTTGTTTAGCGCTATTTTTGTTGAAACTTCCAACGTATAGTCTCCCCTAAAATTATAGTTTATAAAGAGGGGACTTTTATCGTGTCAGAAAAACATTACCAAATATTGATTATCGGTGCAGGAGCAGCGGGTATCACAGTCGCTGCCAGTTTGAAACGTCATTCCGATGGCAAAGCACTTGATATTGCCATCGTCGATCCTTCAGATAAGCACTACTACCAACCGGCCTTCACATTAGTGGGCGGGGGTTGCTACAATTTTGAAAAAACATATCGTTCCACGGCAAATTTAATTCCTAAAGGTGTTCGTTGGATTCAGCAAGCGGCTGTTCAGATTGATGCAGAAAATAATACTGTTGAATTAGACAATGCCAGTAAAGTCACGTATGACTATCTGGTTGTTTGTCCAGGTCTTATTTTAGACTGGGAGGCAATTGAAGGGCTTAAAGAATCGATCGGTAAGAATGGCGTTTGCTCGAATTATTCGCCCGACTATGTGCAGTACACATGGCAATGTGTGCAAGCTCATCGAACCGGCGATAAAGCATTTTTTACTCAAGCGCCGTTACCCTTTAAATGCCCTGGAGCCCCTCAAAAAATAGCCTATTTAGCCGCAGATTATTGGCGGGGGAAAGGTATTTTAGATCAAAGTGAGGTGCATTTTATAAACCCAGGTCCGAGTATGTTTGGTGTGCCTTACTTTGCTAAAGCGTTAACTAAAGTTGCGGATGCTTATGGGATACAGAAAGACCTCCTGCATAAGTTGATTAAAATAGATGGTGAAGCGAAAAAGGCAACATTTGAAGTGGTTGATGGTGATGAGAAAGGTGTGATCAAATCCTTGGATTTCGATATGATTCATGTGACACCCCATCAAAAAACACCTGCGTTTCTGCACGGCTCAACTGTTTCTAATGAAGCCGGTTATGTGGAGGTGCACCAAAATTCAATGCAACATGTTAAATACCCCAATGTTTTTGGTTTGGGGGATGCCTGTTCGACACCAAATTCTAAAACAGCCGCAGCAGTTCGTAAGCAAGCACCAACGGTTGTGGAAAATATTAAGAACTTGATTGATAAGAAACCAGTGGTTGAAACTTACTATGGCTATGGTTCTTGCCCATTAACAACGGCTCGAGGCAAAGTGATGATGGCTGAGTTCATTTACGGTGGTAAAGTCACCCCGACAATGCCGTATGTTGCTAAACCGAATGCGGAGTCCAGTTTGATGTGGTATGCAAAAACGACAGGTCTGCCGCTTTTATATTGGGAGTTTATGCTGAAGGGGTATGAGAAGTTTTTAGAGCCGCACTTGGATTACGATACAGGCGAATAGCGGCTAGCGCGGTCGTTAAAAAGGCGTTCATTTGAACGCCTTTTTTGTATTCAGGCACAGGTGAATCATTGAGAAACTTTAATGTAAAAATATTGCAGATCGTCATCACGTTCATGCAAAAGCATCTCGTGGTCCGACTTATCAATAAAAACACAGATATCAAGATGAGCTGCGGGATCCGTAGCGATTATTTTTATAACGTCTCCCTGGCCAGATTTTTGTAATTGTTGTTTAAGCCTTAGTAAGGGTAATGGGCAGTTTAGGCCCTTCGTATCAAGAAGAATGTCGTATTTCATATCTTAGTTTTTGCTTCGTTGTTACTTTATAATCATTAAGAAAATGACTATTTTAAAATAACAATGGATTATAAGGATTTACGTGATTTTATCTCAAAACTTGAGACATTAGGCGAGTTAAAACGGGTAACTCAAGAAGTTGACCCTCATCTCGAGATGACAGAAATCTGTGATCGGGTTTTACGGCAAAATGGCCCTGCGATTCTGTTTGAAAATCCAAAAGGCTATTCAACACCGGTGTTGACGAATTTATTTGGTACGCCTCGGCGAGTGGCGTTGGGGATGGGGCAAGAGTCGGTAGGGGCGTTAAGTGAGGTTGGGAGCGTCCTTGCTATCTTGAAAGAACCTGAGCCACCAGAAGGCGTTAAGGATGCATGGGATAAGCTGCCTGTGTATAAGCAAGTGCTGAATATGGCGCCAAAGGTCACTAAAAAGCCGGTTTGTCAGCAAGTGGTGATAGAAGGCGAAGCTGTTGATTTATCGGTATTTCCCATTCAGACGTGTTGGCCGGGTGATGCAGGACCCTTGATTACATGGCCGTTGGTGGTGACAAAAGGGCCTTCTTCAAAACGGCAAAATCTAGGGATTTATCGCCAACAGGTGATTGGTCGTAATAAGGTGATCATGCGTTGGTTAGCGCATCGTGGAGGAGCCCTTGATTATAAAGCATGGCAAGAAACACACCCGGGAGAGCCTTTTCCTATCGCCGTTGCCTTAGGTGCAGACCCGGCCACGATATTAGCAGCGGTAACACCTGTGCCCGATGCCTTATCAGAGTATGCTTTTTCGGGCTTATTACGCGGCGCTAAAACAGACATAGCAAATTGTTTAACACACGATTTGCAAGTGCCTGCCAGCGCAGAAATTATCTTGGAAGGGTACATTTACCCTGATGAAATGGCTGATGAGGGGCCGTTTGGTGATCATACTGGCTATTACAATGAAGTTGAGCGTTTCCCTGTTTTTACCGTTGAACGGATAACGCATCGAAAAGAACCTATTTATCATTCAACGTATACCGGAAAACCGCCGGATGAGCCTGCAATATTGGGTGTCTCATTGAATGAGGTGTTTGTACCGATTCTTAAGAAACAATTTCCTGAAATTCAAGATTTCTATCTGCCTCCAGAAGGTTGTTCTTATCGGATGGCGGTTGTTAGCATAAAAAAACAATACCCTGGGCATGCAAAACGGATCATGTTTGGCATTTGGTCATTTTTGCGGCAATTTATGTACACGAAATTTATTATTGTGACCGATGAAGACGTCGACATTCGTGACTGGGAATCCGTGATTTGGGCAATGACGACGCGCGTTGATCCTGCCAGAGATACAACGCTGATTGACAATACCCCCATCGATTATTTGGACTTTGCTTCACCGGTTTCTGGTTTAGGTTCAAAAATGGGCTTAGACGCGACAAACAAATGGCAGGGAGAAACTGAACGAGAGTGGGGCAAGCCCATCTTGATGGAGCCGTCTATTAAGAAAAAAATAGACGACTTATGGACCAGCTTGGAACTTGATTAGCTATTTTTTGTTGCGCTGACAGAGGCTGTATTGAGACTGAGTTCAAGTCCTTTTTTGTAATAGGTATTGGCTTTTTCACTTGTGCCTTCAATGTGTTCAAGGGTTTGACCTAATAACAAATAGGTGAGGCCGCTGGGTTGAAGTGAAAGACTCTCTTCCAAATATTGTTTTGCAGGCGTCCACTTTTCTTGTTCTATGCAAAGCTGAGCAAGGGCATTGAGTATGGTTGGGTCAGTTGTTAGTTTTCGTTGCCATTTTTCCAGCTGCTGATGTTTTTTATCAGCGGGTATATTTAGCGTCATGTAAAGGGATAATAAATCGGCGTTTGATTGTACATTAAGTCCTTTTATTAAACAGGTTTCTGCGACATCGGTTTTTCCACTGTTGATGAGTTGGGTTGCATAAGGGATGAGGAAATCCGGGTGGGTTGTTTGTTTTTTATCGAGTGATGCCCAGACGTGGTCAAGCTCATGCTGAGAAGAACTGTTTGTCGTTTTTAACAGTTGAATTAACGTGTGCTTCTTAACACTTTGCCATTCATCTCGAGATATTTTTCGGTTGCTTTTGAGTGCGGGTAATAAGTTGTATAAAGCGCTCCATTCATTTAACTGTTGGTAGGTTTTCATTAAAAGCGTTAAGACGATAGGGTGGTTAGGTGTTGCCGCTTTTAGTTGTTGTAATGTGGCCAGAGCCTGTTCAAGCTGCCCAGCAGCTAATTGCAGTTTGGCACGGGTTAATTGAATGGCGTGAAGTTGATCAGGTAACGCTTCACCTGCTTTAAATAAATAATCATCGCGCCGTTGAAAAGCTTCTTGTGATTGAGCAGCATGGGCAGCACTGAGGTAATTTAATAGCGGTGTTTCGCTTTGTTGGGCATGCTTAATTAATAGTTTTTCAGAACGTTGCCAATTACCCTCAGCGGAATCGATAAGTCCCTTGTTGAGCTCTTTTTTTGACCTTGTGAGCTTACGCTTTTGATTCCACTGGCTGATTGTTTTTGGTGTGCGTTTAACAGTGAGGAGTGTTCTTAAGAAAAAGTAAAACCCAAAGAAACTGATTAAGGTAATAAACAGAAGAACCGCAAGAGAGGTTTCAATAGACAGTTGACCGTAAGTTAAAAGGGCGTAACCGGGTTCAAGGTGGACTTGATATGCCAGCCCGCTGGCAATAATCAGTGCAAGTATGATCAGGAAAATTAGTTTCATCGTGTTGCCTAAATGTCAGTTTCGGTGGTGTCAACTTCAGGGACTGTCGTGGTGGTTTCTGGCTCGACGGGCAGTTTGATGGGGGCTGAGTTTAGCTCCTTCTTAATTATTGAGGCGTTAGGGTTTTCGGTGATCAGCGGGTCGGTTTTTGTCGCTGGAGAGTCTTGCTCTGACATCGCCAACAGAGGCAAGTCACGTAACATTTGTAAGGATAAGGCGATGGAAGGGAGTTTCGTTTTAATAATCGTATTTTCAAGTTGAGAAAGCTCGTCAATCGCAGTTTTTACAGAGGGGTTGTTGTGGTCAAAGTAGTCACTTAACCAAATTTTAGAAATAGCAATGCTTTCAGTAAACAGCGTCTGGTGCTGGTTAATTAAAGCAAGTCTTGCGGCTTCTAATTTGAGCGCTAAATTTTTTCTAATCAGTTCAATGCGTTCGGGCGTCATGAGTGCGGCCATTGGCTTGTCACTTCGTCGAACAACAATTAATTTACTAAAATTCTCCCAAGCATCGTTTAGTGTTTGTTCGATACTTTCAGGGATGGGTGAAGGGTCACCTTGGCCAATTTCAGGCGCTTGAGCTGTTCCAGCGTGCGGTTCAGAAATGCCCATCGTTGAAACAGCATTTTCTAAAGCCAGAAGTTGAGATGAAAGGCCGACGATATCGGGTGTTTTCGTATTCTTCAACGAATTGATTTCTTTAGCGATTTGTTCGCGGATAGGGAAAACCAAGGGACTACCATTGTCTTTAAGTCGCTGATCTGCCGCCTTTAAAGCAACTATGGCGGTTTCTAGGTCACCCGCTAATTGCAGACGAGTATTAGCAAAGCTGGCCAAATATTCTGCTTCGGCAATCAGCCATTGGCGTCTGTTTTTGCCAATTTGTTTTTGTAATAAATCGACTTTATCGTTCGACGATTGTTGATAGTGGTCTAAGTTCTTTGTTAATGAAGTGAGTTCAGCGTCCAGTTGTTTGGTTGCCGATTGGAGTTCAGAAGAGAGGGATGAAGTGCCCTGTTTAACCTGTTCACTATGGGTGGATAGCCGATTGATTTGTTGAGTGAGTTGCGTATAGGCAAAGTACCCCAGCCCCGTTGCAGCAAGAACCAAAAGAATGGCAACCCACCCAACGGCAATGCTTGTTTTTTTTTGGGGTTGACGCTTAGTTGTTTTTTTTACGGCCGTTTTTTTGGGTTCTTTATTGGCCGGTGTTGAACTCGTTTTATCTTTGTTTTCGGCTTCCTGTTTTGATGCGTCTGACATAACGTATATCCGTAGGTTATAGAAATTAGGCTATTCTATAAACGAACCTAATTTGAGTGCAGTAAGTTTGAATAAGGCTTTTAGTATAGCCTTGAAAGGTGGGTTATGCTTTAAAATTATTCGTGTGTCGATGTTTGCATGATGGCGGAAACCAAGCCGGAATCGCTTGCTTCATGGCTGATGATGATCTGTTGGCATCCAAGTTTTTTGGCGTGCTGTGCGATGCGCTGACTAAAGACAACAAAGATGGATTGATGCTTAATGTGCGCCATTGCCGGTAAGAGCATCTGGAATAGGTTATCCAGGGCGAGTTGACTGGTAAGAGTGATAAATGTTGGCGGTTCGGTATCTAACCGGGGTTGCGCAGATGGCTGTGCCCGTTTGTACACATCAATACTCTCTACGCTCATTCCTCGCTGTCGCAGCTGCTCAGCTAATAAAGTCCGACCGGCTTGACCTTTGATAATGAGACAGGTTGTTTGTTGGAGTGTGTCTGGTAGCTGATTTAATAAACGTTCAGAATTAAAAGGTTTGTCGCAAACAATGGTTGGTTTTAGGCCAACTTTTTTGAGTGCTTCAGCAGTTTTTGGCCCAATGGCAACAACCGTGTTATCGGTTAATGTCCAGTTGTTTTTAACTAGGTTATCAGCCTGTATAACAGCATTTGTGCTGACAAAAATGAGATAATCATAGTTGGCACAGCGCTGTAGTTTTTTAAGTTCTGAATGAGAAAGATCAACGGGTTGAATGTCAATGGTTGGATAAAAAACAGGTGAAAAGCCTTCAGCCGATAACATTGCGCCTAAGTTTGCAGATTGATGCTCAGGCCGAGTAATTAAAACAGTTTTTGCATTATTCGGCATGGTGGTAGAGGTTATCTAAAATGTCTTTCGCGCCGCCAGCTAATAAGCGGTTAGCGACTGTAATGCCTATGTGCTCAGCTTGTTCAGTGGGGCCTTCAAGTTGCTCAGTAATCATTACGCTGCCATCGGGTTCAGCGACTAAACCATGCAAGCATAGTCTATTGTCTTTGATTCGTGCATGACCGGCGATAGGTGCCTGACAACCGCCTTCCAAGGTAATGTTCATGGCACGTTCTGCCCGAACGCGAGTGGCCGTTGGTTCGTCGTGTAGGCAGTCTATTA
>Ga0213864_10000012_pt1 | contig 83739 bp, 84 predicted proteins | sample PICome_5_FD_160078 | JGI IMG/M metagenome (GOLD analysis project Ga0213864, IMG submission 160078) | Coastal seawater microbial communities near Pivers Island, North Carolina, United States - PICO247 | ecosystem: Environmental > Aquatic > Marine > Coastal | place: USA: North Carolina... | reverse complement strand
TGGTCCGTAAAAAGCCCCTTCCCCTGGTTGCAATTCCCAGTCTAAATTTTTTGCAATCAATGCATCCTCGAGTGCTTTTTCAGATCGATCCCAAACAGCATCACTTCCTACCCGTTTTTCAGGGCGCGTCGATAGCTTGATAATAATATCGGTGAAACCAAAATCCGCATACACACTAAAAAGCAAATCAATAAACGCAGACACTTCTGCTTGAACTTGATCTTCTGTGCAAAAAATATGAGCATCATCTTGAATGAAGTTTCGCAAACGCATTAAACCGTGTAATGTTCCGGAGGGTTCATTACGATGACATGATCCAAACTCTGCCATACGGAGAGGTAAATCTCGATAACTCTTAATGCCTTGATTATAGATTTGCACATGACACGGGCAATTCATTGGCTTAACCGCATATTCATGATTATCAGAGTCAACAGTAAACATATCGTCACGGAATTTTTCCCAATGACCTGATTTTTCCCACAACGTTTTATCCACCAGCTGAGGGGTTCTTACTTCAACATAATTATGTTCCTGAAGTTTTGTTCTAATGTACTGCTCGATCGTTCGGTAAATACTTAAACCAGCATCATGCCAAAAAACCATACCAGGCGCTTCTTCTTGAATATGAAAAAGGTCTAGGTTTTTAGAAATTTTACGGTGGTCACGCTTTTCGGCTTCTTCAATACGGTGCAGGTATTTTTTTAGCGCTTTTTTATCGCCCCAAGCTGTACCATATACGCGCTGAAGCATTTCATTGTTTGAGTCACCTCGCCAGTATGCACCTGCTAGCTTTGTAAGCTTAAAGGCTTTTAAAAAAGCTGTGTTAGGCACATGGGGGCCTCTGCACAAATCTGTGAATTCACCTTGCTTGTACAAAGACAACACTTCATCTTTTGGAATGTCTTCTATAATTTGCGCCTTATATTCTTCACCTTTTTTCCTGAAAAAGCTTACCGCTTCATCACGTGATAATTCAAAACGTTCAACAGGAATCGCCTGCTCAGCCAACACTGACATTTTCTTTTCGATTTTTTCGAGGTCATCCGGCGTGAATGAGCGCTCAAACGCAAAGTCATAGAAAAAACCATTGTCAATAACCGGCCCAATGGTCACTTGGGCTGTTGGAAACAATTCTTTAACGGCTTGTGCTAGCAAATGCGCCGTGGAATGACGAATAGTGTCAATACCCTCTTCATCTCTTGCCGTGACGATGGCTAATGAAGCGTCGTTTTCGATAACAAACGCGCCATCCACTAAAACATCATTAACTTTTCCCGCCAAGGTAGCTTTAGCTAACCCAGCCCCAATGTCGGCGGCCACATCAAGAACGCTGACTGGTTGCGAAAATTCGCGCTGGCTCCCATCGGGTAGTGTAATAACTGGCACGTTAGAACCTTTAGTATTTGTAGTGAAGGGTATTATTCGTTTGGTTTTAGACAATTGGTAGGCACGAGTGGATTCGAACCACCGACCTCATCCATGTCAAGGATGCGCTCTAACCAACTGAGCTACGCGCCTGCAGTCAATTATCTAAAAGCCGCACATTGTACTTAATATTATCCAGATAGTGAAGTAACCAGTGACTTTTAATTGTTAATTCAAGCTTTTAAACCCAGTTGATCGCGTAGATTATTGACCTCATCTCGAACTTTCGCCGCCTCTTCAAACTCCAAATCTTTGGCGTGCTGATACATTTTTGTTTCTAACTGGGTAATTTTCTTTGCCATCTGTGTCGGCGTTAATGCCTGATATTTCGATGCTTCCTCAGCCACTTTCTTCATCGCACCCCGTTGCGAGCGCTTTGAACCTTCCATAATATCGGTGACTTTCTTAACAATACCCTTGGGTGTTAAACCATTATCCTCATTAAATTTCTGTTGTGTCGCACGACGACGATTTGTTTCATCCATGGCTTTCTGCATTGACCCGGTTATTTTATCTGCATATAAAATAGCCATGCCTTTTACATTTCTAGCTGCACGCCCAATCGTTTGAATCATGGAGACTTCCGACCTTAAAAACCCTTCCTTATCCGCATCTAAAATAGCAACAAGTGAAACTTCCGGAATATCCAAGCCTTCACGCAATAAGTTGATACCAATGAGCACATCAAACACCCCTAATCGAAGATCACGAATAATTTCTACCCGTTCCACCGTTTCAATATCAGAATGTAAATAACGGACTTTCACCCCATGATCCATTAGGTAATCAGTCAAATCTTCGGACATTCTTTTTGTAAGCGTCGTCACTAAAACACGCTCTTCCAGCTTCACACGCTTATTAATTTCAGACAATAAATCATCCACCTGGGTCAGTGCCGGCCTCACTTCAATGATCGGGTCAAGCAATCCGGTTGGCCGGACAACTTGCTCTATCACGGCACCGGAACGCTCAATTTCATAGCGTGCTGGCGTCGCTGAAATATATATCGTCTGCGGTGCTTTTGCTTCAAATTCTTCAAACCGCATGGGGCGGTTGTCAAGTGCCGATGGCAATCTAAAACCATATTCAACCAATGTTTCTTTACGTGAACGATCACCTTTATACATTGCGCCTAATTGGGGAACCGTAACGTGCGACTCATCAATAAACAAAAGCGCATTATCGGGCAAATAATCAAACAACGTGGGCGGCGCTTCACCATCTCCTCGCCCTGACAAATAGCGCGAGTAATTTTCAATGCCTGAGCAATATCCAATTTCACGCATCATTTCTATATCAAATTTTGTGCGCTCTTCCAGGCGCTGCGCTTCCACCAATTTATTCAGTGAGCGTAATTGTTCCAATCGAACAGCTAACTCCACTTTAATTTTTTCAATCGCTTCAAGAATAGTTTCTCGAGGTGTAACGTAATGCGAGATAGGGAAAATGGTATAACGTGGAATACGCTGAACAATTTCACCCGTTAAAGGATCGAACAGTGATAACCGCTCAATTTCATCATCAAATAATTCAACGCGGAGTGCGTCCTGATCTGACTCAGCGGGGAAAATATCAATAACATCACCCCTCACACGGTAGGTTGCGCGTAATAATTCAACATCATTGCGTTTATATTGCATATCCGTTAATTGACGAATAATGTCGCGCTGGCTTACTCGCTCGCCACGCGATAAATGCAAAATCATACTAAAATATAACTCAGGATCGCCTAAGCCATAAATACACGAAACACTCGCAACAATCACGGCATCTTCACGCTCCATTAACGCTTTAGTAGCGGATAAGCGCATTTGCTGAATATGCTCGTTCAATGAGGCATCCTTATCAATAAAGGTATCCGAAGCTGGCACATAAGCTTCTGGTTGGTAATAATCGTAGTACGACACAAAATACTCAACCGCATTGTCGGGCAGGAATTCTCTTAACTCCCCATATAACTGCGCTGCCAACGTTTTATTATGAACCAACACCAATGCTGGACGTTGCAACCGGGCAATCGTGTGCACCATCGTAAACGTCTTACCCGAACCTGTTACTCCTAATAATGTTTGATTTGCTTCACCGTGCTCAACTCCTTCAACCAATGCCTGAATGGCTTTTGGCTGATCACCCGCGGGCTTAAAAGATGAATGAATATCGAATTTTTTCTTCATAGGGATTATGTGTGAACGCAGCATCTAGTAGAATGCAGCCCATAGGGCCAAGTAATTTTTAATTTTATTCTAAAAAGAACAACACCGCCCCATTAAGCTGAATTTTATTTATAGAGACAATAAAACAATGAGCATTACATTATCACAACGCGTTCAACGCATTAAACCGTCCCCAACGTTAGCCGTCACATCAAGAGCTGCAGCATTACGCGCAGCAGGGCAAGATATTATTGGCCTAGGTGCTGGCGAACCCGATTTTGATACACCAGAACATATCAAACTTGCGGCTAAAGAGGCCATCAATTCGGGTAAAACAAAATACACAGCCGTCGATGGAACTGCCGAGCTTAAAAATGCCATTATTAATAAATTAAAACGTGATAACCAACTTAACTACCAAGCCGATCAAATTCTCGTTTCTTGTGGCGGCAAACAAAGCTTTTTCAACTTAGCGCAGGCGTTATTAGACGATGGCGATGAAGTCATCATTCCTGCGCCCTATTGGGTTTCTTATCCTGATATGAGCTTATTAGCAGGCGGCGTCCCCGTTATTATCCAAGGCAACCAAGATCAAGCATTTAAAATAACACCTGAGCAACTTGAAGCCGCCATCACCGAAAAAACAAAACTCGTGGTCATCAACAGTCCTTCCAACCCCAGCGGCAAGGCCTACACAAAAGCTGAGCTGGCTGCTCTGGGTAACGTCCTTTTGAAACACCCGCACATTCTAATCGCTACCGATGATATGTACGAACATATCCTTTGGAGCGATAAACCATTCAGCAATATCGTGATGGCATGCCCAGAGCTATATGATCAAACCATCGTCCTAAATGGCGTATCAAAAGCTTATTCAATGACAGGCTGGCGTATTGGCTACGCTGCAGGTCCCGCTGATTTGATTAAAGCAATGAAGAAAATTCAATCGCAAAGCACATCAAACCCAACGTCTATTTCTCAATACGCCGCACAAGCTGCATTGGAAGGCGACCAGTCCTGTATTAGTGAAATGCTCGTCGCGTTTAAAGAGCGTCACGATTATGTTGTAGAGCAACTCAATCAAATAGAAGGCGTTAGCTGCATTCCATCTGACGGTACGTTTTACTGCTTTCCTGATTTTAATGCCACCCTTGATCGCATGGATGAAATTGATAACGACGTGGATTTAGCTGAATATATACTCGAAAAGGCGGGTGTTGCTCTGGTTCCAGGATCCGCCTTTGGTCTTGATGGTCATATGCGCATTTCAATAGCAACCAGTATGGAAAATTTGGTTAACGCAATTAATAGAATTGCCAAACTATTAAAGTAGAATTAAACATCATTTACTATTGACCAAAACAACCGCTTTTCGTAAGATACGCGGCCTAACAATTCCTCTGTAGCTCAGTTGGTAGAGCAAATGACTGTTAATCATTGGGTCACTGGTTCGAGTCCAGTCGGAGGAGCCAATTACCAAAAAGCCTTAACATTTTAACGCTAAGGCTTTTTTTATTGGGCTATATTTTTGACAATTTTCTAGCTTCTTTAAATCTGTAAACAGTCACTCACTTCTGCGATTTTTTTCTTTAATTAAACCAATAGATTACTTATACCCTCGATGGAATAAGGTCCCATGACACTTTGGGCAAGGTGGAACTTTCCCGGCTTTATGAAAATGTAGTTTCTCACCGCATTTATCACACACCAAGGTTCCTGCCCCAGTGACTTCACCGGTATGAGGCGTTAATCGCCGGGCAAGCTCTGTTTTTAACGCTAACATCTGAACAGTTGCTTTGTCTGCTGTTTTAAGCAATTTTTCTAGCGCCACACTTTGCAGGATATCTTTCTCAAAGCCTAACCAATCTTCTAATTCACGCCCCGTTTCTGCCATATATTGAGCTACTTCTTGGATATCTTGTTTTAACCATTGAGCCAGCTTCTCGCCTTCCTCATTGGTTATTTTCTCCAATTTAACGGCGTCAGCTTTCGCTTCGTCAATCAGCCGATGAAAAACTGGCGCAGAGACTTCTTCTACTTGATGAAATTTTTCAACGACCTCTTCAAATAGCCCTTCGTAGACTGCACCCAGCACATCTATAAAATTACTGCCACGTTGATTTGTCATTTTTTTCTCCGAGTTAGTTTCCATATATCACCCCATGCAAAAAAGGTAGTGAAGGTGTGCTTGAAATTTAACATTAACAAACACCCTTTACTGAGTAAAAATAACACAATACGATGACAAATAAGTTGATCTATCTCAACTACCGATAAGTCTGAACTTTGACCCTTCAGAATCAGAAGCTAATTAAGCAAAAATTCCAGATGAAGCTTATTAAACTCTTCCGGTTCTTCCCATTGCGGCCAATGGGCACTCTCTTCTAGGACAACCATATGCGCATTCGGTATTCTCTTCATCCCTTCTTCTGCCAATTCAACGGGTTGACCCGGGTTATGCCTTGTCCATAAAACCAGTGTAGGGCATTGAATTTTACGCATGGACTCTGGGTTTACCCATTTGTCGCACCATTCATCATTAATCACGCCACCTAAAATACTGTTAGCAATTTTCCCCATCACTGGCAACATGCCTGGCTGGTCATAAATCTGATAACGAACGTCGATGATTTCATCGGTGAGCGTTTTTTCTGGTTCAGCCATCAACCAGCTCATTCTGGCTCTAACGATTTCTTTAGTCAGTTGACCTGCTGCTTTTCTTGAACGTTCCAAGGCATCGGCCAACTCTGCTTTACCTTCACCACTCGGCGCCATTAGGATGCCGGTGTTTTGTACCAACTTAATGACTCTTTCGGGATGTTTTATGGCTGTCCACGAGGCGACCATCGCGCCTAAAGATTCACCTGATAAGTACACTTTATCTGCACCGATTGTGTCAATAAAGTTGATTAGGTGCTCCACAAAATCATCCATGTCGTAGTTACAATCCGGTCTATCGGTATAGCCGTGGCCAATCATATCGTAAGCGTAAACGTGGAAGTGCTTTGAATGTTCTTCAATATTTCTAACATAGGCTTCAGCGTGCCCGCCGGTTCCGTGTAGAAAAATCAGAACAGGCCCCCTACCTGCTTCTATAACGCGGGTTTTAATGCCTTCAACATCGTAATATTTTTGACTGTATTCCACGCCCATTAACTCTGTCCAAATACTGCTCATTATGCTCCTCCTAATTTATCATCGTTGAGTTTATCTTTCGCTTAAAACAATACATTAGAATATTCTTGTATTAGAAAATAACAAATGATAGTTTGGGTGGAATACAAATACAACACGGCGGAGAATACCTGATGAGTCAGATTGAAGAACTAAAATCAATGGTCGATTTACAACATGGGCGTATTGATCGACGAATTTTTTGGGAAGATTGGATTTACCAACTGGAGTTAGAGAAGCTATTTGCAAAGTCCTGGTTATTCGTGGCACATGAAAGTCAGGTGAAAAATACTGGTGATTTTATAACCACTTACATGGGTCAAGATAATGTCATCGTCTCTCGTCATAAAGACGGCCAAATCCATGTATTTACAAACTCATGTACCCACCGCGGCAACCGCATCTGCTTTGCCGATCGTGGCCAAGCTCGTCAATTTACCTGTAATTAGCATGGCTGGGCATTTGGAACCGATGGCGCCTTGATGGGCATGCACGAAGAAAATCATTACGATGGCTTTATCGACAAGGCAAAGCACGGTTTGCAAAACGCGCGTGTAGAAACATACAAGGGGTTAGTTTTCGCTTGTTTTGATGACGATGCGCCTAACTTAGAAGAATTTTTAGGTGATTTTCGTTGGTATTTAGATGTCATTCTTGATCAAACCGAAGAAGGCACCGAGTTTTTAGGCGGCTGTATTAAAAATATGTACAACGCTAATTGGAAATTTGGCGCAGAAAATTTTGTGGGTGATTCGCTTCACGTTGGTTGGACACACGCATCCGGTGCAAAAGCTGTCAGTCTGGGAGGCGAAGTACCTGAATACATGCCTGTTGACCCTGAATCATTTCACGCTAATGCCAACGGACATGGCTGGGAAGGCGGCACGGATGGTGTAGGCGCCTTAGAACTGATATCAAGCGGAAACCCTCGCTTGGTAGAATATTTTGAAAGTGAACGCGAAAAAATGGCTAAACGCTTAGGGGAGTTACGTGCTCGCAAATTATATGGTTCTGTTATTTCGGCTACCGTCTTCCCTAACTTCTCTTTCTTGCCAGGCATCAACACCATGAGGACTTGGCTGCCTAAAGGCCCACGACAGTTCGAGCTTCGAGCATGGACAATGGTCAACAAAAATATGCCGGACGACATTAGAGAAATCGTACAAAACGCTTGCGCCATGACTTTTTCTCCAAGTGGTATTTTTGAAATGGATGATGGCGAAAACTGGGAAAACTCTACCGTATCGAACGAAGGCGTCGTGACACGTAAACAAAGTTTACATTATGGTTTACGAGCAGGCACATCGCACAGAAATGACCCTGAATTGCCGGGTAACATCTCAAAACCCATGTACAGTGATGTTAACCAGTTAGCTTTCTACCAGCGATGGCTGGACTATTTATCCGCTGAATCCTGGGATGACATCCCTAAAGTACGCTGATAAGGAGCTGATATGACAACAACCAACGACACTCAAAATAAAATGACAGAAACAGAAAAAATGCTGCTTTGGTACCAGGTTAATCAATTTTATAATCAAGAAGCCCGTGCGTTAGACGAAGAAGACTACGAAACATGGTTTTCGATGCTAAGTGACGATGTACATTATTGGATGCCCGGGCGTGAAAGCTTGTTTCGTAAAGATGAAAAAGAAGAAACACCTGCATCTAATATGAATCACTACAATGAAAACTTACAAAGTTTGCAACTGCGTGTTGCAAGGCTACATAGCGGTGCCGCCTGGGCGGAAGATCCACGCACCCGACACCGGCACCTTATTACCAATGTAGAAGTGGAACCAAGCGACACAGAAGGCGAAATCAGTGTTCGTTCAAATACTTTAGTGTATAGAAATAGATTGGAGCGTGAAGAATTTTGGCTCTTAGCGAAACGTGAAGATATTTTGCGCGTTACTGAAGGAACTTTTCAGATCGCCAAACGAAAAATAACCCCTGATTGCAGCTGTTTATTAAGTAAAAACCTTAACGTATTTTTATAAAAATACTCTGCCCGCAGCCACCTTTATAACAGGTGGCTGCATCTTAAACATTCTTGAGGTTAGGCAACTCAGCACGCACAATACTCAAAGCCATTTTTCATGCAGAAAGTTGACTATTGTCATTCTAACTTCAATCATTCCCCTCATAACCTAGCGATTATTCAATCTCTGATATAGATCATGGAAAAAGCTCTCTCTAATTACTAGGATGACAGCCACTAAGCCAGCTTGGCTTTTAATAATTCTTAAAAAAAAGAGGGATGTAATGAAAACATTAAAAAGTACAGCAGCCATTTTAGCAGCATTAGGTTTAACTGCAGCTGCAACGCCAGCACTGTCCTATGAAGCCGGTGATCTTATCGTACGCGGTCGAATCGTGATGGTTGACCCCCAAGATGACAGTAGTCGAGTTTTCGCACTTGGTGCACACCAACCGGGTAGTAGCGCAACCGTTGATTCTGACATCATGCCAGAGGTTGACTTTACCTATATGCTTGACCCTCATTGGGGTTTGGAACTTATTCTCGCCTATACTGAACACGACGTGGATACCGCACTATTGGGGCTTGGTAACGTTGCTGAAACCAAAGTATTACCACCTACCCTAACACTGCAATATCATTTTTCACCGGCGTCAAATATCCGCCCCTATGTGGGTGCTGGTATTAACTACACGCATTTCTTCGATTCTGAAGTAAGAGGTGGTTTAGACGTATCAGGTGCTGATTTAGATATTGATGATTCATGGGGGCTTGCTGCACAAGTCGGTGTCGATATTGACATTGATGACACATGGTTTGTTAACTTCGATGTTAAATACATTGATATTAATGCCGATGCTCATATGAAAAATACGGCTGCTGGCACGGTCAAAGTGGATATTGATATCGACCCTATTGTTTGGGGTATCGGTATTGGCCGAACATTCTAAAAAATAGAATATTTATAAAAAGCCTGATTAGCTTTTGGTCATCAGGCTTTTTTTATGGCTATTTAATATAGAGGCCAGCACACATCTCAAGCTAAGAGTTTCTATTAAAAGCATTAGCTTCATGCAGATAAACGCTGTAAGAAAGAAAACTTGTTGCAACGCCTCCTACTGCTTTTTAGCCCAAGAGTCTCTCAACGTTACAATTCTATTAAACACCAGTTTTTCAGCTGTCGAATCGACACTGTCTTGACAAAAATACCCTTGCCGCTCGAACTGGTAGGCTGATGTTCCAGGGCTTGCTAACGAGGCTTCTAATTGGCAGTTTTCCAATATTTGAACAGAGTCTTTATTAATAAAGTCTTTGTAATCTCGCTCTTTTTCTGCGGCTGGCGCAGCGATACTAAACAGACGATCGTATTGCCTTACCTCTGCTTTAATTGAATGCTTTGCAGACACCCAATGAATCGTTCCTTTTACTTTGCGACCATCTTCTGATTTTCCACCCCGAGTTTCAGGATCATAAGTACAATGCACTTCAGCGACCTCGCCATTAGCATCTTTAACAATATGGGTGCAGGTCACATAATAGGCAAAACGTAGCCTAACCTCACGTCCTTCAGTTAAGCGAAAAAATTTCTTTGGTGCATCTTCCATGTAATCGCTTCGTTCTATATACAGCTCTTTTGAGAATGGAATATCACGCTTGCCCGCTTCCGGCTTTTTTGGATGATTAGCGCCGCTTAATGTTTCTTCTTGGTCGTCAGGGTAGTTATCAATAATTAGTTTAATCGGGTCTAACACTGCTAATGCTCGTGGAGAAGTGGCATCTAAATCTTCACGTAATGAGTTTTCTAGCACACTCATTTCAACAACATTATCTTTCTTCGTTACGCCTATCCGCGAACAAAAGTCCCGTATTGCATTCGCTGTATAGCCGCGGCGACGCATTCCACTCAGCGTGGGTAATCGTGGGTCATCCCATCCATTGACATAGCCGCCCTCGACAAGCTCATGCAATTTGCGCTTACTCATAACGGTGTAATCAAGGTTTAAGCGCGAAAATTCAATCTGTTGCGGATGCGCTGGCGTTTCAAGCTCATCCAAGAACCAGTCGTACAAAGGACGATGATCTTCAAACTCGAGCGTACAAAGCGAATGAGTAATGCCTTCAATCGCATCTGATACACAATGTGCAAAGTCATACATTGGATAGATATGCCATTTATCACCCGTCATTGGGTGTGACATATGTTTAATTCTGTAAATAGCAGGATCACGCATATTAATATTCGGTGCTGCCATATCAATCTTTGCGCGCAACAGATGCTCGCCTTCAGCGAACTCACCATTTTTCATGCGCTCTAACAAGTCGATATTTTCATCGACAGAACGGTCTCTAAATGGGCTGTTTTTACCTGGCTCGGTTAAATTACCTCGGTAAAGCCTTATGTCTTCTGCTGAGAGGCTATCAACATACGCCTTGTCTTTTTTTACTAGTTGCACGGCATACGCATACAGTTGATCAAAATAATCAGAGGTATGATAAAGATTGTCTCCCCAGTTAAAGCCAAGCCAACGAACGTCTTCTTTAATGGCGTCAATATACTCCGATTTTTCTTTACCCGGGTTTGTATCATCGAACCGTAAATGACAAACAGCATTATCGTAATCTTGCGAAATACCAAAATTAAGGCAAATAGATTTTGCGTGCCCAATGTGTAAGTAACCATTAGGCTCGGGCGGAAAACGCGTGATAACTTTCTGATGTTTACCAGACTCTATATCCGCATCAATAATGTTACGAATAAAATTGCTCGGAATGTGCTCGGTGCTTTTATCATTCATCAGTTGACAACCAAAAATCTCAATTAAGAGGCGAATTTTAAAGCATCTTGCGAGTCAGGTCTTTAAAAACTCATCATTGAGTATGGTGCTCTATTAAATCACGGACCGTTTTATCGCCCAATGAAACCTCTATCGCGTCATCAATATTTTCTGCAATAGCTAATAAAACCCCCTTCATCGGGAGATGAGCTGTCGTTAAATAACGAGCCTCTTCTTCACTTCGCACTGCCTTCAACACATCACTTAACCGCAAAAGGTCTATCGATTTAGCAGGCAGGTAGCCTATAGGGTTTTCATTACTTTCTACTATAATCTGCTGGCTTATCAATTTAGTCAAAACGTATTGAACAACCGTTTGTGGTGCAGATAAATGATCCACTAGAGTAGCTAACGAAGGCGGCTGCTCACCTTTATCATGTCTTAACCCAATATTTTGGAGCAACAGTAACGCAATACGCTCTTTAACTCGATTGCTTATCTCAAAACCTTCCCGGCTGACTTTTAAAGACGCAGGGTTCTGCACATAAAAAGCCAAGTTAGAGCCAAATAATAAAATCAACCAACTGATATATAGCCAAATCAATAACATAATCATCACAGCAAAGCTGGAGTAAATGGCCGTATAATTAGTTGAATTAACAACAAAAGTTGCAAATAAAACACCCGATGTCTCCCATAAAAACCCGGCCACAACGGCACCCACTAATGCGGCAGATAATCGAACCCGAGTATTGGGTACAAACATATAGATGAAGGTAAACACCCCCATCACCATGACATATGGGAGTAATTTTGTTGCTAAAATGATCAAACTTCCAAACGGCTCTATCGAAGCGAAATAGGTCACGACAGATGAATTCATGACGGTAGCCGTCATACCTAATGCAGAAACCATCATCACCGGGCCAATTAAAATCACACTGAGATAACTACTAAAGCGTTCGCCAAAACTACGCGTGGTCTTAACGTGCCAAATCATGTTGAAGGCATTTTCAATTTTTTGAACTAAAGATAAGACGGTATAAATCAGTAGCCCTAAGCCCACAGAACCCAGCACCCCTACTTTTATATTGTCAATAAAGTCAATGATGTTGTTGCCTATTTTTATTCCTTGCTCACCCATTGGAGCAAGAAACTGAAAGAGAAATGGTTCAATTTCATTATGTGCGCCCATTGCTTTTAATACCGAAAAACTCAAGGCCAATAACGGCACAATCGATAGCAACGTGGTGTATACCAAGCTCATTGCCCTTAAACTCAGCTGCCCTTCTATAAGATCCATGATGGAAACATAGATAATTCGTAGTGTTTTCAACAACTGCTTTTGAATAGCTGAGAAGCCCGTTTCATCCGGCCACAGCATATCGTTAATTCTTGCATCCAAACTAAACTTATATTTTGGCACTTGCGCACTCCGCATCGTGTATCAATGATGGTTATTTTTTCTTCAAATATCCTAACAGGTTTAGCTTTTTTTAAACAACACAGGTATTATTCACCTTTGCTCACCGTTACATCAAAAGTTATGCCTGAAGAAGAAATTATTGTGCTCAATAGAGACGTGAACGCTATCGTGATTCCAGCTGGAATTCATGTCAGACTAAAAAAAGATGATGAAGTCACTATTATGCAATCATTAGGCGGGTCTTATACCGTTTCAAGTAAAACCGGCATCATGGCGCGTATTGCTGCGATAGACGCAGACGTCTTGGGTAAAGAAGTTGAAGTTATCCATGCTTATGAAACTGGAACAGACCCTGAATCAATCCGTGAAGCGTCATGGGCCTTTATGAAAACCGTATACGATCCTGAAATCCCTGTAAATGTCGTTGATCTTGGTTTGATTTACGATTGCACCGTCCGCGCACTGACCGATGGTCTCAATCATGTTCATGTCACCATGACACTAACTGCGCCTGGCTGTGGTATGGGGCCTGTTATACAAGCTGATATAGAATCCGGCATTAAACGTATGGAAGGTGTGGAAACTGTCGAAGTAGAGGTTGTTTTAGATCCACCTTGGAACCAAAACATGATGTCTGAAGCGGCTAAACTTCAGCTAGGCATGCTTTAAATTTCAAATGAACACCGCTGCACCATAGCGCATACCCCGTGCTAACAGAAAGCACCTACTTTATTGCCTTTACTTTTGGCCTCTTAGGGTCAACTCATTGTGTTCCCATGTGTGGTGGTATTGTTGGTGTATTAAGTCAACAAACCAACCATGCGCCACATCAAGCCATAACAAAAACCTTATCGTATAACGCCGGTAGAATTCTTAGCTATAGTTTCATTGGCCTTATAGCCGGCGCTATCAGTCAAGCCGCCTTGTCACCTTTTGACATGCAGGCGATGACCCTATTTTCAAAATATTTAACCTCGCTTTTTATGCTGGCGTTTGGGTTCTATCTTTTTGGCTGGCTGAACTTTCTCAGCTATTTAGAACAATTAGGTCAACGCTTGTGGAAGCGAATTTCACCCTTAGGCCGTCAACTGTTGCCTATTCAAAATAAACGAGGCGCTTTTTTTCTTGGCCTTATATGGGGCTGGCTGCCATGTGGCCTTGTCTATTCAGCTCTCGCTTGGAGTTTGGCAAGCGCTCACCCGTTGAGTGGTGCACTTATTATGCTGTGTTTCGGCCTTGGCACCTTGCCCATGCTGCTGACCATGGGTGTTGCCTCTGAAAAATTACTGCACATTAGAAACTCACTGATCATTCGTCGCATCGCCGGTGGTGTCATTATTATATTTGCCTTCATTAAATTAATTAGCCCAATGGGTATGCATCATCACTGATCTTTTTTGACCCAGCACTTTTTTCTTCGATATTGTCCGCGTTTTTTTCTTCTTCATATAAAATACTGTGCCCGGGGCCTTCTAAATCATCAAATTGCCCTGACCTGACAGACCATAAGTAAATGGCCACAATCAACACCACCAGAAAAACCGACACCGGTATTAAAAAATACAAACTATCCAAATTCACCCCTCTTTTGTTGCTTAGCTTTCTTCGCTTTTGATAAAACGAAACGCAGCCTAAAAGAATTCAAAACGACAACCAATGAACTCACTGACATACCCAAGGCTGCTTGCCAAGGTTCCACATAACCTGCCATAGCCAATGGCAAGGCACCAACGTTATAAACCAATGCCCACATCATATTTTGTTTAATAATAAGCCCCATCTTTTTGGATAAAGAAAAAACGTGTTGCAAAGCTTGCATATCATTATTCAACAGCAAAATATCTGAAGACGCTCTTGCCAGTTGACTGGCGCCAGAAACTGAAATGGAGACATCTGCTTTTGCTAAAATGGGCGCATCATTCATACCATCGCCCACCATCACCACTTGTTCACCAGCCAACTGAAGACGATCGATTTCTGCGAGTTTATCTCGGGGAGAAGCCTCCGATTTTACGTCTTCAATACCAACTTTCTTTGCCAACCACCTTGCGGGGATTTGCTTATCCCCACTTAATAAACTCACTGCTTTCCCTTGGCTTTTAAGCCAAGATACTGCCTTCGCAGCACCCACCCTTATATCATCATGTATCTCAAATACTGCCAATAGGTTCACATTCGTTGACAAATACACTTGTGTCTCAGCACTTTCACTGGTTTCAAACCTTTTCCCGAGCACCCTTCTAATATAAGATTCAGACCCAATGGAATATTTTTCACCTTCTATTTGCCCTGTTAAACCCGCGCCATTTTCTTGCTCTATATTTTCTACCTGATAACTCATGTGTCTGGCTTCACGCTTAAACGCTCGCGCAATCGGGTGATCAGAAAACCCTTCCAGACTTATCGCAACATCCATTAATGCTGGCTCACTTTGTTGACCAAAGAGGGTACACTTTGAAACGCGCATACTGCCCTCAGTCAGCGTACCTGTTTTATCAAAGACAACTCGGTCAACAGCGGATAGTTGCTCCAAAGCCACCCCTTTTGTAATGATAATCCCACGATCAAACAAAGAGCTCATCGCCGCTGTATAGGCCGTTGGCGTTGCTAAAGATAAGGCACAAGGACATGTTACAACCAAAACGGACAAAGCAATTGAAAACCACTCCGTTTGGCCTTGCCAATAACCAACCATTGCAGTACTGGCTGTCACTAAAATAACCATCCCAACAAAAACACTCGCAAAACGATCTGCTACCTCTACCCAAGCGGGTTTTTCTGCATGGGCTTGGTCAATTAAACGAGCAATCGTCGACAAGGTGCTGTCTTCTCCTACACAACTCACTCTCGCCCTCAAGGTATTATTAAGATTGTGACTACCGCCTAACAGGCGGTCACCTGACTTTTTATCAATGGGCTCGTTTTCACCTGTCAAGATTGACTCATCTACCTGAGATTCACCGGATAAAACAAGACTATCTGCCGGGATGACTTCCCCTGGATTAATTTGTATTTGATCACCCAAAACCAATGTGTTGGCCGCCACACTTCGTATGTGATTACCCTCACCCACACACTGAGCCATCATAGGTACTGCTTGAGTAAGGCGCTCACTCGAACTGATCGCGTACCAGCGAGTCAAAAATTCCACATAACGTGCCAACATTAAAAACAGAACGAACATGCAAACAGATTCGTAATAAGTATCCCCTTGGCCCGTAAATGTATTATAGAGACTCGCTAAAAAAGCCAAGCTAATACCCAAAGCGACCGGCACATCCATACCCGGCATTTTATTTTTAATATCTCGAAGGGCAGCTCTCATGAAAGGCTTTGCCGAGAAAAGCACCACCGGCAACGTTAACAAGGCACTTACCCATTTTAAAAACTGCAACATATTAGGTTCAATATCACTGGGGTCAGCAACATAGATACCCAATGTAATCATCATGACCTGCATGCCACAAAAAACAGCAACACCGAGCCTACCAAGGAAATCTTTACGTTCTTTTTGTAACCTATAAAACTGTTTATTCGCATCAAAGGAAACCGCTTGATAACCAATTTCTCGAATGGCTGACAATACATCTGAAACATGAATCTGATGTTGAACAGTCTTAAGTACAGCACGCCGAGTTGCATAATTAATCTTAAAAGAAACAACCCCTTTTAATTTGGTCACTTGGCGTTCAAGCAACCAAACACAAGCAGAACAAGTGATCCCCTCGATCATCAGAGATGTGTCTACAACATCACCTAGGTCCTTTATTTCTGTCTCGCTTTGTTTGCCTTGTTTCCCTGTTTCTAAAGGCAGTGTCGCTGTGACAGAATAGGCTGTTCGCTTTTGATAAAAGCTTGACAGGCCATTGTCTATAATCGCTTGCGCAACGGCTTCACAGCCAGGGCAACACATTGGTTTCCATTGCCCGTTAAAATCAACTCCCCACCTAGCTCCACTGGGAACATCAAGGCCGCAGTGAAAACAGACTTGATGCTTTTCGCTTTTAGCATGACTTTTCATCACTTAAGCGGTAGATTTAACGTACAAATGAGGTAATATAAACATACTTTAGATTTTAGGATATTTGTAACTGCATGAGTTCAGTGGCTAAAAATTTATTTCGCGAATTGACTGTTTCATGTGCTGACTGTAGCTTAGGCGATCTTTGTATTCCACATGGCCTAGCACAACAAGATATTGATCGACTTGACGACTCCGTTAGCCACACGAAACTGTTACATGCCGGAGACATTCTTTACCAACAAGGCACTCCTTTCAAGTCTCTATTCGCATTAAAATCTGGCTCCGTCAAAATCCTCGCTAAAAATGAAGAATCTAACGACGATGTAATGGGGCTTTATCTACCTGGAGAAATCATTGGCTTTGATGGTGTCGCGACAGACAAATATCAATGTTCAATCCACGCACTTGAAACCAGCAATGTCTGTGAAATAAATCTAGAGAGTTTACAAGAAAATATTCCACATATTTTCAAACAACTGTTAAAGCACGCCAGTAAATCCATCAACCAAAGCAATAACGCCAATTCAGTAAGCAAAGCCAGTGCGGAAAAACGCATCGTCTCTCTACTTCTAGATTTATCTGATCGTTATCGGCTTCGAGGCTATTTTTATACTGAATTTAACCTGTATTTATCTCGCAGTGAAATTGGCAACCTCCTCAACCTTTCGCCTGAAACAGTCAGCAGAGGCATTCGTAAACTAGAACGCGACAAGCTCATCACATTACAAAATAAACGACGGATTAAAATTAACGATCTAGAAAGCCTACAAAACATCATCACACTTTCTTAATTCTCGTGTCGGCATTGTAGGGGTAAATCAACCCTGTTTTAATTAATTTCACCAATAACTCCATTTTTTTGATGCAGGTCATTTTTTAAAGCAATTTGCCTATATTTGCTGCAGCACAACACCTATAATAAAACACATACTTTTTATTATAGAGACCCACGTATGAGCACACTTATCTACAACGATACTGTAGTTCGGCAGTTTTCAATTATGACCGTTATCTGGGGTATCGTCGGCATGCTTGTTGGCGTCATCATCGCCGCTCAACTGGTCTGGCCAGCTTTAAACTTCGACCTTCCCTGGTTTACATATAGTCGACTTAGGCCCCTACATACTAATGCAGTGATTTTCGCTTTTGGTGGCTCTGGCCTCATGGCAACGTCTTTATACGTCGTACAAAGAACCTGCCAAGTGCGTTTGTTTGGTGGTGCGTTAGCAGGCTTTGTTTTCTGGGGTTGGATGTTAGTCATCTTACTTGCCGCAATCACCCTTCCATTAGGGCTAACACAAAGTGGAGAATATGCCGAATTAATATGGCCAATTGATATTTTGTTGGCAATTGTTTGGGTTGCCTACGGCATTGTCTTCTTCGGCACAATTATAAAACGCAAAACACCGCACATTTATGTGGCTAATTGGTTCTTTGGTGCGTTTATCTTAACCGTGGCCATTCTTCATATCGTTCGCTCTTTAGCCGTTCCTGTCAGTCTGACTGAGTCTTACCCTATTTATGCTGGTGCAACCGATGCAATGGTTCAGTGGTGGTACGGCCATAATGCCGTTGGGTTTTTCTTAACCGCTGGGTTTTTAGGCATGATGTATTACTTTGTACCAAAGCAAGCAGAGCGCCCTATTTATTCATATCGTTTGTCGATCGTGCATTTTTGGGCCCTCATTTCGATCTATATGTGGGCTGGCCCTCATCACCTCCATTACACCGCTTTACCTGATTGGATTCAATCGGTGGGCGCGGCATTTTCTGTCGTTTTGTTAGCACCGTCATGGGGCGGCATGATTAACGGCATTATGACACTATCGGGCGCTTGGCAAAAATTACGTCATGATCCCATTCTGAAGTTCTTGATCGTTTCGCTGTCTTTCTACGGCATGTCAACGTTTGAAGGCCCAATGATGGCGATTAAATCTGTAAATGCTCTATCCCACTATACAGAATGGACGATCGGTCATGTTCACTCCGGCGCGCTGGGCTGGGTTGCTATGATTACCATTGGCTCTCTTTATTATTTGATTCCAAAACTCTTTGGCAAACAAGATATGTTTAGCATGAAGCTGGTGGAAACACATTTCTGGGTCTCTACTATCGGCATCGTCCTGTACGTTGCCTCTATGTGGATTGCGGGCGTCATGCAAGGTCTCATGTGGGGTGCTATTAATGATGACGGCACACTAACCTACAGTTTTGTAGAATCTTTATTACGCATGAATCCATTCTATTTAATACGGTTTATCGGTGGCAGCCTGTTCCTAGCCGGTATGTTTATCATGGCCTATAACGTATTCAAAACAGTTAGAGGAGCAGAGCCTTCTAATATCCTTGTCCCCCAACAAGCTTAACTGGAGCAGATTAAAATGAGTCACGAAAAAGTTGAAACCAATATCGGGTTAATGATGATTTTAATCGTTCTTGTTGTCTCTGTAGGCGGGTTAATTGAAATCATTCCTTTATTCTTTAATAAACAAACAACCGAACCTGTCTCCGGGTTAAAGCCTTATAACTCTCTGCAATTAGCCGGACGAGATATTTATGTAAGAGAAGGATGTTACGGCTGTCATTCACAGATGATACGACCCTTTCGCGCTGAAACTGAACGTTATGGCCATTATTCATTGGCGGGGGAATTTGTCTACGACAGACCCTTCCAATGGGGATCAAAAAGAACAGGCCCTGACCTGCAACGTGTAGGCGGCCGTTATAGCGACGACTGGCACCGTTTACATTTAACAAATCCACGATTGGTTGTGCCTGAATCTAATATGCCCGCGTATCCATGGCTTAACGAAAACACAATTGATGGCGAACTAATCGCAAACAAAATGCGTGTCTTACGCATGCTTAATACGCCATACACTGATGATGACATTGCCAGTGCACCTGACTCAGTCAAAGGGAAAAGCGAAATGGACGCTCTTATTGCCTACTTACAAGTTCTCGGTACGAGCGTTAGCGCCAGGAGATAGTCATGTTTGAACTCAACACGCTACGTTCCATTCTAACCTTGGCACTCTTTATCCTTTTTATTGCTATTTGGATCTGGGCTTGGAGCAAAGATCGAAAAAAGGAATTCAAAGACGCCGCCAATATTCCGTTTCAAGGCGATGAAATCAGTGCTTCACTAAAAGAGGATAAGAAATGAGTGTTTTTTGGTCAGCCGTTGTAACCCTTGTCATTCTATTAAATATCATTGGCTGTTACCTGCTGATCAGGTGGGTCGCCAAACCAAACAAAGGGGAAGCGAAGCAAGGCGAAGTCACTGGTCACGTTTGGGATGACGACTTAAAAGAACTGAATAACCCCATGCCTCGCTGGTGGCTTTACATGTTCTACATCAGTATAGTCTGGGGCATTATCTATCTGTTAATGTACCCCGGTTTTGCAAATTATCCTGGCCTTTTAGGCTGGTCATCCGATAAAAAATATAGCGATGAAGTCGCCGTCGCCAATGAAACCTATGGGCCGCTGTTTAGCAAATTTGCCAAAACACCTCTTATTGAATTAAGTGAAAACAAAGAGGCCAACCTTGTTGGGCAACGTTTATTTGTGAATTATTGCGCGCAGTGCCATGGTTCTGATGCGCGTGGCTCTCGTGGCTTCCCCAACCTGACGGATCATGAATGGATTTGGGGGGGATCGCCTGAAAACATTAAAACTTCGATTGCAGAGGGCCGAAATGCCGCTATGGCAGCCTGGGAGTCAGTTTTAACTCCCTTACAAATCGGCTACTTAGCAGATCATTTAATAAGCTTAACAGGCAGAAAGCATAAAGCGACAGACGCCCAGCGCGGCAAAGCACTTTTTGCCAATTATTGTGCTGTTTGTCATCAAGCGGATGCAACAGGAAACCCTTTACTGGGAGCCCCTAATCTTGCCGATAAAATTTGGCTATATGGTGCATCACGTAATAAAATAATTGAAAGCATCTCTAAAGGTCGTACAGGACACATGCCAGCACACAAAGCGTTCTTAGGTGAAGACAAAGTACACATTCTTGCAGCCTACGTTTACAGCTTATCAAGCCATTAAATAACCTTGGATTTAAATAAAAAACGGCTTATTATCGGGGTTCTTTGGCCATCTTTTTGGATGGCCATCATCCTAAGCGGTATTGTTTTCAGCGCCCTTGACCCATTAATCATTGCATCGCAACTGGGTTTCCACCACATTTCATATTTAGCGGCTTACTCTATAGGTTTTTTCTTTTTTTGGCTAATCTGTGCGTGGAGTGGCTTTTTCTCGATCACTTTTTCACGCGGTGTCACTAGAAAAAAATGAGTATTGACGATAAAGGTTCTATAGAATCTTCACTTTTTGAAAAGCGAAAAAAACTATACCCCCGTGAAGTTCATGGCTTGTTTGCAAACTTACGCTTGCTGGGTGTTACTGTGTTGCTGGGCCTCTATTATCTCATCCCCTGGATCAATTTTGACGGACGCCAAATTGTCTTGTTTGATTTACCAGAGCGTAAATTTTATATTTTTAATTGGATTTTCTGGCCACAAGACTTCATCTATCTCGCCTTGCTACTCATTTGCGCGGCCTTTGCCCTCTTCTTATTTACCGCCCTAGCCGGTCGGCTATGGTGTGGTTACGCCTGCCCTCAAACCGTATGGACCGAAGTCTTTTTATGGATAGAAAGAAAAGTTGAGGGTACACGCTCTCAACAAATGAAGCTGGACAAACAAACAAACAATGTCACTAAATTTCGGATAAAAGCCACCAAACATACTCTCTGGATTATATTTTCACTGTACACCGGCTTCACATTTGTCGGGTTCTTCACTCCCATAAGAGAGTTAGGTCAAAGCATTATGTCTTTTAACCTTGGGCCTTGGGAAACTTTTTGGTTTTTCTTTTATAGCTTAGCAACGTATGGGAATGCCGGTTGGTTAAGAGAGCAAGTCTGTATGTATATGTGCCCTTATGCACGTTTTCAAAGTGCTATGCTTGATAAGAACACGCTGGTTATTTCATATGATGCACTGAGAGGCGAACCAAGAGGCGGAAGAAAAAAAGGTGATGACTACAAAGCGAAACAATTAGGCAGCTGCATAGATTGCAGTCTTTGCGTCCAAGTCTGCCCTACCGGTATTGATATTCGCGATGGCCTGCAATATGAATGCATCGGCTGTGCAGCTTGTATAGACGTTTGCGATAGCGTGATGGACAAAATGGAATACCCACGCGGACTCGTTAAATATACAACTGAAAACAGCATGGAGGGAAAACCCACCTCTATCCTCCGCCCAAGAATAATTGTCTATACCCTCCTTCTCATTAGCATCATGTCCGGCGTCATTTACTCAATTGAAACCCGTGACTCCGTTGAATTGAATATACTTAGAGACAGAAATGCGCTGTATCGAGAAAACTTCGAAGGTATTATCAGCAATAGTTATACAATCAAGGTGCTTAACATGGATTTAATTGATCACAAATATAAACTAACCGTAAGTGGTATAGACGGCATTAAATCCTCCCTTACTGCGCCTATTAACGTCAAATCCGGTGAAGTTATTGAGATGCCACTTCAATTATCAGTGGACCCTGAAAATTTAAAACAAGCTTCGACACCTATTACGATCAGCCTTCAATCAGAGAACGATACCGAAGCATTTACGTCATCAGAAGGCCGCTTTATTGGACCCTTAGACCCTTAAATGGAACATATACCTGACGACAATCTACCTTGGTATAAACAGTTCTGGCCATGGTTTTTAATCCTGCTCCCGCTCACGGTTGTCATTGCCAGTGTCATTACATTTTTTATTTCTCAAAAAAACCCGCCCTCCTTAGTCACCACTGATTATTATAAGGAAGGCTTAGCAATAAACATCAATAAGCAACTTGAAGAAAATGCAAAAAAACTGGGCCTGTCAGCCACAGTCACCATTGACAGTCAATTTTTCACCATTCAATTAAGTGGCTTAAGAAGCCAGCCCAGCCAGCTATTAGTGGATCTCAAACACGCTACTCTTAGCCAATACGATCAATCACTTAAATTGATGCCAATAGCTAATAGCACTTATCAAACACCGTTTCAACTCCCTAAGCCTGGCAAATGGTATATTTCAATTAAAGAACCCAGCCACGCTTGGGAAATAAAAAAAACGTCCCTCCTCAAGCCATAAAGATCGAAGCAACGGAGCCGGCCTTTTAGCTATTTGGCCACTAATTTATAACATGGCACGCCCAGCTAAGTTTTCCGTCAATTTAATGTCTTCTATATATATTTTTTATTATTTGATTTTATAACTTATTGATTTTTAAAATTTATTATTTTTTGGCATATTTATCGCTTTAATGTTTCCATGAAAGTAAACTAGGGATACTAAATGAGTACCTCAACAGATCAAATGGTTATGGAATTGAAAAAAACAAACACTGATATGGCCAATAATGCCCTTTCATCCAAACAGTTTGAGCAGCCTACAGAATTAAGTCATTTAATCAACGCTCTGCAAACAACCCTTGACCTAAATAAATTACTGATTATTTTTGATACGGCCATGTCTAAAACAATCGGCCAAAGTGGATTCATTTTTGAAAATAATGAATTTAATGCAACCCTCCAACATGGCCTGACTGCGCATCACAAATGTGAATACAATTTAACTATTGAAAGCACCTTTCTTGGCAAATTAACCTTTATGCGCCGCAAACGCTTTACTGAAGAAGAACTTCAGTTGATAGAGCATTTATTAACCGCTTTATTATACCCACTGAAAAATGCACTGCTTTATCTGCAAGCCCTGCGCTCTTCTTATACGGACCCCTTAACAGGTGCGCTAAATCGATCAACCTTAGATTCTGTCTTTCAAAAAGAAGTCTCTTTAACCAAAAGACATCATTCCAACTTATCACTGTTTATCCTTGACGTTGATTTTTTCAAAGTCATTAACGACACTTATGGCCATTCCGCTGGTGATATGGTGCTGAAATCAATCACTCGTTGCATCCAAGAAACCGTACGCGAAAGTGACCATGTATTCAGGATCGGGGGAGAAGAGTTTGCTGTGCTACTCAATTCAACTGATTCCGTTGACGCTGAGATACTTACTGAAAGACTTCGTAAAGCCGCCCAAGCACTCCCTATCAAACATGCTGATCATCAGTTCAACATAACTGTTAGCATCGGGATTGCGCAATATAATGAAGGAGACACACTTGATAACTTAATGGAAGAAGCTGATAAAGCCTTATATCAAGCAAAAAATACCGGACGAAATAAAACGGTTTGCGCTTAATCGGCCGTTAAGCTTTTCAATACGTCAACCTCTTTCTTTTCTAAATACTGATATTGGCCCGCTGGTAAACCCGGCGGTAAAAAGACGGTGCCATAACGTACTCTAATCAAACGACTCACTCTACAATCTTGTGACTCCCATAACCTCCTAACCACGCGATTTCGCCCCTCTGCAACAACCACATGAAACCAGCGATTTATTCCTTCACCACCTGATTCTTGTATATCTTCAAAACGAGCCATTCCATCCTCAAGCTCAACGCCATTCACCAATCGTTCTAACATCTCATGCGTTACTGTTCCCATGACACGGACGGCATACTCTCTATCAATCTGTTTAGATGGGTGCATTAATTTATTCGCCAACTCTCCATCATTGGTGAACATTAATAACCCCTGAGTATTTAAATCCAGCCTACCGACTGCAATCCATCGCCCTATTTTTAGCCGGGGTAATCGCTTAAACACACTGGGCCGCCCTTCCGGATCTTTCTTACTGACTATTTCACCCGCTGGTTTATGATAAACCAGCACTTGTGTATTAACCTCAAGTTTACCGGCAAGTTTGACGGGCCGTCCTCTGAGCTTAACAAGATCATGTGTCGTGATTTTGTCACCTAACTGAGCCACCTCGCCATTAACATGAATAATACCTTCTAGAATCCACTTTTCAACTTGTCTACGAGAACCTACGCCTGCTTGGGCAAGTAATTTCTGAATACGCTCCGGTTGTTGTCCTTTACTTTTATTGAATACTTTCTGTGGTTGGCTTTGAGAAGCTTTCTTTTTCATCTTGAATCGGCTCTGTCTTTATTGATGGGGTCTCGTCACCCAGGTTAAGTTGCAGGTCTTGATTCGCTGACAAATCAATGTCAAGCAAACTGGCTAATGGAGGCAAATCAGCTAATGTTTGTAAATTAAAGTAATCTAAGAATTCTTTAGTCGTGGCATATAAAGCGGGTCTACCCGGTACTTCCTTGTGCCCTATGACTCGAACCCACTCTCTTTCCTGTAACGTTCGAATAATATTCGTACTCACGGCGACACCCCGTATTTCTTCAATGTCCCCACGAGTTGCCGGTTGCTGATAGGCGATTATGGCTAAGGTCTCAAGTAGTGCACGGCTGTATTTTACAGGCTTTTCTTCCCATAATCTTGCCAGCCATGAAGAATACTCTGATTTAACTTGAAAACGGTAGCCGCTTGCCACCTCAACCAGCTCGATCGACTTGGCCGAATAGTCTTCTTTCAGGTCTTTGATCGCCTTTCTCACCAAGTGTTTGTCTGGTCGATCTTCTAGTAAGAATAAATCTTGAATCTCCATAATCGACAACGGTCCATTTGCTGCAAATAATGCTGCCTCGATGATATTTTTTATATTCATACTTCTCTTTTCTCAATCGATAACGGGTTTAAGCCATATTTCAGATAAAGGTTCGCCTTGAATAATGTCAATCAAACCTTCCTTGCTTAATTCTAGAATCGCCAAAAATGTCACTACAGCGCCGCTTTTCCCTTCGTTTAACGTAAAGAATTGATGGAAGGCAACAAATTCTTCTACGCCTTCGCCTAACACCATAAGGATATGAGACATCCTCTCTCTAACCGATAGAGGTTCACGTATAATTTGATGGTGACTGTATTTCTCAGCGCGCTTTAGAACATCTTGAAAGGCAATCAAAATACTATTCAATTCAACATCAGGCAGTGGTTTTTCCATTTTTTCAATGGCCCATTCCGCTGCCGCTAAATAATGATCTCGATATAAGCGAGGCATTGCATCCATGTCGTCCGCAGCTCGCTTAAATCGCTCATACTCCTGCAAACGCCTGATTAATTCTGAACGAGGGTCCTCTTCCTCCACCTGTTCATCCCTCTGCTTTGGCAATAGCATTTTTGATTTTATCTCGGCAAGCATCGCTGCCATGACTAAATATTCAGCAGCCAACTCCATGCGCAGATGTTGCATCAATTCTATGTACTCAATATATTGCTCGGTAATCGTCAAAACAGGAATATCAAGAATATCCAAATTTTGGTGCTTAATAAGGTACAGCAATAAATCTAATGGGCCCTCAAAAGTTTCTAAGAAAATTTCTAGCGCATCAGGAGGAATATACAGGTCTTCTGGTAAGTCCTTATAGGGCTGGCCATCGACTAATGCTAACGTTTGTTGGATAGGCGCAACGTTGTCAGATGTGTTTTCCATTTGCATGAGAGTAAAAACGAATGAGCACTTAGTCTACCACAGCAAATAATGGCCCATTAAACCCGACTTATGGCTCCACTTGTTTAATTTTCATGGTGTTTGTGCCACCGTGCTGCCCTGTCATTTCCCCGACAGTAATAATAACCAGGTCATTGACATCAACGATCTTTAACTCTTTCAGTTTGCTTATGGCGGCTTGATTAACATCAGTAGATAAATTTTTCGGCGCCTTTAGTAAAACAGGCACAACGCCTCTATACATGGTTACTCGCCGGCAAATTTTAGCATCCGGCACCATGGCAAAAATAGGTATTCCTGAGCTGATTCTAGACATCTGCATCGGCGTACTTCCCGACTCAGAAAAAGCAGCAATTGCTTTAATAGCTGTATGGTTTGCTACATACATAGCTGATAATGCGATGGCTTCATCAATCCGCCCAAACTGCTTACCCATTCGGTGCCTCGAACGGATCGTTCTAGGCTGACGTTCTGTCTCTTCACAGATTCGTCCCATGGCCTCTACCGTTTGTATGGGGTATTGCCCGATAGACGTTTCAGCAGACAGCATCACGGCATCTGTGCCATCTGCCACCGCATTCGCCACATCAAAAACTTCGGCTCGTGTTGGAATCGCATTATGAATCATCGACTCCATCATTTGCGTTGCAGTAATGACGGCAGTATTTCTATCACGCGCCATCCTAATGATACTTTTTTGAACTGGCGGTAAATTTGCGTCTCCAATTTCCACGCCCAAATCACCTCGGGCCACCATCACGATATCCGACGCATCAATCATTTCTTCTAACACATCTAAAGCTTCGGCTCTCTCAATTTTGGCAATTAAATGTGCATGACTACCCGCTGCTTCAACTAAAGCTCGCGCTTGGTGCATATCATCTGCACTTCTTGGAAAGGAAACGGCGATAAAATCTACGCCTATTTGCGCTGCGGTTTTTATATCTTCCTTATCTTTCGTCGTAAGCGCACTGGCTGATAACCCTCCGCCTTGTAAATTAATCCCCTTATTGTTTGAGAGAATTCCGGCGACAACAATCGTACATAAAACTTTAGACCCTTCAACAGCATCAACATTCAATACAATCCGGCCATCATCCAATAATAAGCGGTCGCCTTCTGTGACGTCCTGAGCAAGTTCCTTATAGTCACAGCCCACTTGTTTTTCATCACCTGCTGTTGCAGATAATTGCGTATCTATAATGAACGACTCACCTTTTTTCAACGTGACCTTATCATTTTTAAAACGCGCGATACGAATTTTAGGCCCTTGTAAATCGGCTAAAACCCCCACATGGCGCCCCTGTTTTGCAGACAATTCTTTAACCATCAGAGCGCGCTTTTTTTGCTCATCGGCATGGCCATGCGAAAAGTTCAAACGAACGACATCAACCCCCGCTTGAATTAATCCCTCTAAAACAGCAGGATCATCCGTTGCGGGCCCAAGTGTAGCGACGATTTTAGTCCGCCGAGGTTTTTTATAATCGTTCATTCTCTAGTCACCCTCCAAGAAGACTGTACAGAATATAGGGTCTTGATGACAATTTAGTGGCAACATAGCCGATTCAACAACTTACTCTATAAACGAACAGCAATAATCTGTCATTTGACGAACTTTTAATTGAAAATTTGAGTTTGACGGTACATCAAATGATTCACCGCCTTTAACTATCAACCAATCTTCTGAGCCAGGCAACAACACGTCCAATTCTCCTTCTAAAATCTCCATCACCTCAGCTGCATCGGTATTAAAATCATACTCACCTGGCATCATAAAACCTAAAGTCTTCACCGAACCATCTTCAAATTTAACCGTTCGGCTTACGACTTTTCCATCAAAGTATACATTCGCCTTTTTAACGACCGATACCTGTTTAAATTCTGTCATTTTTCTTCCTTACCTATTTTTAAATACCGCTTATCAGTAACTCATGCCCATCGCAGATTTCACTTCTTCCAGTGTCTCTTTCGCAACATCTCTAGCTTTCTCTGTCCCTTCATTAATGATAGAACGGACAAGCTCAGGTTGTTCAGCATATTCTTGAGCTCGTTCCTGCATTGGCTTTAGCTCGCGTAACACAGCATCAATCACAGGTTGTTTGCAATCAATACAGCCAATACCTGCCGTTTTACATCCTTCCTGCACCCATTCGCAAACACCATCGTCTGAATAAACCTCATGAAACTGCCAAACAGGGCATTTCTCTGGGTTGCCTGGGTCGGTTCTACGTACTCGTGCCGGGTCCGTTGGCATGGTGCGAAGTTTTTTCTCAACATCTTCTGGCTCATCACGTAAGGCAATTGTATTGTTATATGATTTTGACATCTTCTGCCCATCTAAACCGGGCATTTTAGAAGCCTTGGTCAATAAAGCGTTCGGCTCAGGTAAAATAACTCGACCACTGCCTTCCAAGTAGCCAAATAAGCGTTCTTTATCGCCCACCGTGATATTTTGTTGGGCTTCTAATAAAGCACGTGCGACGCCAAGCGCTTCCTGATCACCGTTTTCTTGAAAAGAATCACGCAACTTATTAAACATTTTTGCGTTTTTCTTGCCCATTTTTTTAATCGCAGCCTCTGCCTTTTCTTCAAAATCTAACCCACGACCATATAAATAGTTAAAGCGCCTTGCGACCTCGCGTGTTAATTCCACATGTGCAACCTGGTCGGCTCCAACAGGTACCAAGCCGGCCTTGTACATTAAAATATCAGCGCTTTGCAATAAGGGATAACCCAAAAACCCATAGGTCGCCAAATCCATTTCTTTTAATTTTTCTTGTTGATCTTTATAACTGGGAACTCTTTCTAACCAACCAATAGGTGTCATCATTGACAGCAATAAATGCAACTCCGCATGTTCAGGAATACTCGATTGAATAAACAAATCGGCCAACCCATGATCAACACCCGCTGCTAGCCAATCAATGACCATATCCCATATACTGTCAGCAATGATGGACGGGTCTTCGTAATGCGTAGTCAGTGCGTGCCAATCGGCCACAAAGAAATGACATTTGTATTCTTGCTGCAATTCGACCCAATTTTTTAGCACGCCATGATAATGGCCCAAATGCAGTTTACCGGTTGGCCTCATACCCGATAAGACACGACGATATTGCGCTGGAACTTCTGAACTCACATTTCCTCCTAAATACCCAGTATTTTAAAAATACTCGATTGTAAAAAATAAACGGGGGGACCTAATAGGTTAGATAACCACCCCATGGCGATGATAACGATTAGAATTGGAAAACCAAATCGCTCTGATTTACTAAATTCAAGACTGATTTTGCTTGGCAACAAGCCCGCTAGTATACGCCCTCCATCGAGCGGTAAAATGGGTAATAAATTGAGCATCATTAGCACGGCATTGATAAAAACACCGGCGTAACCCATATAAATTAAAGGCAAGGAAAAAAATTCGTTGCTACTGCCCAGCAAATAACCTATTTTCATTACAATACCCCAGACTATAGCCATGAAAAAATTAGCTAACGGCCCAGCCATCGCCACATAAACCATATCACGTTTAGGGTTATTTAAATTAGTCCAATTAACCGGCACTGGTTTTGCCCAACCAAAGATAAAGCCACCTAAAAATAATAACACCCCCGGCACAATCACGGTTCCGACCAAGTCCATATGGTTAATGGGGTTAAGCGTTAATCGGCCGAGGTTTTTTGCGGTATGGTCACCCAATTTACTCGCTACCCAGCCATGAGCCACTTCATGCACGGTAATGGCAAAAACCACCGGTAATATCCAGATAGCGATCCGGCCGACCAGGGTCAGCTCATCTATAGGCATCAGTTGTCTTCCTTGCGTGCAATAAAATCAACCAGCCCTTTGCCTTCTCTAACAACTTCGGGAAAATCATTATCCCAAACGATCATCGTGGTCGGTTCATAAGGGATGATCCCTCCATCCACCACAAGATCTAACACTCGATCCAATTGATCGTTGATATCATATGGGTCTGCTATTGCCTCAGTCTCATCTGGTAGGATTAATGTGCTGGTCAACATGGGCTCTTTTAATTCTTCAAGAATTTTCTGAACGATCAAATTGTCGGGTATTCGAATGCCGATCGTTTTTCGTTTTGGGTGTTTCAAGCGGCGAGGCACTTCTTTAGTGGCTTTCAGCACAAAAGTAAACGCACCCGGGGTTAACGACTTGAGCAACCGATACGTATCGTTATTCACTTGGGCGTACATTGCAATCTCTGTTAGATCACGGCATACCAAGGTAAAGTTATGCTTATCGTCAATACGGCGAATTTGACGAATACGCTCAAGAGCTTGCTTATCACCCAAATGACAAGCCAGTGCATACGACGAGTCGGTTGGACAGGCAATCACCCCACCACGACGAATAATATCGACCGCTTGTTTTATTAATCGTTGTTGTGGATTATCTGGATGAATACTTAAATACTGAGCCATTTCTATTGTTGTGCTTTTTTCTTCGCTACATTATCACGCAAATACACAGGTAATGCATTTTCTGCGGAGACTGTTTGCCCGCTGTTAATAAGGCCAACGGCCAACTGCGCAACTTCTCTGGCTCTTGGTAAGGCATCTGGCCTGACCAACAGTTCAGTCGACTTCACCAACTGCGTTAACTCATTCGCATAGGTATCCCAACCATGGCCAATACCGATCGCTTTTTTTCCTTGTGTAAGTTGTATTTTTAACGGTGCTATAACGGTCTCGTCTGACACTGCTTTAAAAACCCCATTCCTGTTCTCATATTCACACCAATAGACCTCACCCATCCTTGCATCCAAGGCGGCGTAAACCGTTCTACCTTCTGATTCAGCAAGCGTCTGATGTGCCAACGCGGTCAGTGTTGATACCGGTGCTACTGGTAAATCAACAGCAAAAGCCAGTCCTTGAATGACCCCTGTCGCCATTCTAACCCCAGTAAAAGAACCTGGCCCTCGACCAAAAGCCAAAGCATCCAACTGTGGTAATTTAACACCCGCCTCATTCATTAACTCATCCACCATTGTTAAAATCAGGTCACCATGTTTTTGGGGAGCTACCTCAAATCGGTCAATAATTTCATTATCCACTAATAGGGCTGCGGAACAGGCCTCTGTGGCAGTTTCAATCGCTAAAATTTTCATGTTGTTTCTTTAACCCCGGATTTCTGGGTCTTAATACGTCGATAGAATCTTTTCACATCGTTTATATCTTGCGTAATGGGCATTGCCGGTAAAGATTGAATAAATACTTTACCATAGCCTTTACTTGATAACCTGGGGTCACACAGCATCAGCACCCCTTTATCTTCAACATCACGAATCAGCCGTCCCACTCCTTGCTTTAACGTTAAGGCGGCTGACGGTAATTGAAACTCTGAAAAGGGTGACTGCCCGTTTTCTGTCATGTAATCAAGCCGCGCTTTAGTTACCGGGTCACCCGGAGAAGCAAAGGGTAATTTATCAATAATAACGCAAGACAAAGCGTCACCCCGAACATCAACCCCTTCCCAAAAACTTGCCGTGCCGAGTAGAACAGCTCGATCTGAGCGCCTGAATGATTCCAACATCTGCTGTTTAGGCAAATCTCCTTGTACCAATAACTTATAATCTGTTTTTGTTAATAAAATAGTTGCAGCCTCTTGAAGCGCTCTATGCGAAGTAAACAAGATAAACGCTCTCCCTTCGCTCGCTTTTAACACCGGAATGACGTTCTCCATCATAACGGTTGTATAGCGCTGATCTCTTGGTTCGGGCATACCGGTTGGAACATACATTAAAGATTGATGCACAAAATCAAACGGGCTCTCCCATAACCCCGTTTCAGCACCCTCTAAACCAAGACGTTTAGTAAAAAAGTCAAACTTATGATTCACTGAAAGGGTCGCTGAGGTAAACACCCAGCTGGCTTCACTAGCAAAAGCAAAGCTGGAAAATGCTTTAGAAATATCTAGCGGGGTTCGATAAAAAGTAAAGGTTCGGCTGTATGTTTCAAACCATTGAATCCAATCGTTACGCTCTTTATTAGTAAACAACTTCAGTCGCAATAAAATATCTTCACAACGTTTCCAGCAAGCCTCCAAGCCTTTAGCGCGAACAGCTACTTTGCCTAAAATTTTAAACAACTGCTCAATTCGAGCAACTAAACAATCCAGCGCGTGTATAAAGTCTTTTAATTGCTCCAGTTCGTCCCAAGCACCTTTAATAGACTGCTCTGGCAGCAGCTTACGCATTTCTCGTATATCTTCATTAATAACGTACGTTAAATCGATCAGCTCTGGCATATCAGAGGCTAACTTCAACTGCTCTGAGCCGACATCACTGAGTAATGTCAGAATTTGACGTGCACTAACAGAAATACCCAAAAATCTTGAAGCCGTATCAATTAATTGATGCGCTTCGTCGATGATGATCAACTCAGCTTCCGGTAACAACTGTCCAAAACCATCATCCTTCAAAGACCAATCGGCACAAAGTAAATGATGATTAACAATCAAGACATCCACTTCTTGTGCTTTTTTTCTTGCTATTAAGGGAAAGCACTCGCTCACCATTGGACACTCTTGACCCAAGCAGTTATCTGCTGTGGAGGTGACTTGCTGCCACACAAGAGAGTCTTCTGCTACGGATGTTACTTCGGCTATATCACCCTCTAACGTTTGATGCGACCATCGTTCAATTTCGGTTAATTCAACATCTGTCTCTTTAATCAAGCTCGATACTTGCATTTTTGCTTGATTGAGACGATACAAACAAAGATAGTTTGCTCGCCCCTTGAGGACTGCACCCTCGACAGGTCTCTTTAAAATGTCGCGAATAAGGGGAAAATCTTTTTCAAAGATCTGATCCTGAAGGTTCCGCGTTCCAGTTGAAATAATGGTTTTTTTACCGGATAAAATAGCCGGGATAAGATACGCAAAAGTTTTTCCTGTTCCTGTCCCGGCTTCTGCAACCAGGTGTGTTCGCTGATTAATAGCCCGCTCAATTGCATGGGCCATTGATAATTGGCCTTCTCGAGATTGAAACCCTTCAATATGTTTAACCAGCTCACCATTTGAGCCTAATATGCTGTCGAGGTCGTACAAGAAAGTTTCCGCTTAAAGGTTAATCGTCAAATTTGTCAGGCCAAGCTGACGCATTCGACCCATTTTCTTTTGTCCATACCAAAGTAGCTATATTGCGGAACTTTGCAACCGACATCGCGCCACGTTTCATCCGGTTCGAATTATTGTTAAGGTTATCTAAAATATCGCCGCGGGTTGCTTCAAAGATATCAAAGGCCTGGTAGTTTTCATCCATCAAGACCAGTACGACCGAGTCCCAATCTTTATCTAATTTCAACTGCCCTAAACGTTGGCCTCGATAATTATCATTGAAAATAGCCCGTGCTTTAATTTGAATTTTTTTAGGCCCAAATCCACTTACACGTATGGCATCGTAACCGTCCGAGTTCTCTTTATGCAACTTTAACGCTAATAATTTACAGGCATCATGCTCGGCAATTTCATTACTCACACCGGGTAAGGGTTTCCCTGTCATTTTTTTAAAATCTGCAGCCAATTGCCTTGCTTGTTCTATCAACTTATCAACAGAATACGGGCTCGTTGGGCTGCTCATCTTAAAATAGTCTTTCGGCACTCTGGCGCGCTTGGCGTGCTGATTCTGTCTGGCCCAAATTATCATAACTCTCTGCCATTAACAGCCAGTTATTACGTTGTAGGTTTTTATCCCCTCCCGATAATAGATTAGATTTTTTTGCCAAACTGACAGCTAAAGCATATTTTTTCTGCTGCAAGCGAATCTTCGCTAGAGCAGACCACACCCGTGGGTCTCTTGGCGAAATTCGTACCGCTCGTTCTAATTTAGAAGCCGCAAGGTCTAATTGCCCTGACTCACTCTGCTGATAAGCGCCGTCTAACAAAGCAATCACGGCGGGGTTTTGTGCTCTCAAATCCGTTTCAGCGGATTGGTTATCGGGGGCAATCATCCCTTCTTGAATGGGTGGCTCTTCTATAGGATACGTTTGAGCCACTGGAGGAATGGTTTTTGAAGGGTCGATGGGTGCCTGCCCTGACCGACCGATAGGCGCAGGAACTTGATTGTACATCGACATATCTGCACAAGCCGACAAGATAAACATCATCGTCATTAAATAAACTAATTTCATATGATCTATCGACCCTTTATTATGCTCTCAAACCAATTGCCGGCTCGTTCCAATGTTCGTTCCATCGTGCCTATGCATGGCGAGTATTCCGTGGGAGCAGAGCCAGTTATGTAAGGGTATTGTACAGCATTTACACAAAACTCATTAGCACGGTAACCCATTGGGTCCACCCATTCATACTCAATATTTTCGGGTTTTGTGAGTTGGACACTGTCCTTAGAAATAGCCTGCATTACACTGGACCAAACTTGTAACGCGCCATTCGCACCCGTTAGTTTTGACGGTTTATTATCATCCCGCCCGAGCCAAACAACAGCAAGATAATCGCCGCTAAAACCCGCAAACCAGCTATCTCTTAAGTCATCTGTCGTTCCTGTTTTCCCTGCTAATTTATAATTGACAGACATCTGACGATACGCTGAACGCCCTGTCCCTTTGGTCATCACTTCTTGTAGGCCTGTGTTAACGAGAAAAACTGCTTCTGGACTGGCCACCTGCCTGACACGTAAGGCATATCGTTGCAAGGCGGTATGATCATTAGAGGTCACTGACTGAATCGCCCTGAGGTGCGAAAAGAAGCCTTCTCCAGCCAAAGTTTGATACATTTGAGCCACTTCTATAGGTGCTAACGGCAATGCGCCAAGCAGCAAGGATGGATAAGGTTTAATGGGGCGCTTCACACCCAGATCTTCAAGTGTCCTTTTTACATTTGGTACCTTAAGATCTAAACCCAAACGAACGGTCGCCAAATTATACGAATGCGCCAACGCTTCATGCAGTGACACCGACCCATGCTCAACTTTATCGTAGTTGTTTGGTTTCCATAGCTCACCAGATTGTTGTTTAAGACTGATCGCCTTATCATCGATCATACTGGTTAGGGTGTATCTTGACGGCTGAGATAAGGCCGTTAAATAAACGGCGGGTTTCACCAAAGAGCCTATCGGCCTTATGGCATCCAGCGCCCGATTAAACCCATTATAGCTTGGATTACGATCACCAATAACGGCAACTATTTCGCCCCCTTCGCGTCGCGTAATTACCATGGCGCCCTGAAGTTTTCCTTTTTCTATGCCATATTGCTTATTGAGTTTTTCAAGCTTCTTTTTAAATAAATTTTCAGCTCTCGTTTGAATTGTGTAATCCAAGGTTGAGAATATATTTAAACCTTCAGAACGTAAATCTTCATCTTTATAGTCACGACTTAATTGGCGCTTCACCAAATCTAAAAACGCTGGAAAACGAGCACTTTTAACTTGTTTGGTCGGAGAGATATCGACGCCAAAACGCTTCGCCATTTGCCTTTGTTGATCAGGCAAAAAACCCAAACGATGCATTTCATCTAACACTAGGTTTCTTCGTTTAACGGCTCTGTCAGGGTACCTTCTCGGATCATAATAAGAAGGCCCTTTCACTAAGCCCACTAACAATGCCGTTTGATGTGGTTTTAATTCTATTAAGGGTTTATTGAAATAAAAAATACTCGCCATCCCAAACCCATTAATGGAGCGCTCACCATCTTGCCCTAAAAACACTTCGTTGAGATAGGCTTCAAGAATTTCATCTTTTCCAAAGTGAAATTCTATAATTAACGCCATCATAGCCTCTTTAACTTTCCGCCATAGGCTTCTTTCTGAGGTTAAATAAAAATTTTTAATTAACTGCTGTGTCAACGTACTACCACCTTGCACAACTCCGCCCGCTTTCAAGTTTGTCCATAAGGCACGCAAAATTGATTTAACTGATACGCCATAATGATGATAGAAGTCGCGGTCTTCAATCGAGATCAATCCATCAATCAATGTACGAGGCACCTCATCTAGTCTAATTAAAATTCGATCTTCTTTATGGCTTGGATAGAAACTGCCAACCTGCACAGGATCCAGGCGTAAAATGGCCTCATGGTGACCCGTTTTAACATTTTTTATTGCGCTAACATGCTGTTGACTGAAATAGACCTTCACTGTCTTTGACGATTCCTTACCATCAAAAAAGTTGAATGCCCGGGTCTTTAGCGTGAAACTTGAACCTGAACGATAATACTTTCCGCCCGAACTAAAATCTGTTGTCCGCTGATAATTCAAATCCTTTAACAACGATTCAAAACCCTCTGTTGATAGAGCTAATCCTTGATATAACTCGACAGGGTTTGCAAAGACATGGGCAGGCAATTCCCAGCGCTTGCCTTCAAATTGAGTCCGTACGATATGATCTAGGTAGAAAACATAAGCCGTTGTGATAATAATAAATAACAAGCACGCTTTGATCATCAGGGGTGTAAATAGCCTGTTAGGGCCTTTTTTCTTTTGCCCTTTTTTTAGTTTTTTCTTGGAGTTTCTTACTTTAGTTTTCGGCTTAGACATGGTCGATTTTACAGATTCGCAAGATTATACGGATTACTCTCGCAACACAGTGGCGACATCATGTCATAGAGTTAAACTGACGGGGTGATTAATTTCTCAATATCTAGCGGTTTAGCTAATAATTCATCTATTGAAACGTGTTGATTCTCCAACAGGTCTAAACTGGGTTTACCTAACAAGTAACCTTGAACATAATCAACGCCTAAAGCTTTTAATACCCTTAATATTTCAACATTTGACACATATTCTGCAATCGCCTTTTTTCCCAAGCTATGCGCTATTTCAATCATTGACTTAACAAGCACCTGATCGGCCTCATCGACTGCTAGATTATTAATAAACTGTCCATCTATTTTTAAATAATCAACTGGGAAATTTTTGATGTAATTAAACGAACTAAAACCTGCACCAAAATCATCTAAAGCAAAACGACAGCCCAAAGCGCGAATTTTTGATACCATTTCACGTGTTTTATTAAAGTTTGAAACAGCAGCGGTTTCTGTAATCTCAAACGTTAGCCTCGATGGCGATATCCATGTTGATTCAAGTTTTTTCTTAACAATTGGCAGCAGATAATCACCTTGCAGCGCATGGCTAGACAAATTAATGGTAAAACAAATGTTTTCTTGCGTTTTGGGCAAACTGGCAATGTAGTCAATAGCATGCGACACAACCCATAAATCAATGTGATGAATCAAGCCCATTCGTTCTGCCACTGGAATAAATTGCACTGGACTTAATAATTCCCCGCCCTCATCTATCATGCGCAATAACGTTTCGTAATGCGACACGTCTCCATTAGACAATTGAACGACGGGTTGAAATACTAACTTAAATAAATCATCACTGAGTGCATGACGTATTTTAGGCACCCATTTAGCATCGTCTCTAAGTGTTATTAACTCGTCATTGTCTCGTTCAAATAAACTGACTCTGTTCCGACCCAATGTTTTGGCGGAATAACAGGCATGATTTGCTCTGGACATTAACTCACTAGGTCGTTTGATAAACTCAAGCGGCTCCAACATCGCCACCCCAATACTGGCAGAAATATTGTACGTGTTGGTGCCCGATTTAAAATCAAACTCATCAATAGTCAACCTTATTTTTTCAGCAATTTCCAAAGCCGTTCTCTTCACTGCTTTAGAAATAAAAACTTGAAATAAATTTGACCCAACCCGCGCAATAAACGCCTCACTATCCAGCGTCGCACGAATTAACTTTGCAACTTCAATCAGCAAGCGATCACCTGCCTCATGCCCTTCTACATCATTTATAACCTTAAATTGGTCTAGATCAATATCTAATAAAGCACCATGCTGTTTAAAATTATTGCACCGTATAATGGCAAAATCTAACGCTTTCTCAAGACCGCTTCTGTTTGATAAGCCTGTTAACTCATCATGTGCGACCAGATATTTAAGACGAGCCTCCATAATGCGTCTTTCAGATAGTTCACGAACTAATTTTTCTTCATTTAGCATTCGTTCATCACGCTCATCTTTAAGCGCTATTGCTAAGTCAACCAGTGGAATAAGCTGGGCCCCATCGGTAGGACAATGAATAATCGTCGCCGCGTTAGCTTGATGACACTTTGCCATTAAGTCATCATCAATAATCGAAGAAGGGCTTGCTAACAAAATCAATGGAATGGCATCATGGCCATCTAGTGTCGTTAACATTTCGCTAAACTTCAACGTATCACACTGAGGCAGGTCATGATCTAGGAGAATCATCCCAATCTCATCGACCCGACCTTGGAATGGACGTATCAGCTCAAAGACCTGCTCTTGATTTGAAGCACAAATTAATTTCCTATAACCACCAATTGATAAAATATTTTGCAATGCCGCCAACCGGCCTTCATCATGCTCGATGATCAAAATAACTCGTTCTTTTTGGTTAAATTCTTTCATATCTCATCACTGATTGAATCATTTATCTTAGTCAACAACCCAGAAAATTCAATTCATAAAAATTAATTTACTTTCCTATCAATGACTTTACGCTTAATCTTAATATTGTGTCAACAAAAAAATCTTAACAACTTGATATTCCTGGTAAGAAAACAATAGAATATCGGAAACATCAATAAATAGGTATGATAGTTATCTATCAATATAGATGCCTTTAGAAGGTATCTGATCTAATTTTCCTTTTACAACTTTCATTATCTTTAAACATTAACCACAACTTCTCCCATGCCTTTGTCACCCTCAAGCTTTTGCACAATCGATGATTTTATATCAGGTGAAATCGATTTATGCTCACCACCAGAAATTTTTATACGTATTTCACAAGCGCTGGATGACCCACTAAAAAACGCCAACGACATTCCGCTGATCATCGAACAGGATCCTTCTTTATCTGCTCGAGTGCTAAAAGTTGTTAATTCGGCGTTTTTTGGTTTCCCCGCTACAGTGAAAACCATTGATCAAGCTATTTCTATCATCGGGGCCAAAGAAATTCGTTTACTTGTAATGACGACCAGTGTGGTTGAAAAATTTTCCAGCCTGCCCAATTCCATCCTTGATATGCGTGAATTCTGGATGCATAGTTTGAAAACGGCCCTATTTGCTAAATTTTTAGCCGACCATCATCCTAAAAAACGTCAACTCTCATCTGTTTTTATGAGCGGCCTTCTTCATGATATTGGCCGTTTAGTTTTATATACAAAAGCTCCAGACCTTGCACGTGCGGCAGCGTTGCATGTCAAGGCGAACAAGACCAAAGACATTGAAGCCGAAAATTCGACATTTGGTTTTAATCATGCTCAATTGAGCGGCGCTTTACTCGAATTGTGGAAAATACCTCTTTCTATTCAGCACGCAGCCACTTTCCATCATGAACCCGAACTGGCTAGCAGCCACCTGGAAGAGGTTCATATTATCTATCTTGCGAATCTGCTGGCCCATGCTGACTCTTCATCAGAAGAAAGTATCAATGCAACTGTTTTACCTAACGATAAGGTATGGGAAAAGGTTGGTCTGCCATACGGCATTTTGAGCTCGGTTTCGAACCAAGTAGATGAGCAGTTTAGTCAAACTTATGCTCTTTTTTTTAATTAATTAACACTTGTAAATTCTTTTTCACCTAAGCGAAAAACACTGAACTCACCGACTGCCATTTTTGCCCATTGCTCATTTGATGTGAGTGGCTCGGTCGCTATGACAGTGACTACGTCTTCTTGAGAGGTTTCTTTTTTAAAATCAACACACAAATCAGCATCCACTAATTGCGCTTCAACGAAAGGCGCCTGGCGCGTTAACCAAGATAATTTGGTGTTGCAATAAACATAAAGGTTTTCCGCATCACTCATTAATACATTAAAAACGCCATGGTTCGCCACTTCTCGGCATAAACGCTCCACGCTATTGCGTAGCTTGATTTTACTCTTTGGTTTAGTAGGGAATGCTTGACGTAGCTGACCTAATATCCAACAAAAAGCGTGTTCACTGTCTGTGGTGCCCACTGGGGTATAACCATTTAATTTTTTTTTCTTAATGCCTTTTAACTGCCCATTATGAGCAAAAGACCAAATTTGCCCCCATAACTCACGTGAAAAGGGGTGGGTATTTTCTAAGCATACACGGCCTCTATTGGCTTTCCTGATATGACAAATAACTTGTGTACTTTTGATCGAGTATTGTTGAATGAATTTTGCAACTTCCGAATTTGCACTTGCAACGGGATCGTGGAATGAGCGATAGCCTTTACCTTCATAAAAAGCAATACCCCAACCGTCTTTATGAGAGCCCGTTTCTCCACCTCGTTTGATTAACCCACTGAAACTAAAACAAATATCTGTGGGCACATTGGCGCTCATTCCTAATAACTCGCACATTCTATTAGGTTACAACTCTTCTATGACGGTGCGCGCTATAGGAACTTGGATATATTTCTTTTTATTATCTTTCTCTACCCAAAAATAGTAATAACCTTTTTGAGGGTCGGACGTCACCTTACTGTCGATGACCGCCCATGTTTTTTTATGCTCGCCCTCATAAAAAGTCACCTGATAGTTCCCTTCCATCCAAGTCACACCCAAACGCGAAATTTTGTTTTGCTGCTCTTCCGAACAAGCCGTACCGATTAATAGCATCGCCACCAATATAAGACGCTTCATGATTTCTCCAATTTCTTTAAGACAAGAAACACCATAACAAATGCCCCCGCAATTGCGCATAACCAAACATCCGATTTTTTCAGATCCAGCAAAGTACCTACACCAACTCCAATAGCAGCTCCAAGCCCACTAAAGGCCATACTTCGCATCATTCGGCAAAAACTACAATCTGACGCCGCTCCAAAAAACTTTGGCATGATATCGCCTCCTTTTTTGTATTAAGACATTTGTGTTGGCTTTTCTTCAATCAACTCAAACAGTGCTTTGATATGCGCATCTTCATTATTCAACATTGGCATATAACGGTCTTTTTATTGACACAAAGAAATTTAAAATAACCCACCCTAAAAATCGTGGCAATTGCACCACTTTTGGATCCCATAAAAATTCACGCAAATACTCTCGAACCGCCTCTTCTTTAGGCGTTTCCGGCATTCCTAAATTAATCAGAAAGACCGTTATTCTGCTCATACTGGCTAACCGAACCTAGCTATCAACTCATTTTCAACAAGCTTAAAAACTCTGCCCGTGTTTCAGCATTCTTACGAAATTGACCCAACATACTTGAGGTGGTCATCTGAGAATTTTGCTTCTCTACTCCCCGCATCATCATGCACAAGTGCTTTGCCTCAACAACAACGGCAACGCCCTTTGCACCAGTCACATCTAAAATAGAGTCTGCAATTTGCGTGGTCAACTGCTCTTGAATTTGTAATCGACGTGCGTACATGTCAACTATCCGAGCTACCTTGGACAAACCTAACACTTTTCCATTCGGTAAGTAGGCCACATGGCATTTACCAATAAAGGGCAATAGGTGATGTTCACACATAGAAAACAGTTCTATATTTTTAACAATCACCATATCGTCCGCATCAGAACTGAATACAGCGCCGTTGACTATCTCATCCAAACGCGTCTGATAACCGCTCGTTAGGAACGCCATGGCCTTGGCTGCACGTTTTGGAGTATCCGCCAACCCTTCACGATCTACGTTTTCACCAATGTCAGAAATGATTTGCTTATACAATTTTTCCATTATCAATACCTTTTCAAGGTCTTATCTATTAACCGTTTAACACCGCCCTTTAGGTTCAGCTATTGTATTGTACGGTGACATTGCTTCCAAAGCTGCCAGTATAACCTCAGGTCCGGCATTTTTTTTTCTTGCATTCTCGCTTAGGTAACGCCGCCAATGTTTACCACCTGCTTCACCAGCATAAAGCCCTAAAATAGGGCGCGTCATTCTATGTAAAGGCACACCCAGAAATAATTGATTATCGACGTACTGAATGAATTTATCCAGTACTTCCTTTCTATCTATCAATGGCTGTTGAAAAAGTTCGTGCTCGATATCTGCCAAGAAAAATGGACGATGATAAGCTTCACGACCCATCATCACGCCGTCAAGATTCTGCCAGTGCTGTTCGATTTCGGCTACTGACTTAATCCCCCCATTTATAATAATGGCTAAGGCCGGATATTCTTTTTTTACTTGATATACCCTGTCGTAATTTAACGGTGGGATCGTCCTATTTTCTTTTGGAGAGAGACCATTTAATATGGCCTTTCGGGCGTGAATAACAAACGTAGTGCAACCTGCACCTGCAACGGTCCGAATAAATTTCATCAAAAATTCAGCAGAATCGTCGTCATCAATACCAATACGTGTTTTTACTGTCACTGGTATATCAACTCGACTCCTCATTTTTGATACACATTCTGCAACGAGTTGGGGTTCAGCCATTAAACAAGCCCCTATGCGTCCATTCTGTACGCGATCACTCGGACAACCGACATTGATATTAACTTCTTGAAAACCAGCTTCTTGAGCAAATTGAGCGCAGTTAGCCATTTCATCGGGATGACTCCCTCCTAGCTGTAAAACGATGGGGTGCTCAGCAGCATCAAATGCTAGAAATCGTTCTTTATCACCTCGTAATAATGCACCCGTTGTTACCATTTCGGTATAGAGTACTGAGTTTGGAGATAAGAGCCGGTGAAAATAACGACAATGCCTGTCTGTCCAATCCATCATGGGGGCAACGGATACTGTACCTATAGGCTTTGCCTTGATTTTAAAGGTTTTTTTCTGTTCGTTTCTCGTTGAATCTTGCATTATTTAGCTATTTCGGTCACTATCAGTACGCATATTTACGTTCAAAAAATAAAATGCGTACCGAAAAGGGGTTTAAATGGCTACTATCCGTGCCTATAAAAAGAAGAACGGTAGCGTATCATATCGCGCCGAGATTGTTATCAAGAAAGATGGTGAAATTGTACATCGGGAAAGTAAATCATTTCGCCAAAAACAACTGGCTAAAGCATGGGCGACTAAACGTGAGGCAGAACTTCAGCAATCGCAAGTGTATGGTAAGCGCGACCCTGTGCCTATCTACACGTTATTTGAAGAATATATTGAAAGGTTTGATGCTGGCAGGTCAAAGCGATATGACTTACTGAGACTGCAAGATTCTAAGATTGCCAAACTAGATGCATACAAATTAACAAGCAAAGATATTATCGCTCACTGTGCCGAGCGGCTGAAGGAGACCAAACCACAAACGGTTAAGAATGATATTATCTGGCTTAAATCTGTTATGAGTACGATGAAAGGCGTACACGATCACAAGTATTCGTTGGATATGTTCACACCTGCTTATGCCGTTCTAAGAAAAGAAGGGATGATCGCCAAGCCTGAACAACGCGATAGACTGCCTACAAATGATGAATTATGGCTGTTATCGCGCCATTTCAGGACGAAAAAACATTATCTGCATATTATGTGGTTTGCGATATTTTCAGCCCGTAGATTGAGCGAGATCACTAAATTGCAATGGAAAGATATTAACCACAAGAACCGATCTATTATGGTGCGTGACATGAAAACGCCAAATAAGGCCGAGCTTAATCTTAGGGCAAAACTGCCTCGATCTGCTTATAAGATCATTATGAGGCAACCGAAAAAAGGTGATTTAATATTCCCGTTTAACCCTAAGTCAATCAGTACCGCGTTCACTAGGGCTTGCAAGGTATTAGGGATTGATGATTTGCACTTCCACGACTTACGACATGAAGCGGTGACTAGATTATTCTTAGCTGGCTTGAATGTGCCACAAGTATGGAAGGTGACCCTCTTTACCCGAATGGCTTGGAGTATCTGTTTGGGGTCTATTATTTCAAAGACGGGAAAGAGTTGTTCCTTCCATTCTGGGCGCATGATCATGAAGAAGAGAAAGAAACCTTCAAACGCTTCATGGGCTTTCTGGCAGACCATTTGGCCAAACATCCGCATGCCCATATCTATCATTATAACCATTATGAAACCACAGCCCTGAAACGCTTGGCCTGCCGTTACGCTGTATGCGAAGAGCAGCTAGATAATCTGCTCCGTAATCAGAAATTCATTGATCTGTATCTGGTGGTACGTGAAAGCATCCGCACCTCTGAACCCGGCTATTCCATCAAGAACATGGAAACCTTCTATATGGATAAGCGGGCCAATGCCGTGGCAACCGCTGCCGATAGCATCATCGTTTACAATGAATGGCGCGAAACAGGTGCCGATGAATTGCTACAGGAGATTTCAGATTATAATGAGGTGGATTGCGTCTCCACCCACTTGCTGCGCGATTGGCTGCTGACGCTTAAGCCAGAAGATGCCCCGTGGTTTAAGGGCTTGCCTGAATATGCCGAGGAAGAAGAACTACAACGCAAGGACTGGGAAGTCGAATATGAAGATTACCAAACCCGCCTTGGTGTGACGGAAGACAACCCACCGCCTATCAATGAGCGGCTATCGCATCTTCTGGAGTTTCATAACCGAGAAGCCAAACCACAATGGTGGAGCAGCTTTGAACGGCAGAACAAATTTGAAGACGAACTGATTGACGATACGGAGTGCCTTGGCGGGCTGCAACAAGTTGGTAGTCCCGAGTCCGAAAAACGCTCCCTGATATACAGCTACCACTTCCCGTCACAGGAATACAAGCTGAAGGCTGGCGCACAGGCCGTCGATATTGCCGTCATGGAAAATGCAGGCACCATTGTGGAGATTGATGAGGATGCCTGCATCGTCAAAATTAAGCGCGGAGCGAGTAAAGAGCCATTGCCAGAAAGCCTGTCTATTGGCCCACCGGGGCCGATTGATAGCAAGATCATCCGCTCAGCCATTTACCGCTATGCCGATCATGTGTTGGAAGCACCTGAAGGCACCCATGCCGCGACCGAACTGTTGGCACGCAATGTACCGCGCATTCAGGGTAAACAAGCAGGTGAAGCGGTCATCACTTCTGATGATCTGCAAGGCGACGCGCTGGAAGCCATTGCTGCGTTAGATAACAGCTATCTCTTTATTCAAGGCCCTCCGGGCGCAGGTAAAACCTATACCAGCAGCCACATCATTGTGGACCTGATCAAGCGCGGCAAGAAAATCGGGGTTACCTCCAACTCCCATAAAGCCATTCACAACTTGCTGGAAAAAGTGGAAAGTGTTGCCACTGAAAAGAGCGTGAGCTTCCATGGCATCAAAAAAGCCAGCGGAGGTAATGACGAAACCATCTTTGACGGGCAATTCATCCGCTCAGAAACCAAGACCGACAATATGAGCCTTGGCGCTGATTTGTTCGCGGGTACTGCGTGGACATTTGCCAGCCCGCATTTTGATGGCCAGCTTGATTATCTGTTTATTGATGAGGCCGGGCAAGTTGCGACTGCCAATGTTGTGGCGATGGCCACAGCGACCAAGAACATCATTCTGGTTGGTGACCAGATGCAGCTGGGTCAGCCCATCCAAGGTACCCACCCGGGTGAGGCAGGATTGTCAGTGCTGGAGTTTTTGCTGGGCGATCATTCGACTATCCCGGCTGAGCGTGGTATTTTCCTTGGCCAGACACGCCGTATGCGCCCGAGCATCTGCCAGTTTATCTCTGATGCCTTTTACGATGGCCGCCTAACTGCCCACGAAACAACAGCCGAGCGTAGTCTGAACCTGCAAGGTGTTGATCTGCCCAATGAGGGGATTGTGATGATCCCGGCAGAGCATGAAGGCTGCTCACAAAAAAGCATCGAGGAAGGCGAAATCATCAAAGCCAAATATCATGCCTTGCTTGGTCAAGAATTTACTGACCGTGATGGCACCACACGCCCGATTACCGAGGGCGATATTCTGGTGGTCACGCCATACAACGTGCAGGTGAATTATCTGCGCTCCATCCTGCCGGACAATGCAAAAGTCGGTACCGTTGACAAGTTCCAAGGACAAGAAGCTCCCATCGTGCTGATTTCCATGGTGACATCCAGCGCCGAAGATCTGCCGCGCAATATTGAGTTCCTCTACAGCAAGAACCGTCTGAATGTTGCGGTTTCCCGCGCACAGTGTTTGGCCGTGGTGGTCACCAACCCCAAGCTGCTGGAAATTCCATGCGGCACTATGGAGCAGATGAAACTGGTCAATACGTTCTGCTGGCTGGATGAGTATGCAAACAAAAATAATTTAAAGATGGTAACGCAATGAAGAAAATCTTCCCTTATTTGACCTATGCTGGCGCAATACCCTTTGTTTTCTGCGCTACGAGTTTATCTCTCGATATCCAAGATCTTCCTCTGTTGGGACCGATTGAAAGAATATTGAGTATCTATGGGCTGGTGATCTCATCATTTTTAGCGGGAGCCTATTGGGGGCAGCACCTGCACATTAATAAAAGCCAATGGGTTCGTTTCTTGCCCATTTTCAGTAACGTTATAGCAGTTCTGCTGTGGCTTGGCTTTCTGGTACTCAGTTTTAAAATGCAAATGGCAATGTTTGTCACCGCATTTGTTGTTCTACTCATTATTGATCATCGGCTTTTTCAGATGGATGTCATTACCCGTCATTATTTTCAGACGCGCTTTTTCGTATCAGCCATCGTAATTACTTCACTCATTATTTCAGGAATTGTATCATGACAAGAATTGCTATCATTGGGGCTGGGCTATCCGGCCTTTCAGCTGCTCATTTATTAAAAGATTACGCTGATATTACGCTTTTTGAGAAGGCGCGTGGTGTTAGTGGTCGTATATCTACGCGGCGTGCGGAGCCCTATTTCTTTGATCATGGTGCGCAATATTTTACGGCTAGAACAAAGCCGTTTCAGGATTTCATTCAGCCCTTACTCGACCAAGGCATCATCGAAAGGTGGAATGCGCACTATGTTAAATTTAAAGGTAATCAGATCATTGAAAGAAGAAACTGGCGTGATGAAGAGCCAAGGTATGTTGGTGTTCCTGGAATGAATCATGTGGCCAAATTTTTAGCAAAGAGGCAGAATATTCATATCAACACAAGGATTGCTTCCTTAAATCATCAAGACACATGGCAATTAACAGATGAGCAAGGCCAGCAATATCCTGGCTTTGACTGGGTGATATGTACAGCGCCGTCACCACAAGCGGTCGATTTACTACCTGATTCCTTCAAGTATCATGCCGATATTCAAGCCATCAAGATGCATGCCTGCTTTTCATTGATGCTTGGTTTCGAACAAAATATTACCCTCGATTTTGAGGCCGCTCATGTAACCGATTCAGATTTAAGCTGGATTGCCGTCAATAGCCATAAACCACAGCGACCAGATCTTTTTACCTTAATGGTTCATTCATCTGAAGATTATGCCGAGGCACATATCGATGATGATCGTGACAAAGTCATGCAGCATTTAATCAACGAAACCAGCCATATTATTGGGCAGGATGTAAGCCAAGCAAATTATAAAACTATTCATGGTTGGCGATATGCCAACAATGCGGACAAAAAGCAAAAAAGCTCTATATTTATAGATCAAGACCTTAAATTAGCGGCCTGTGGCGATTGGTGTCTTGGCGGGCGTGTGGAAGGTGCTTTTACGTCAGCTTATGACTTAACGAAACACATGAAAGAGAGCGCTTTATGAGTTTTAATCCAGAAAATATCGCTATTCTTGGCGCATCGGGTGCTATTGGCAGCGCATTTACAATGCTTTTATCTGAAAAATATACAAACGCCAGCATGTTTGCATTCTCTAGAAATGGTGCAGCATACAGCATTGATTATAGCAGTGAGGCCTCTCTTGCGGAAGCTGCTGAACTCGCAGCAAAAGAAAAGCCTTTAGATTTAGTTATTGTGGCTAACGGCATCCTGCATGATGAGGGTTTGATGCCAGAAAAATCTTTGCGCGATTTATCCGCCAAAAACTTTCATCGTGTTTATGAAGCCAATACCATTACACCTGCGCTCATCGCCAAGTATTTTCTGCCGAAGCTAAATAGAGACCAACCCTCAATTTTTGCAGCCTTATCAGCGCGTGTGGGCAGTATATCCGATAATCAGCTTGGAGGCTGGTATGCGTATCGCGCGTCAAAAGCAGCCTTAAACATGATTATTAAAAATGCCGCTATTGAAGTGGGTCGGCGCAATAAACACGCTATTGTTGTTGGGCTTCATCCCGGCACGGTAAACAGTGACTTATCCAAGCCATTTCAAAGCAATGTTGCCGATGGTAAGCTTTTTACACCTGATTATTCAGCTGAAAAGCTATTGGACGTATTGGAAAACCTAAGCCCAGAGCAAACAGGGAAATGTTTCGCATGGGACGGTAAGGAGGTCTTACCGTAAATGCATATTGTTTGGTTCAAAAGAGATTTACGCATAGAGGATCATGAAGCTTTGGCGCAAGCGGCTAAACACGGACCTATTTTGCCGCTGTATATCCTTGAACCAGATCTGTGGCAACAACCAGATATGAGCCATCGGCATTATCTATTTTTGCAGGATTGCTTATCTGAGCTGAACCAAGATTTAGAAAAACTTGGGCAGCGGTTGATTATCAAGGTGGGCAACGCGGTCGATGTTCTGGAAGAATTGAATGAATGCCATTCTATTGAGGATTTATGGTCCCATCAGGAGACATGGAATGGCTGGACCTACGCGCGCGACAAGGCAGTCAAACACTGGTGTAAATCACTAAATATTACATGGCATGAACCCGCGCAAAATGGTGTAGTCCGTAAGTTGGATGATCGTGATGGCTGGGCAGCACGTTGGTATCGCCAGATGAAACAGCCTCTTATCGATAAGCCCGTAAAACTTCAAGCAATAGAGGAAGCAACCAATGTTTTGCCAAGCTATCGCGAATTGAGCCTTACCGAGGATGGCGCGCATGACTTACAAAAAGGTGGTCGTATCGAAGGACTGAAGTTGCTGCATAGCTTTCTTTATGAACGTGGCGAAGGTTATACCAAAGAAATGTCATCGCCTGTAACGGCCTTTGAGAGCTGTTCAAGACTATCAGCTCATCTAGTATTTGGCACATTATCAATACGCGAAGTATTTCAAGCCTGCGAGAAGCGTAATCAGGAAATTAAACAAATGCCGCGCGGGGCGAAGGGTAAATGGCCAAGCGCTATGCGATCATTCTCTGGGCGTTTGCGCTGGCACTGCCATTTCATCCAAAAACTGGAAGATGAACCGCGTATTGAATTTGAAAACATGCATCCGGCTTATGATGGAGTGCGCGGGGATGATTTTAACGAAGAGTATTTTGAAGCATGGAAAGCTGGCATGACAGGATACCCGATGGTGGATGCCTGTATGCGAGCATTAACAGCAACAGGATGGCTGAATTTTCGTATGCGCGCCATGGTGATGAGTTTTGCAAGCTACCATCTCTGGCTACACTGGCGAAAACCAGCCTTACATTTAGCCAATTTATTTACCGACTATGAGCCAGGCATTCATTATAGCCAGGTTCAAATGCAATCAGGCACAACAGGAATCAACGCTATTCGCATTTATAATCCTATTAAGCAAGGAGTTGATCACGATCCGGAAGGTGTATTTATTCGTCACTGGATTCCAGAACTGCAAGATATGGATCAGTCCTTTATCCATACGCCATGGCAAGCAGTTTCACAAATGAATGGTTACCCTATGCCCGTCATTGATGAGAAAACAGCTCGTAAATCAGCAGCTGAAAAACTTTATAGCCTGAGAAAAAATAACACCACGCATAAAGAAACTGCCCAAAAAATTGTTAGTAAACATGGCAGCCGCAAGTCCGGCTTGCCAAGAACCATGGGTAAGAAAAAAATAAAAAATCATACTCAAGGAGAATTGCCACTATGACACAAAAGATTGCAATCCATTGGTTTCGCCAAGACCTAAGATTATCTGATAATCCAGCCTTAAAAAAAGCGGCAGAGCATAAGGCTGTTCTCCCTATCTATATTTTAGATGATGATAATGCAGGGAACCATGTCATGGGTGGAGCAAGTCGTTGGTGGCTTCATCATTCACTGCAGGCGTTACATGTATCCATGGACAAAAGACTATCAGTTTACCATGGAAACCCGCAAACAATTCTGGATGATATTCTAAAGCGTTTTGACGTTGAAGCGGTGTATTGGAACCGATGCTACGAACCATGGCGCATGCAACGTGATACTATTATTAAGGAGAATCTCAAGAAACGAGGAATAGAGGTTCATACATGCAATGGCTCATTATTGTGGGAGCCATGGAATATTAAAAAAGACGATGGAACGCCCTATAAAGTTTTTACACCATTCTACCGCAGAGGCTGCTTTAATGCTGAAGAGCCTATGGCTCCGTTGCCAAAACCAGAGAATATCAGCTATGTTAATGACTCCGACCATGTTGGGATTGATGCGCTGAATCTTTTACCCAAAATACCATGGGATAAACAACTTGAGCCCCATTGGAATATTGGTGAAGAAGGTGCCCGCAAGCGATTTGAAACTTTTGTTAATGAAGGGCTTTCTTTTTATAAAGATGGCCGAAACCTTCCTGCAAAACCTTATGTATCGCGTTTATCACCATATCTGCATTTTGGAGAAATATCGCCTAATCAGCTATGGCATGCTGTGAGAAGCATTGGTGATGATAAACATATTGAGCACTTTTGTAGCGAGTTAGGTTGGCGTGAATTTTCGCATAGTCAGCTTTATCACAACCCTGATTTACCTCAGAAGAATCTACAGCCCAAATTTGATCGCTTCCCTTGGGCAAACGATGCCGCTGCGCTTACAGCCTGGCAGAAGGGGAAAACAGGCGTGCCTATGGTAGATGCCGGCATGCGTGAATTATGGCAGACAGGTTATATGCATAACCGGGTTAGGATGATTGTCGGCTCATTCCTGGTAAAAAACCTACGTCTCCACTGGCATCATGGTGAGCGTTGGTTCTGGGATACGCTGGTGGATGCTGACCTGGCTAATAATAGCGCCAGTTGGCAATGGATTGCCGGATGTGGAGCTGATGCAGCGCCTTACTTTCGTATTTTTAATCCGATAACACAAGGGCAGAAATTCGATCCCGATGGTGAATATGTTCGTCAATATATTCCTGAAATTGCTCGCCTACCGAATAAGTATCTTTTCAACCCATGGGAAGCTCCAGAGCTTATTTTAAAAGAAGCGGGTATCGAGCTGGGATCAACCTATCCAAACCCTGTTGTTGATCTCAAACAATCACGTCAGTTAGCGCTTCAGGCATTTCAATCCTTAAAGCAAGGGGAGCCATGAGTAGTATAAGACTTATTTTAGGGGATCAGCTCTCACAGTCTATCTCAAGCCTTAAACACTATAATCCAGATACGGATATAATTTTGATGTGTGAAGTCTGGAATGAAGCGACCTATGTGAAACACCATAAAAAGAAGATTGCCTTTCTCTTTTCAGCGATGAGGCATTTTGCTGACGCGCTTAAAAAGCAAAGCTTTGATGTTGAATATACTGCATTAGATGACCCTGATAACTCAGGATCATTCAGTAGTGAAGTAAAACGCATGCTTTCTAAATATAGCGTTGATCGGATTGTCGTTACGCATCCGGGTGAATATCGTGTGCTTGAAGAGCTGCGAAGCTTAGAAAATGAATTGAATATCGCGATCGAAATCAGAGAGGATGATCGCTTTTTATGTACCCCTGATGAATTTGCCAATTGGGCAAAAGATCGTAAACAACTTCGTATGGAATATTTCTATCGGGAGATGCGAAAGAAATACGATATCCTGATGGAAGGTAATAAACCCATAGGCGGCCAATGGAATTATGACACTGAAAACCGCAAACCACCAAAAGAAGGCCTAACAATACCGCCGCCATATATCGGAAAATCTGATGATATAACCCAAGACTGTATATCTTTAGTTTCTGAGCGTTTTGATACTCACTTTGGTGATGTCGAGCCGTTTTACTTTGCCGTAACACGCGCTGACGCTTTGCAGGTTCTCGATCAATTTATCGAACAAAGATTGCCGCATTTTGGGGACTATCAGGATGCGATGATCGAGGGTGAGCCTTGGATGTATCATTCACATATCAGCTTTTATTTGAATTGTGGTTTACTGCTTCCTCTGGAATGTGTTCAGGCCGCAGAAAAGGCCTACCATACTGGCAAAGCACCACTTAATGCTGTGGAAGGATTTATTCGTCAGATCATCGGCTGGCGGGAGTATGTTCGCGGTATTTACTGGTTCAAAATGCCGGATTATTCAAACGAAAATTTCTTTGAGGCTAACCGCAAATTGCCTGATTTTTATTGGACAGCAAATACAAAAATGAATTGCGTACGCCAATGTGTGCTTGAGACAAAGAAAAATGCTTATGCCCATCATATTCAGCGCTTGATGGTTCTAGGAAACTTTGCGTTGCTTGCAGGCATTGACCCAAAAGATGTTAATGAATGGTTTTTGATTGTTTACGCTGATGCGTATGAATGGGTAGAGCTTCCGAATGTGTCGGGCATGATTTTATTTGCCGACGGAGGATATCTAGCCAGTAAGCCATATGCTGCTGGAGGCAGTTATATCAATAAAATGTCTGATTACTGCAAAAGCTGTAGCTACAAAGTGACCAAAAAGAATGGCGTGGATGCATGCCCATTTAATTATCTTTATTGGGACTTTTTAGATCGTAATCGTGAGAAGTTAGCCAGCAATCATCGCATTGGCATGATGTATAAGACATTTGAACGTATGGGCGAAGAAAAACAAAAGGCCATTCGTGATGATAGTAAAAGATTTTTGAGTAGCGTGACATGAAAAAGAAAGCTGATTTACCCACTAAAAAATGCCTTGTTTGTGGAAGGCCATTTTCATGGAGAAAAAAATGGGAAAAAGTATGGAATGAGGTAAAATATTGTTCGAGACGCTGCAGTAGTAATAAAAACAAGAAATGATATGATTACAGTCTTTTATGATGGAAAATGTGGTTTATGTTCAAAGGAAATCAATCATTACCGCAAGATTGCACCATCAAACATATTCAACTGGCAGGACATTACAGAGTCTGCCGATGAGCTAAACCAAGAAGGCATTACACTTGCGGAGGGTTTAAGGCTTCTGCATGCCAAAGACAATAGCGGACAGATACATGTTGGCGTGGATGCATTCATCCTCATCTGGAAGCAATTGAGTCGATGGTGCGTGCTGGCTTTTCTAGTCGGCCTGCCAATCATTCGGCATATTGCAAATGCTGCGTACCGTGCATTCGCCAACTGGCGATTTAAAAAATTAGAACATTGCCAGCTGGCAGCAAGGCAGGAGAAAAAGTGATGATATTAATTCTTGGAGCATTTTTAGGGTTTATTTCGGTGGCTTTTGGAGCCTACGCCGAACATGGGTTGCGTGAAGTGGTAACAGATGAGCATTTTCGTTTTTTGATGACAGCAGTGCGTTATAATCAGGCGCATGCAGTTGTGATTACCGCCATCGGGCTGGCATTACTGAATGGTGGAAAGCTGAGTTGTATTCCAGCTCTTAAATGGAGTGGCCTGCTATTTATTATCGGAACGATGTTGTTCAGCTTCAGCATTTACCTGTCTGTGTCGCTCGACATTCCCAGCCTTGTGAAAATTACACCCGTAGGCGGTATGACCATTATGGCCGCATGGCTAGTGCTAATGGTGGCTGGCATATTGGCGAAGAAAAAGCTGTGAGAATGATTTTAGTCATCTCATTAATATTAATTTATGGAGTTCCCGCAATGGCAGAAGACAAGATAACAGAAAGGGCAAGAAATATACTCGGTACCGAGCTACAATCCTGTTGCACCGAACCCATGACGGGATTCTTCAGAGATGGTTACTGCAACACCAATCAGATGGATCAGGGAACACATGTGGTGTGCGCCATCGTGACGGGTGAGTTTCTTGAGTTCACCAGATCACGCGGCAATGATCTCAGCACCCCGCGCCCAGAATTACAATTTCCAGGTTTAAAGGCCGGAGATGGCTGGTGTCTTTGTGCGTTGCGTTGGAAAGAAGCATATGAAGCTGGTGTAGCACCGCCCCTGAACCCCGAAGCCACGCATGAAAAAGCTCTAGAATTTGTACAAAAGGAAGAGTTGGAAAAACATTACATTCAGTAAAAATAGGAAACAAAAATTACCAAAAAGTTAGATACTATTCACCATACCGCTATACAAGTTAAAGACATTGCTAAAGCCGTTGCATGGTATTTGGAACGCTTTGCTTGTGAAATTGAATATCAGGATGAGAGCTGGGCAATGCTCAAATTTGCCAACACATCCTTAGCTTTAGTTTTACCTGAACAGCACCCCTATCATTTCGCAATTGTTACAGATGACCTTTCGCCTTATGGTGATGCCATACCTCATCGCGATGGTACTGCTTCCGTTTATATTCAGGATTCAGACGAAAACAATATTGAGATGCTTACATTACCAAATGAAGATGATGCATCATGAAAAAGAGATGGTTTATGATTGCTGCAATTATTGGAATTGTTCTTATCGGTGTAGTTGCTGTGGGACCTATTATGAGTGATGTCGAAACACCAAGCTATGAGGTAATTACTGCCGAGAATAATATTGAAGTTAGGCAGTATATACCCATGATCGTCGCAGAAGTCCAGATGAATGGACGGCGTGAAGATGCTATTGCTGATGGCTTCTGCTACGAAAGCGCCCTTACTCTGGAGCAGGTGCGCGAAGTCGTGAAACAGCAAAGCGGTCAAAACGGGCTTGATCAGTTGCCTGAACGACTGGAGCGAGCGCACAAGAATGGCCATTCCGCTATGGATGGCGGAACCCTGGAAGATTTCTTGTGCTGCAATAGAGCAGGAGAGAATGAAGCGCATTTGTCATTTGATGAGTGTGTGCGCCGATTTCTCTCTTAAGCCATAACAGCGTATTAACAGGCAAAAAATAACTATACAGTACGCATATTTACGTTAAATTAAATATCATTTATTTTTAACTAACTGATAAATAAAGGATTTTCAAGCCTGTCTGTCCAATCCATCATGGGTGCAACAGATATTGTGCCTACCGCTTGGTTATTGATTTTTAAAGGCTGTACTATTTCGTTGTTTCTCGTTACTTGCATTATTTAGCTATTTAACCCTTCGTCGGCCCGCAAAATTAGTTGAATAAAATTGCTTACCGTTGGAGGCTAATAAATCATTAAGCTACAATAAACCGCATTAAATAAGCAGTCATGACTTATTTAGTAAATCAACGACAAGCGTTTTTACCCGACGATAGCCAATAGAACCCCTGCCGCAACAGCCGAACCGATAACACCGGCAACATTCGGCCCCATTGCATGCATTAACAAGTAATTATGTGGATTTGCTTCTTGCCCCACCTTATTAACCACTCGGGCGGCCATTGGTACCGCCGAAACACCTGCTGCTCCAATAAGTGGATTAACCTTACCTCCTGTCACTTTATGCATCACCTTGCCCATCAATATACCCCCGGCTGTGCCGATAGAAAAGGCTGCCATACCGAGTATTAGGATACCCAGGGTTTCAGATGTAAGAAATTTGTCTGCTGATAGCTTTGAGCCTACTGCCAAACCCAAGAAAATGGTTACAATATTAATCAATTCATTTTGTGCCGTAGAGCTCAAACGATCGACCACGCCACTTTCGCGCATTAAATTACCAAAAGCCAACATACCAACCAGTGGAGCAGACGCAGGTAAAAACAAAATCACTGCTGACAAAATGATCAATGGAAAAATAATTTTTTCTTTCTTAGTGACGTGCCGCAAATGAGTCATTTGTACTTGGCGCTCTTTCTCTGAGGTCAGTGCACGCATAATGGGTGGTTGAATAAGTGGAACTAACGCCATATAAGAATATGCAGCAACGGCTATGGCACCCAAGAGATCTGGCGCTAATTTTGAGGCCAGGAAAATCGCTGTCGGCCCATCCGCTCCACCGATAATGGCAATAGCAGACGCATCAGCCAGACTAAATTCCATGCCAGGTATCATGTTCATAACAAGGGCACCAAGCAGCGTGGCGAAAATACCAAATTGTGCCGCCGCTCCTAGCACTAACAAGCTCGGCATGGCTATAAGCGCCCCAAAATCTGTTAATGCTCCAACACCCATAAAAATAAGTAAGGGGAATAAGCCCGTATCTACACCCATGTGATACAAAATACCTAACAAGCCATCCGGCCCACTAATACCTGCAATGGGAATGTTCGCTAAAATGCCGCCAAAACCGATAGGTAGCAAAAGCAATGGCTCAAAATTTTTCGTAATCGCCAAAAATATTAATAATAGCCCGATCGCTATCATTAATATATTGCCCCATTCAAAATTAGCAATCCCTGTCGATTGCCATATGTGTAATACGCCACTATCCATTTAATTAAACCTTAACAAATAAGAACTAAAGGAGCACCCGCAGGTACGGATTCCCCTTCTTTAACAAAAACATCTGAAATTTGACCTTCGATATGTGCTCGGACCTCTGTCTCCATCTTCATGGCTTCTAGAATAATCACCACATCGCCCGCATGTACATCATCCCCTGCGGCCATTGCTATACGGATAATATTGCCCGCCATGGGTGCCGTCAAAGGTTCATTCTGACAAAATGGTTCTGAGCCCACTGATTGTTTTGCTGGAGCTTTTGTACTGGGAGCGCGCTCACTCGAAGGGGCTGGCGCAAGGTTTTTAATGGATCCACTTGGGCCCACTTCCACTTGATATGTTTTACCATTGACAGCAACATCATAAGTTTCACTACCCGAAGGGTCTGACTTTGCTACTTCAACAAGGCCGGTTGGAACCGGTTCAAAAGCATCCGGGTTATTTCTGTTTTTAATAAAGTCCAAACCAACCTGGGGGAAAAGTGCATATGTCAACACATCATCAATGGATTGTTCTGCTAACTGCAAATCATCTTCCTTTGCCTTTGCTTCAAGTTCGGCTGTTAATTTATCCAATTCATCATCAATGAGATCGGCAGGGCGGCACGTAATGGCCTCCTCCCCAGCTAAGACCTGTTCTTGTAACTCTTTATTAACCGCCGCAGGAGTTGCCCCATACTCACCTTTTAAAACTCCACTGGTCTCTTTGCTAATTGATTTATATCGCTCGCCCATTAGAACATTCATAACGGCTTGCGTTCCAACAATTTGCGATGTCGGCGTTACCAAAGGTAAATAACCTAAATCTTTACGCACTAAGGGTATTTCTGCCAGCACGTCATCAATTTTGTCAGCGGCACTTTGAAGCTTCAATTGGTTTTCGAGATTCGTCAGCATGCCACCAGGCACCTGAGCAATAAGAATTCTTGAATCCACTCCTTTCAAAGACCCTTCAAATTCTGCATATTTAGGTCGAACTGTTCTGAAGTATGCAGCAATCTCCTCAACACTTTCAATATCCAAGCCTGTTGCACGCTCAGTGCCTTCCAACATCGCAATGAAAGTTTCTGTAGGCGAATGACCATAAGTCATACTCATTGAGGATATTGCTGTATCCAGCATGTCTAAACCAGCATCAACTGCTTTTAAACAGGTCGCCACGCTCATACCGGTTGTAGCATGACTATGCAACGCAATAGGTACGTTACATTCAGCTTTAAGACGCTTAACTAATTCAGCGGCATCGTAAGGTTTCAAAAGACCCGCCATGTCCTTTATTGCTATTGAATGACAGCCGGCATCTTCTAGGCGTTTACCCATATCAACCCAACTTTCTAATGTATGAACAGGGCTTTCAGTATAAGAAATCGTTCCTTGCGCATGCTTTTCAACTTCAACCGTAGCTTTGATGGCGGTTTCAAGATTGCGCACGTCATTCATCGCATCAAAAATACGGAAAACGTCCATACCATTTTCTGCCGCACGTTCAACAAATTTATGAACAACATCATCCGCATAATGTCTATATCCAAGAAGATTCTGACCTCTCAGCAACATTTGTTGTTGCGTGTTAGGCATTGCTGCCTTAAGCAATCTTAAACGTTCCCAAGGATCTTCGCCTAAATAACGGATACATGAATCAAACGTTGCACCGCCCCATGTTTCTAATGACCAATAACCAACTTTGTCTAGCTTTTCTGCAATCGGTAACATGTCCTCAATCCGCAAGCGCGTTGCAAAAAGAGATTGGTGAGCGTCGCGTAAAACGACATCAGTAATTTTTAATGGATTATTCATGATTTTAAAGTTTATTTAGATCGATACCGTTGAACAGCTATTGTAATAGCGGCAACTATATCTTCATTAACACCTGGAAAAGCAGAAGATTTTTCACTAGATTCAATCACGGGCTCGGACCGCAATATTAAACTAGAAACTCCTTTGATAACAAAAACTAATACACCCAAGATGAAGAAAACCATCCCCATCCCAAGTAACATTAAGTTCACACCTTGTTCTAATAAATTTGTAACGTTCATTTGATTATTATAAGCCACTGCCTCTCAAAATATGAAATAAAAATTCAAACGCTTAGTTAATTTACGTTTTTAAGAAACGGCTTTAATCAAGATGGGCGCCTTTATATACACGGTCGTCCGCCTCATTTTGTTCCTGCTTATCACTGCGAGCTATTTCCTGTTGCTTTGAATTTTTGATGAGTTTTTCAAGCACTTTTTCCTGCTGTTTGATTTTTTAAATGCCTGTTGATGCTCACCCACTTTAGCATTCATGTTTTGCACAGCTTTTATTTGCTCTTCAATGGCACCATCTAGTTTTTGCACAAAGGCCTGATATTCACGCAACCTAGAGGCCGATATACCCTCTTGCCCTTTCGCTTTAAATTGCTCTACATAATCATCTCGGTAACCTTTCAATTTCTCTAGCTGCTCAAGAGTCGCTTGCTGCTCTTGAAATGATTGATTCATCTTAACCGCAGCCGCCGCTTCATTGTTTTCTGCGATCTGCTTAACAGGTCCAAACCTTTTTGATTTTTTCAACACCACTCCCATTTATGATGGATTCGGCATTGCAACCGAGTTCCTTTGTTGTAGTACAGATTGTAAACCTTGGATACTTTCTTCAAAACTCACCGCTTCGTTGATTCGTTGCTGAAGAAATTCCAACATTGATTCATGCATGTCTATGGCCTGGTCAACCGCTGAGTTTGTTCCAGGCTGATAAGCGCCTACATTTATTAAATCTGCATTTTTCTGATAGGTTGAATTTATTTTTCTAAATTCACGCGCCATGTCCTGATGCGATTCTGGCACTATCTCTGTCATCAATCGACTCACGGATGCTTCCATATCTATCGCTGGGAAGTGCCCGGCTTCAGCTAACAATCGAGACAAATGTATATGGCCATCCAAAATAGCTCGGCTTGCATCCGCGATGGGATCATTGGTGTCATCTCCTTCGGTTAACACGGTGTAAAAGGCCGTGATTGACCTCTGACCCTTGTCAGAATTACCCGCTCTCTCCACCAAGCTAGGTAATTTACTAAAAACAGAGGGGGGGGTATCCTTTGGTCGCCGGCGGCTCGTTAATGGCCAAAGCTATTTCACGCTGCGCTTGCGCGTATCGCGTGAGTGAATCCATCAGCAGGAGAACATTTTTACCTTGATCACGAAAATACTCAGCAATACTGGTTGCCAACATGGCACCATGCATCCGCATCAAAGGTGGGTCATCCGCTGGGGATGCAACGACTACAGCGCGCGCCAAGCCTTCAACGCCTAATGTTTTTCTAACAAACTCATTCACTTCGCGCCCACGTTCGCCGATCAAGCCAACCACCACAATATCGGCTTTGGTATATTTAGTCATCATGCCCAGCAAAACACTTTTCCCGACACCACTGCCTGCAAACAAACCAATACGCTGGCCTTGCCCAACCGTTAGCAAAGAATTAATAGCACCAATGCCAACATCCAAAGGTTCTGTTATTGCTTGCCGACCTAGAGGGTTCATTGCTCGCCCATGTAAGGGCATCGTATCGGTGGTATGGACTGGCCCTTTACCATCAATAGGCTTTCCGCCGCCGTCAATCACCCGGCCTAACAAGGCCGGCCCTACATGCGCCATACTGGTCAATCCCATAGGAATAACACGACAATCCTGTTCAAGGCCACGAATATCGCCCGTGGGCATCAAATATAAACGCTCACCGGAAAAGCCAACCACTTCTGCTTCTGTTCGATCACCCTCCGCCGTTTCAATCATACAACGCCCGCCAATGGTAGATCGGCAACCGACCGCCTCCAACGTTAAACCAACCATACGAGTTAGCCTACCTTCTACCAACATCGTTTGCGGCTCTTTAATCCGATCTTGATAACCCTTCAAACGATTTACCCACTTATCAGTACGCCGGGTTATTAGACTCAACTCACTCATACTGTTGCTCTTTCATCTCCAAGAGCTTGAGCAATAATCGCTAATAAGCGGTTTTCAACCGTCGCATCAATTGTTGACACATCTGTCTCAACACGGCATCCGCCTCGAGTCACCACAGGATCCTCTACCACTTCCCATCGAGCCTCATCTTCTAGTGACAGTGCCGATTTAACAAGTTCAGCATCCTCCGGGTGTAGAAATAACTTGATGTTCTGTGAACTTGAAGGCAGCGCTGTTAAGGCCTCTTGAACAACACCCACGACTTGGCCAGCACCTGCTTTTAATTCTCGCCGTATGAGCTGTTTAGACATTTGAATGGCCAACGAGGTGATTTCATTTTCCACACGTTCATCAAATTCTTCATATGGATTAACTAACGACTGCATGATACTTTGCAAAGACTTCACTTTTTGAGCAATTTGCGCCTCAGCTGCTTTTATTCCTTTTGAAAAACCGTCCTCATAGCCCCTTTTAGATGCTTCTTGAAGCGCTTGTTCTTGTAACTTTTCAAGATCACCCGCCGTTGGTACTTTTACGTTACCAATATCCATATCAATGGATGTTGACTCAGCAAAGGATGGTAAATTCCACGAAGAAACATCACCTTTTTTTATCGGTGATTTAGACAAAGTCATCGCCCCCGCCGCCTAACGAAATTTCTCCTGAATCAGCAAGACGTCGCGCAATAACCAACACTTCTTTCTGCGCTGCTTCAACATCACTCACTTTAGCAGGTGCGCAGCTTCCATATCATCTCGTAACATTTCAGCGGCACGCTTAGACATATTGGTAAATATTTTTTCTTTCAACGCTTCATCAGCAGCACGTAAAGCTAAGGTTAATACATCGGTTGACACTTCTTTCATCAAACCCTGTATACCGCGATCATCCACGTCAATGAGGTTATCGAAAACAAACATTTTATCTTGAATTTGTTGACCAATTTCATCGTCGGATTCGACCACCGCATCAATTAATTCTGCGCTAACCGAACCTTCCATCAAGTTCAATATATTAGCCGCCGTTTGGATACCACCCATTTGAGCCGTTTGAGCGCCAGAATTACCTGACAACTGGTTTTCCATAATCGCATCTAACTCTTGTAGTGCATCAGGCTGCACCCCTTCCAACACAGCTATGCGCATCAACACATCGGGTCGAATTTTTGGCGAGAGATAACCGGGCGTTTCAGCGGCTTGGTCACTGTCTAAATACGAGAGAACAATGGCGATAATCTGCGGATGTTCCAGACGGATAAAATCAGCAATCGATCGCGGATCCATCCATTTTAATTGCTCCAACCCTTTGGAATTTCGCCCTAATAATATCCGGTCTATAACGCCGCCTGCCTTATCAACACCCAATGCATTCGTCAGCACATTTTTTATATATTTATCAGAATCAATGCCTAATGCTGTTTGCCCACCAATTGTCGTAATAAATTGCCCCACGACGACATCCAGTGTTTCTGTGGTCACATTTTCTAATGAGGCCATGGCAGTGCCTACCTGCTGCACCTCCTTCGGCCCCATATGCTTCATCACACCCGCTGCATGCTCTTCGCCCAACGACAATAAAAGCACAGCCGCTTTCGCTGTTCCCGTTAATTCGCTTGACGCTGCCTGTTCTTCAACCATTATTCTTGTATCCACGTTTTCATTACTTGAGCAACCCTTTTAGGATCTTCCCCCGCTATTTTTTGAGCCATTTCTAAACGCTGTTCATAGCTTTTAGGCGCCTCCAGCAGCATCAACTCTTCATCAGATTCAAGGGCTAATGGCTTGCCGTTATTAACTTGGGCCTCAGGCGCCATACCCCCAGAAGGAGCCATCACAGCAGATGATTCACTTGATGGAAGCGCTGCCACTGTCGGTTTTTCCAGCAAACTTTTAATGGTTGGTTTTAAAACAAAAAATATCAATATCAAAACAAAAATCCCACCCAACGCCTGTTTAGCAGCATCCAGCACCCAGGCTTGTTCCCAAAGAGGCACCTCAGGCAATACCTCCAATGCTTCAGGCTTTTTAAAGGCTAAATTAGTCACTGTTACGCTATCGCCTCGCAATTCATTAAAACCTATCGCTTCTTTTACGATATTCGTGAATTTAGCAATATCCTCCGCCGTATAAGGTTCTGATGCTCCCGCTGTCCCTTCAGCTGTTACCTCGCCTTGTTTATTATCAATCACGACGGCGACTGTAATTCGTTTAACCCGCCCAGCCGATAATTTAGTGTGGCTGATTTTCTTATCTAATTCGTAATTCTTAATGGAACGTTTATTAACATTCGTTGATCCAGATGATCCTTCAACTGCTTCACCATTCACAACTTCTGGCGCCTCTGCGGCCACAGGCGGTTGATTGGATAGCGCCCCTGGCACACCTTGTGCCCCCGCTAAACTGTTTTGTTCTTCCGTTATTTGCTCACTTCTCAGTGCCAGTAAATCAGGGTTGTATTGTTCCTGCGTTTGTTCTGTTTCTGTGAAATCAACTTCTGCTGACACAGATGCCCTAAGGGCGCCAACACCTATGATAGGTGTCAAGATATCTTCCACACGATTGATCAGGTGCTCTTCAACACCTTGCTTAAACTCAAATTGGTGACTGGTCAACGACATCGTGTCATTTGATGTTTTAGCACTTAACAGTGAGCCTTTTTGGTCAACAATAGTCACCTGCGTGGTCTCTAACTGCGGCACAGCAGACGAGACTAAATGCAGTATCGCAGACACTTCAGATTTCTGAAGCGCTCGCCCTTGATACATGTCTAAAACTACTGAGGCACTGGGTTTTTTTCGATGCCTTAGAAATACAGATTGTTTGGGTAGCGCTAATATTACTCTTGCAGATCGCACACTTTGAATCGTCACTATTGAACGGGCAATTTCTCCTTCTAGCGCACGTTTGATACGCACTTTTTCAATGGCTTGACTCCCGCCAAAGCTTGTCTCCTTTTCTAACAACTCAAAACCCTGACCCCCGCCGCGAGGCAAACCCAAACCAGCCAGCTTCAGTCGTAACTCGTCGACATTTGATGACGGCACTAAAATCGCCCCAGAGCTCACATCCAACTTATACTCCACACCGGATTGTTGTAACCCCGACACCACTGCACTCAGCTCTCGTTCACCCAAATTGCTGTATAGCAAACTGTAATTTGGTGTTTGCGACCAAAGCACGACCGCAACGCCTAAAGCCACACTAACGGCCAGTGCAAGCATAACGCCTAACTGGCGCATCATAAAGTGACTCTGAGGTGATTGCATCTGCATTGCTGCCTGCTCTGCGGGTGTCGCCATAATAAAACCTATCGTATTTTAATTGCTATTAAACTTGCTCAATGCCGCTACATCGACATCCGCATCACATCTTTATATGCTTCAACCAATTTATTTCTGGTTTGCAAGACGGTTTGAAACGATAAACTGGCTTTTTGCAAAGACACCATCACTTCGGCCAGACTAGCATCTGTTTGACCTGTCGTAAAAGCGGTCGATAATTCACTGGCTTCTTTTTGGGTTTTATTAACGGCCTCTATCGATTGACTTAGCATGCTAGAAAATTCAGATGAATTCGTTGGCTTTGCCTCGTTAACAGAGCTTGAGGCCTGTGCCGACATCGCTCGCATTTGGGCCAATACATTATTAATTTCCATGTTACTCATAAAACATTCCTCTTTGCTGACTTAACCTGTTTCAATTTTTATGCGGGAATTTCTATGCCCGCTTCACGCATGCGGGCGATTTTATAGCGCAACGTTCTCGCACTAATACCTAAACGCTCTGCTGTATTTTTTCGGCTGCCTTTTGAGCTCACCAAGGTCTCTAAAATCAACTTATCTTCAACCGCTCTGACCCCTTCATTCAAGTCTTTCTCTACAACGCCAGATTCAGGCGAAAGATCATTTGACGAGTCTGATTCAAAAATAAGATCCTTGTCGCTAATAATAGAATTTGTTGTCATTATCAACGCTCGTTGAATAACATTCTCCAATTCGCGAACATTGCCTTTCCATTGATGATTCTCTAGCAATTTAATAGCACCCGCAGATAATTTGGGCGCCGATTGGTCTCCACAGTAATGCCTGGCAATCATCGTTTTTGACAAGGCTAGAATATCTGTTTTTCGTTCCCTTAATGGCGGAATATTAATCGGAAACACGTTAATTCTGTACAGTAAATCTTCTCTAAATTTACCCTCATTAACCATGTCTCTTAAATTTTTATTCGTTGTTGCCAGCACACGCACATCCAACGAAATCGTCTTCTTTCCACCTAAGCGCTCGACTTCCTTTTCTTGTAACACCCGTAATAATTTAGCTTGCAACAAAATATTCATTTCTGATATTTCATCCAACAAAATAGTGCCACCTTGCGCCTGCTCAAATTTGCCGGGTGATGACTGATACGCGCCTGTAAAAGCCCCTTTCTCATAACCAAACAACATGGCTTCGAGCATGTTTTCCGGAATAGCAGCACAATTTATCGCAACAAACTCCTCCTTATTCCTATGAGAATTTTTATGAATAAAGCGCGATAGCACTTCCTTACCTGTTCCACTTTCACCCTGAATCAATACCGTTGCATCACTTTTTGCCACCCTACCGGCCAAGGCAACAATATCCTGCATGCTACTGTCATTACTCGGTAGCTCGCCAAATGAAGAAGCTACTGGCGCAATGGTTTGCTCAACATTCACAATCAATTCATCCACTTCAAAAGGTTTTGTTAAATAATCCGAAGCGCCCGCTTGAATGGCTTTCACCGCTTGTTCAACGGTGGCATGTGCTGTCATTAATAAAACAGGCAAGCTTGGAAAACGCAATTTAAGCGTTTGAAGTAACTCGTGCCCATCCATTTCATCCATTTGAATATCACTAATCACCAATCTCGCCTGATATGCTTCTAAAGCATTGAGTGCCTCCAGCCCATTGGCTGCGCATTTTGTCTTATAGCCATAGCGCGTCAAGGCATCCTTGATCGCTTCTTGCAACGGCATATCATCTTCAACAATTAATACATCAATCTGCTTCATCACGCTATCAACTCCTTTCTGCATTATTTTCATGGGTTGAAATAACAACGGGCAGTCGAACCTCCATGGTTGTTCCAACGCCTGTATTAGACTCACATTTCACCCTGCCTTTATGTGCGTTTACAACGTTGCTCACTACTGCCAAACCCAAACCGGTGCCATTTGTTTTATCCGTATAAAAAGGTTTAAATATTTTTTCCTGTTGTTCAAGCGACAAACCTCGCCCTTGATCTTTAACGACAATTTTTAGATTGTTATCCTCAATGACCTGTATCGAGCACGACACATTATTATTAGAACCGCTGGCCTCCAACGCGTTATCTAATAAATTACTGACTGCCCCAATTAACGCATCGTGGCTAATATGAATTGTTGTCGCTTCTGAAAAATCACCCATATCAAAATACACTTTTTTTTCCGTGATACAGATCCTTTAGAGTATGAACAAAGGTTGTTAATTTATTTGGTTGTTTTACAAAGTCTCCGCTGTGCGAATAATTCAACATATCAGTGACTTGTGAATTTAAAACTCGCAGTCTATCCAGCAATTTTGTCGAAAATTTTTGCTGTGCTTCAGCGCTTAACGTATCTAAACTTAGCTGTGAGGCATACAATAATGCCGAGGCTAAAGGCGTACGTATTTGATGCGCTAGACTAGCCGAAAACTGACCCATATCGGCCAATTTCTTTTTATGTTCAAGCTGTTGGGTTAATTCTTGCTGGTGGGTAATATCACTGAGCAGCACAACCTGGCCAGACTGTCCGCTCAATTCCTTCATTGATAGCGCAACGGTCTTACCATTATGCAGCACGAATTGTTCAGTCCGTTCATCTTGGTCAGCTAAGATACTGGATCGAAACGGTGACCACTTTTGGCCGAGCAGACTATTGCCAAACCAATGTTTAGCGCAAGCGTTCACTTTTATAATCTTTTGCTGCTCATCTAAAACAATCAATGCCCCTGGAATGGCCTCAATTAAGCCTTCTAGCTGACTTGCCAACGCATCTTTATCGGATAAATATTGAATCTTTTCTGAATTTGACTGTTTGAGAGCCTCGCTTAATACGACAACCTGTTGTTGCAGCTGCTGGTAAGAATCCGTTAAATGTTGCGAAACCTGATTAAACGCCTGAAACGCCTCTTCAAGCGATGGGGTCTTACAGTTCTTCTGAGAAGTAATAGTTATATTCATTTTTGGCATGTTTGTGTCAGTTGACAACCGAGACGCCAAAAACATGCCAATTAATTTTCTATATAAAAAACAATGCCTTATAAATAAATTAAAAGGAAGCGCCAAATAAAAGTCATTTAATCGGCGCGTTGAATATCATGCTTACGCATTTTTTCAACCAACGTCGTTCGACGCATATTGAGCTTTTTAGCTGCATGCGCCACGACACCATTAGCATCATTTAACGCTTGCTGAATTAAAGAAAGTTCTAACTTATTCAAATGTTCTTTAAGATCCATCCCTTGTTCAGGCAATATACCAACCGCCTGCTGACTCGTGAACGCCTGCGCCTGATTTGATAATGCCAATTCAGGAGGCATTGGCGGCTCAAGTACAAATTCTTCTTGAGTATTGATGGGGGTTTGGTCAAACTGCTGGAATTTATCGGGTAAATCCTTCACATCAACAACACCATAGGAATGAATAATAGCAAGCCGTTCCACCATATTTGCCAGCTCTCTCACATTCCCTGGCCAAGCATATTGGCACAGCGCCATCAAAGCACCTGAGGTGAATCTCACCGAACCTTTGTTATCATTTTCAATACGCTGCACTAACTCACCCACTAACATAGGAATATCTTCCGCTCGCTCTCTCAACGGTGCAATCGTAATCGGAAAAACATCTAACCTATAAAACAAATCTTCACGAAAGTTTCCTTTCTCGATCTCTTTTTTAAGATCCCGATGGGTCGCCGCCAGCACCCTTACATTACACTCAATGGGTTTATTTCCACCGACTCGTTCAAACACTTTTTCCTTTGCATCGGCATATCACCAATTTCATCCAGAAATAATGTTCCACCCTCCGCTAATTCAAAGCGCCCTTGCCGTGCCGTTAACGCCCCTGTGAAAGCGCCTTTCTCATGGCCGAATAACTCGCTTTCAATAAGCTCAGCCGGTATTGCACCACAGTTGATCGGTACAAACGCTTTTTGACGACGAGCAGAATGATAGTGAATATTTCGAGCAATCACTTATTTTCCAGTACCGGATTCACCGAAAATTAAAACCGTTGCATCCGACACACAAACTTGTTGAATCAGCTGCCTGACACGTTTCACTTCTTGACTATTACCCACCAAACTTCTAAATAGCCCTGTGGCTCTTTGGGTCATTTCCTCAGTTAAAGAATCTGCGGTAGATTGCAATTGGCGAATACTATTAACAAAACTTTGATAGCTCGCAGGCCATTCTAGCGGCACCAAATAACTCATTAGAGTTTTGGTTATTTTTGCTGGCCGGCCTTTATTGTGAACATATAAAAGTGGCTGATGAAGTTTTCTATCTACAAAAAGACCGTGAACAATGTCGGGATTTATTTTCACCCCTTCGGCCAACACAATAAGTGGCGACTCCTCAGCATTGACGACACTCGCCAATTTCTCAATGTCCAACACGTTAACTTTATAATCTAAAAACTTAATACCGTTTTTATTTCCAGGCAGCGTTTTTCATCGTTATCTATCAAAAGTACTTTTTGCAACGCCATAAGCCGTTATTCCTGCATCATGAATTTAATTTTAAGTTAGTATGTCAAAAAAATGTCACTTCGTGCAGTTTTTTGTTCGCAAACTTTTCGGTTTTTTTGCTTTTTATCATTTAACTTGACAGCCCAACAAACAAACCTTAGAAAGTACAGTATATTAATTAGAGCCACCCATTGTGACAGACCTATCTTCGGAAATTCTTTTTTCTATACTCGTTGTTCTTATCCTGCTCTCCGCCTTCTTCTCAGGCTCTGAAACGGCCTTAATGCGGCTTAACAGATATCGACTATTACATCTGATAAAAAGTAACCACCTCGGCGCAAAAATGGCACACAAACTTTTAAAAAAACCAGACCGACTTATTGGTCTTATTCTTCTCGGCAATAATTTCATTAATATCTTTGCCTCATCGATTGCTACGATTTTAGCCTTACGACTTTATGGTGAAGCTGGCATCGCCATCGCTGCGGGCTTACTGACTTTTGTTATTTTAATCTTCTCAGAAGTCGCACCAAAAACCTGGGCGGCAAGCCACCCTGAACGCTTAGCTTTTTTTGCCTCCATTATCTACACGCCCTTACTAAAGCTCTTATACCCAGCTGTGTGGGTCATCAATATATTGTCTAACAGACTACTTAAAGCGCTAGGGATTCATATAGATGATGATGCAGGTACCGCGTTAGAACATGAAGAGTTACGCACGGTTGTCACCGAAGCAGGCAGTCTGATACCTGAAGAGCACAAGGACATGTTAATTGGCATATTAGATCTTCAACAAGCAACTGTTGAAGATATTATGACACCGATTAATGATATTCATGGGATTGATCTTGATGATGAAAACGATGACATTAAAAAACAACTTTTAAACACCTCATATTCCAACCTACCCGTTTTCTCTACAAATTTGGACTCCATCCAAGGCTATTTAAGAACCAAAGATATTATTAGACTCATTCAACACGATGATTTTAATAAGGATGATCTACTCGAGATACAACAAACGCCGTATTTTATTCCAAACAACACGAGCCTATATACTCAACTGATTAATTTCCAACAAAACAAAGAACGTTTTGCCTTTGTGGTGAATGAATACGGCTCTCTTCTTGGCCTGATTACGCTGCAAGACCTGTTAGAAGAAGTCATCGGTGAATTCACTACCGATCCTTCCGATAGCTCACCCGATATTCAAAAACAAAATGATAATACACTGCTCGTTAATGGCAATATCACCATTAGAGAGCTTAATCGCTCCATGGATTGGAGTTTGCCAACCCATGGGCCAAAAACATTAAATGGGCTAATTATCGAATACCTTGAATCCATACCCGAGCAAGGAACCAGCTTAAAGTTATACGATCACCCTGTTGAAATAATACAAATGGAAGATAATGCCGTTAAATTAGCTAAATTTCACTCTTAATAAACGTTAGTCAATAAATAGGCTATGCTTGTTCTAATTAACACTTAATAAGACTGCGGACTATTGGTATGGCCAAATTAACACTGTTTTTCAATAACACGCCCATTGAGACTTTTCACCTTGAAGAAGAGGTCTCCACCATTGGTAGGGCCGAGTCTAATACATTTATTATTGATAGTCTTGCCATCGCGCCCGAACACTTGAAAATCACCCTGATTGCTGATGATTATTTCATCGAAAACTTATCTGAACAATTTCCTACTTTTCTGAACAGTCAATCTGTTCAAAGAGAAAAAATTCGACACGCCGATTCTATTCAAATTGGAAAGCATTCTCTCAGTTTCTCTCACCAGCCCCCTCGTATTGATAACGAAACAGGTAAAAGGGATACATTTGATGAATTGACTACCAAACAACCTACAAATAATGTCGGTGCCGGACACCTTCAATCGATTAATGGCACTGACATTGGGCTGGTAATGAGCTTAAATAAAGCAGTGAACGAAATAAAGGTTTCAGACACCGTACCGGCTATCGTTGCGAAGCGACACGATGGGTATTACATTTCCAGACTTATGGATAATGTGACCCTTGCTATCGCGGACGATCCCATCACGAGTGAAACAAAATTAGAAGAAAACTCTGTTCTACACATTGGTGACAACAAATACCTCTTTTTTATTGAGTAGCTGATAAAATTTTAATTACACCATCCTGAATAAAAAACGTTTTAAGCTTAAACGTCCTGTTACGCTGGCAGCAGTGGCTCAAATTAAAACCAGCACGCAAATTTTTCCTATGGTGCATTCCTTAGGCAATGCAGTCTCTCTTTAGGCTTACAAGGCTTTACTAAATTATCTTAAAAAAACGATAACGCGTCACGTAACACACTGATAGGATGAATTTCCAACCCTTCAACACCACTTTTAGGAATATTTCCTTTAGGGGCTAATGCAATTTTAAACCCATGCTTAGCCGCTTCTCTGAGGCGTTCTTCACCATGTTGAACCGGGCGCACTTCGCCCGACAGGCCTAATTCACCAAAAACGACCCAATCTTTAGGAATATTTTTGGATTTAAAGCTTGAAAGTAGGGCAGCGACTACCGCTAAATCTCCACCGGTTTCCATTACACGTAACCCGCCTACGATATTGACAAACACATCTTGATTCAGCAATGAACACTGGCCATGTCTGTGCAAAATCGCCAGAAGCATTGCCAAACGGTTTTGATCCATGCCAACAGTTATCCGCTTTGGGTGCCCTTGGCGACTTTCATCGACCAGAGCTTGCACTTCCACTAGCAATGGCCTTGAGCCTTCTCGAGTAACCATAACAACGCTACCAGGAACATCTTGTTCATGGCGGGAAAGAAAAATGGCCGACGGATTGGTCACCTCCCGAAGGCCTTTTTCTGTCATCGCAAAAACGCCCAATTCATTCACCGCTCCAAAACGATTTTTAATCGCTCGAATAACACGAAAGCGGCTAGCGGAATCGCCTTCAAAATACAAGACTGAATCCACCATATGCTCCAACACCCGCGGTCCGGCGATAGCACCCTCTTTGGTAACATGCCCCACTAAAAAAATTGTTGTATTAGTGCGTTTAGCAAACCGAACTAACCGCGCGGCGCACTCTCGAACCTGCCCAACCGATCCAGGCACTGATTGTAATTCATCGCTAAACACTGTTTGAATCGAATCAATCACCAAAACATCCGTCGACATTTTCTCGGCTGTAGCAAGAATCGTTTCTAAGGCAATTTCACATAAAATATTCACTCTATCTACGGATAAATGAAGTCGGTTAGCCCGCATACTGACTTGTTGGGCAGACTCCTCACCGCTAACATACAACGTTTTGATGTGCTGGCTCATGCTTGCCAGCGATTGCAACAATAACGTCGACTTACCTATGCCGGGGTCACCACCAATTAAAATAGCTGAACCCGGCACAATCCCTCCACCCAGCACACGGTCTAATTCTTCTAAACCACTTTGACTCCGTTCAAGACGTTGTGCTTTAACGTCCGACAAAATCTGTACTTCCGTCGAACTGGCTTGATCTGCATAGCCACTAAACCGATTCTCTTTCGACGAACGGCTCATTATTGATTCTTCGAGAGTATTCCATCCGCCACAATCCTGACACTGGCCCGACCACTTAGAGGTACTGGCACCACAGTCTCGACAGGTATAAACAGGTTTAGCTTTGCTTACCATCATCAACCTCTTTGATCACTCTTTTAACACGACTGGTTATACCGCACATCAAATCATAAGAAATGGTGTTGCTTTTTTCAGCCACTTCCTCAATCGGCAACCCAACTCCCCATAAAACCACCTCATCCCCTATTTGAATATTATGACACTGGCTCACATCAACACTAATCGAATCCATTGAGACACGCCCAACCAATGTTGCCTTCTGCCCTGCCACTAAAACCGGCGTTCCTACCGAAGCATGGCGTGGATAACCATCCCCATAACCCACTCCAATTGTTGCGATCAAACAGCTTCTTTTAGCTTGCCACGTGGCACCGTAACCAACAAAGCTTCCTTTCTTGATTGTCTTAAGTGAAATCACTTGGCTTTTAAAGGTCATCACCGCCTGCAAACCCTCATCACTGGCTTTAGCCTCATGAAATGGGCTTCCACCATAAAGCATGATGCCTGGCCGCACCCAATGTCGTTGTGCATTTTTCCAACCCAAAAGGCCTGCAGAATTTGCAATACTTTGCTCACCGGATAAGCCCGAAATACAATGATCAAAACAATTAATTTGTTGCTCGGTCGACACCGACGCCATATCATCTGCACACGATAGATGCGTCATTAACTTCATCGGCAACCGCACCTTTCCCGATAATTGCAAGGCCTGGTAGACCCTCGTCACGGACGATGGGTCTACGCCTAAACGATTCATACCGGTATTAATCTTTAACCAGACTGAGACAGGTGTTGATAAATGACTTGAATTCAACAGCCCCACTTGATATTCACTGTGAACAACCGCATCTAAATCATATCGAGCAAACTGGTCAACTTGCTCCTGCGAAATAAAGCCACTCAAGACTAAAACCACCTTTCTAATGCCTGCTTTTCTTAGCATAATGGCTTCATCTAAACGAGCGACAGCAAAGCCATCTACCATAGACAAAGCCTGAGCAACGGCCAGCATCCCGTGGCCATATGCATCCGCCTTGATAACGGCCAGCCGTTTTGAATAAGGCGCCGCTTGCGCAACAAGTGAAGCATTATGCTTCAACGCTGCTAAATCAATAACAACTTCCGGGTTAAGCGACATAACCTATTTATTCATGGCTTATTTAGCCCTTGCGACACCACGAATTGAATTGAATTGAATTGAATTGAATTAATATTCATCATCAATATAGGCGTCATTCATATGGTTTTCGAAGCGAGTGTATTGCCCCAAGAAAGTTAATCGGCAAGTCCCAATCGGGCCATTACGCTGTTTACCAATAATAATTTCTGCCACGCCCTTCGCATCTGAGTCTTCGTTATACACCTCATCTCTATAAATGAAGATAATAACGTCAGCATCCTGCTCAATACTCCCAGACTCCCTGAGATCAGACATCACAGGGCGCTTATTAGGCCGCTGTTCCAAGTTACGATTCAACTGAGATAAAGCAATAACGGGGACATCCAGCTCTTTTGCCAGTGCTTTCAAGGAACGTGAAATATCAGATATTTCAGCCACCCGACTTTCACTTTTCGAAGGGGACTGCATCAACTGCAAGTAATCGAGTACGATTAACCCAAGTTGACCATGTTCTTTCATTAGTCGTCGTGCACGAGCACGCACCTCAATTGGGCTTAAAGCGGGGGTATCATCAATAAAAATTTTAGCTTCGGCCAATAAATTAATGGATGATTGCATGCGCGGCCATTCATCATCATCAAGTTGCCCTGTCCTGACTTTATGTTGGTCTATACGACCCAAAGATGACATCATCCTCATTGCCAAAGCATCGCCCGGCATCTCCATACTAAAAACAGCGATAGGCAAACCACTTTGGATACCAACATTTTCAGCCAAATTCATCGCAAAACTGGTTTTTCCCATCGAAGGACGTCCAGCGACAATGATTAAATCTGCAGGCTGTAACCCTGACGTCATTTCGTCTAAATCTGTAAACCCGGTACTGACGCCTGTTATTGCCTCTTGGTTTTCGTGTAACTCCGTTATCTTATCAACCGCCACACTGAGCAAATCTTTAATCGATTCAAAGCCTTTTTGCCCTTTTGCGCCTTGTTCAGCTATTTTAAAAACTTTACTTTCGGCTTCATCTAGCAGTTCATTTATATCTCGGCCTTCTGTATCAAAACCAGAATCAGAAATTTCATTCCCTATATGAATTAACTGACGACGAACCGAACGTTGCCTGACAATAGAAGCGTAACTGACTATATTCGCCGCACTGGGGGTGTCTTTAGCCAGCGCCCCTAAATATGCCAGACCTCCTACCTGCTCTAACTCACCTGCTTGACCCAATATTTCAGAAATAGTCACCACATCAAACGGTTGATCTTTCTTCGCCAGATCAGCAATCGACTCGAAAATAAGACGGTGATCTTTTCGATAAAAGTCTTCGGGGGCAACTTTGTCTGCTACGGTATCCCAGCATTGGTTATCCAACATCAACCCACCTAAAACGGCTTGTTCTGCTTGTAAAGAATGTGGAGGAACACGGAGAAACTCCGTTTCATCCGGCATATCGTAGTCAAATATAGGTTCTTCAGGCATGAATGGACTTAGAAAAAATTAGCGTTTTTTATGATTGTACAGGAAGGCGAAATCTCTTCGCAAAAAAAAGCCGGTGCCACAATGACACCGGCTTTATTTATTAAATGCAATATTTTAGTCTTCAGCAACAACTGATAATTTAAGTGACGCAACAACATCAGAATGCAAATGAATCGCCACTTCAAACTCACCTGTTTGTCTAATTGAGCCTTCAGGCAGATTAATTTCTTGCTTCTCAACTTCAACACCAGCGTCAGCACATGCTTTCATAATGTCGGGCAACCCCACTGAACCAAACAGCTTACCTTCTTCACCCGCTTGATGAGTGATCGTTAAGCTCAATGCCGTAATAATGTCAGCTCTTTGTTGAGCCTTTGTTAAACGTTCTACTTCTGCTTTTTCAAGCTCAGCTCTGCGCGCTTCAAACTCTTTAATTCGCTCTGGTGTTGCCAATACGGCTTTTCCACCTGGAATTAAAAAATTACGCCCAAAACCTGGCTTAACAGAAACCTTGTCACCCAAATTACCCAAATTTGCTACTTTTTCAAGAAGAATAATGTTCATCTTTACTAAATCCTATTTATTTTAAAATTCAACTCAGCGCTACGTTTTAATAAACCGTTGTCGCCAATCCACCCAAACATCCGATAACCCTATTAACACTAAAGGCAAAATCAAATGTGGCACAAAAAAAACTGCAAGATAAAACACAGCGAGCAGGTACCGCCCACCTCCTCGGTTTTTTATCACCACATGAATCACCGATATACCAACGATAAAAAATAATAACAAAATCGGTATATCAAGATTCCATATAAATTCTGCAAATTGTCCATCTAACAAACTCGCTATAACAATCAACAGAGCAAACACTAATCCATCCCGGGGCAATAAACGAAGGTGACTAAATTCTTTATCGAAGCCGCCTTCGTAAAATAAAAGACCTTGCCACCATCTCCCCAACAACAAACTTACTAACAAGCTAACCAGCGTCCCCGCAACGACCATTCCCGTTATATACTGCGACCAAAACTCCAGCCCTTCTTGTAATTCTGTTTGAGTGACGGGCAACTCTTGTTGTTCCATCAAACTGGTGACAACGCCTTGAATGCCTGACGCCCAAAGTTGAGCAGGATTACCTACCGTTAGATATACGGCCGTCACTGCCAACATCCCCAGAACCACCAAAGTTTCTAAGGCTTTATTTAACTCGCCTGTTTGACGCAACACCATGGACACAAAAAACGCTGGCAACCACATAATAAACAAATATGTTAAAGAAACCAGTGAAGTCCCTAATAATATATAACCGATTAACGCGGTTGCGACTGTCGACCCTATCAAAACCCTTAAGCCATCGATGGGGCCGTTTCTTAATGTCACTAAACAAACAGCAGCCACACTCACGATCAATAACGGCGGCATCAGCAATGATAAAATGGCCATTGTAGCCACAACCACCGTCGCTTGCCGCCCACCTTGCATGATAAATGTTGCCAGTGCTTTCATAATGCAGGGTTCAAAACGCGATTTTTCGCGTAAAAACTCTAACGATCGTGTGCGTCGCAATACGGGATCAATGACAAAAAGCGTGCTTTTTTGATAGCTGCTGTCAATTGACGCTGATACTTTGCTTTTACACCGGTAACACGTGCAGGAATAATCTTTCCTGTTTCCGTCATGTACTCTTTTAGTGTATCTAAATCTTTATAATCGATTTCTTTTACATTTTCCGCCGTAAAACGACAATAACGCGGACGTCTAAAACCTTTATCAAATGCCATGTCTTTTCCTTAAATATTCGTTATACAGTGTCTTATTCTTCAGCTGCTGTTTCTGCTACAGAATCTGACTCTTTGATTTCTTCTGCTGGTTCGTCAGCGCGTTTTTCAACTGGCTTCACATCGGCTTTAGCGGCCTCTTTTTCATTTGATTTAGCCAGTGGCGTTGTACCTGTCACTGCTTCATCACGACGCATAATCATATTTCTAATCACAGCATCGTTAAATTTAAATGATTTTTCTAACTCATCAAGAGCCTCTTGATCACATTCGATATTCATTAATGTGTAATGGGCTTTATGAATTTTATTAATTGGATAGGCAAGCTGCCTTCTACCCCAGTCTTCCACGCGGTGAACATTTCCACCCCGCTCAGTAATAGAAGCACTATAACGTTCAATCATTGCAGGAACCTGCGCACTTTGGTCTGGGTGAACCAAAAAGACCACTTCGTAATGTCTCATTTTCTTTCCTTATGGATTAAAAACCTCTCTGATAGCCAGATGAGGCAAGGATTGAAGCCTTTCACAGGCCACAATTTCGAACGCGCGATTCTACAGGTGTTGAGCGTTTAAATCAAGTTAGCGACTTAATCCTTTGACCGGCTTTAATATCTGTTTATTTTGTCGATGCGTTTCATACAAAATAATGCCTGTCGCTACAGAAACATTTAAACTCTCCACTTTGTCAGACATCGGTATTTTAATTAACTGATCACATTGCTGTTGAGTTAATTGCCTTAAGCCTTTTCCTTCTGCTCCCATTACAATGGCCACAGAACCCGTCAGTTCGGCGTCAAACACATCAAGCGTCGCTTCACCCGCTGCTCCACTTAGCCAAATACCTTGAGCTTTAAGGTATTTTAGCGTTCTGACCAAATTGGTGACTCGATAAACTGGTAGTACTTCAGCTGCACCACTGGCTACTTTACAAACCGTTGCGTTTAAGCGACACGCATTATCTTTAGGGACAATAACACCCTGCACCCCAACTGCAAGAGCGGTTCTTAAACACGCACCCAAATTATGTGGATCGGTCACTTGATCTAACACCAAATAAAAAGCATCCTCTTCTTGCTCTTTAATTGCCCTTTTGAGGGCTTCTTCTGTGCGTTCTTGCGGTAATTTAGCGGTTAGCACAATGCCTTGGTGATTACCGTTGCTAGATAGTTTTTCAAGCATTTTTTTATCTGTAAACTCAAGACGAATACCCATATTTTCCAAAAGTCTAATTATCGCTCTTAGCTTATTATCTTTTCTTTCTCGATCGACCCAGGCTCCAACTATTTGATCCGGCCTTGCGTTAATGAGCCCCTGTGCAGCATGAATGCCATAAATTTTTTGAATATCCGCCATTTATCGCCTTGGTTTCTTATTGCGCTTAACCATTCTTTTCTTCTTTTGCTGAGCACCTGCTAACGCTAAATCAATTTTTTTATCATCGAGATTAACCTTAACGACTTTAACCTTCACTCTATCCCCCAAACGATAAGATTGATTGGATCGCTCACCTAATAAACGGTGTTTACTCGCATCAAAGTGGTAGTAATCATCACCCAAGGCAGTCACATGGACTAAACCATCGATATAGACCTTACTCAGCTCAACAAACAAACCAAATGAGGTGACAGATGAAACAACACCCTCAAATTCCTGACCAATTTTATCCATCATAAATTCACATTTCAGCCAGCTCTCCACATCACGTGTAGCTTCATCTGCTCGACGGCTACAATGCGAACAATGTTCGCCAAACAAGGCCATATCTTCATCAGAATAAATAAAACCCGTTGCTTTTTTCTTGGCTAGGATATGCTTAATAGCACGATGCGTTAACAGATCTGGATATCGGCGGATTGGAGAAGTGAAATGTGAATACAACTCTAACGCTAAGCCAAAGTGTCCTTGCTGTTCAGGACCGTACATCGCTTGTGACATTGAACGTAGCATAACCGTTTCAATTAAATGGGAATCCGGTCTATTTTGTATACTGGCCATCAATTGCTTGTAATGATGAGGTTTTGGCTCCTCGCCTCCATCTAATGTTAACCCCAACTCAGACAAAAAACCCCTTAATTTTAACAGCCTGTCGACACTCGGGCCTTCGTGAATACGCAATAAATTAGGCATGTTATGTTCCGCTAAAAAACGTGCCGTCGATGCATTTGCCGCTATCATAAATACTTCGATCAGGCGATGCGCATCATGCCGAACGCGTGGCTCAATCGTTTTAATTTTACGTTGATTATCAAAAATAAAACGCGTTTCAAAGGTATCAAATTCAAGCGCACCACGTTTGTCTGCAGCCTGTTTCATAACACCATATAGTGCCCTTAACGCTTTTAAATGTGGCAAAAGTTTTTTATGCTTTTCTAATAATTCAGGGTGCGTCTCATTAAATATTAAACCCACTTCATCATAAGTCAGCCTTGCATGAGAATGCATCACTGCTTGATAAAATGTCGCTTTGCTGACCTCTCCTTGCTCATCTAAACGCATTTCGCAAACCATACACAAGCGATCTACCTGAGGGTTTAAACTGCATAAGCCATTCGACAAAACTTCTGGCAGCATCGGAATAACTTTTTCAGGAAAGTAAACGGATGTTCCGCGCTCATAGGCTTCAATATCAAGAGCGCTATTTGGGTGGACATAATGCGCAACGTCTGCAATTGCAACGCAAAGCTTCCAGCCCTTTGCCATTTTTTTACAGAACACAGCATCATCAAAGTCTCGAGCATCCTCTCCATCTATCGTTACAAAAGGCAACTTTCGAATATCTTTTCGATCATCAAGGTCTTCATCAAGAATCTCTTCGGTAAAACATTGCGCTTCACTTAGCACCGCTTGAGGCCAAATATTTGGCAACTCATGTGAGCGAATTGCCATGTCGATTTCCATACCAGGTGCCATGTGGTCACCCATCACTTCGATCACTTTGCCAATCGCTTGCGTTCTTGACGATGGATAATGCATGATCTGAGCCAGCACGATTTGACCATCTTTTGCACCTAAGGTAGCCTTCTCTGGAACAAAAATATGTTGAAAGATTCGCTTATTCTCTGCTTCGATATGAAAAATACCCATCACGTCAAAAAATCGCCCAACAACTGTTTTAACTTTCCGATCCAACACCTCCACAACACGTGCTTCAAGCTTCCCTTGGCGGTTTAATTTTCCACGGCTGGCAACCACACGATCACCATGCATTATCGCCCTCATTTCATGAGGAGGGATAAACATATCTTCTCCACCAGCATCACGTTTCAAAAAACCAAACCCATCGGCATGTCCAATCACCGTGCCAGTCTCAAGATCACTTTGTTGCACCAGACAGTACTGTTCTTTACGATTAAACAGCAATTCACCCGACTTCAACATCGTTGACAAATGGCGTGAGAGCGATTTCTTTTCACGCTTTAAATGCACACCCAAACCTTCAGCAATATCAACCCAATTTTGGGGCCGTTTTTGATTGGCCAAATAATTCACCACATCGGTTTTACTGATAAGCTCATTATCTTTTAGGGAAACGGTCTCTTTCTTAGACAGTTTATTGCTTGGCTTCATTTTAGACACAATAGCTGGGGCTTGATAAAGGGAGGGTTACTAAGCGTAATACCCCTAAGACGAGTTTGCAACCTATTGTTCCACCTCTCAAGGTCAATAATACCATCATGATAAAGACGCTTTAACTCTCTTAAAAACACTTTTCAACGTTAATTAAAGAAAAGATATTTTCCCTTTCAACACCTAGAGTGACGAATGTCACAATGCAACCGCTTTTGCTTTTATAAAATTCTTTTCAATTGGAATGTTCTCAGGATGTACCAACCTCCTCAGGTTCAATAGAACCTCTTAACCCGCGATTTTATCGCGGGTTTTTTTTAATATTTCTCCTGATAAAAACCGCCCCTAATTAGATCACCCGTTATCATGGCCAGTATCCTTATTTGAATTTTGCAGGACGTTTTTCGCAAAAAGACGTGACCCCTTCGGCAAAATCTTCTTTTAACATACTCGAATAGAAGTTTTCAGCCTCCTCATCAAGCCGTTGTTTCAAGCTGAGATCATACGTTTCATTTAACATGCGTTTTGTTCTTGCTAAAACATCAGATGGTCCATTGCATAAGCTGTTAGCCAGCTTTTCCACCTCTTCTTCTAATGAATCGATAGCTACAATCTGATTGATCATTCCCCATCGCTCTGCTTTTTCAGCCGAGAACCGTTGCCCTGTTAGCATTAACTCCATCGCTCTCTTTTGCCCAACAGCACGCGGCAAGAAGTAGGTCATACCTCCATCCGGTGTTGTCCCAATTTTACAATAAGCCACCGATAAAACGGCATTGTCAGATGCCAGCACCATATCACAAGCTAACATTAAACTTAGTCCAAACCCGGCAACTGCGCCTTTAACACAGGCTATTACTGGTTTTTCCATCGTTACGATATTGAGAATAGCTTGATGCAAATTATCGAAAAGGTCGTTTGGTAATGCAGACTCGCCTTCTTCTGCATATGCATCGACGAGGGACTTAAAATAATCAATATCCCCACCAGCCATAAAGTGATCGCCCGCTCCTTTGATGATAACGCATTTAATCTTTTCATCACTTTTAAGCTCTTCTGTACAGCGTCTTAAATCTTCCGGCATCTCCAGACCCAATACATTTAACTTCTCAGGTCGATTTAAAATGAGCCTGGCAATTTCACCTTTCTTTTCTATTACAACCGTTGACATAACCCCCTCCACTATATTTTTCTATGTGGACATAGTGTCCTTGATTATATTGTTTTGCAACAAGATTTGACCTCATTTAGGTATCAGCCTAACCTGTGTTTTTAATCTAAGCGCTAGAAAACACCTGCCCTTAAAATTGTTCAATTCCAATCCCTATTAATAATAAGCAAATAAAGAAAAAGAGGAGAATACATGCATAGACCCTGGCTAAGCAGTTACCCAAAGGGAGTCAGCGCTGACATTGAGATTGAGAAATATGCTTCTGTCGTAGAGATTTTTGAACAAAGCGTCAAAGAATTTGCCAACCGACCCGCTTTTAGTAATCTTGGCACGAGCCTGACCTATTCACAATTTGATGAGGCCACCAAAGCTGTCGCGGCCTATTTACAAAAAATTCTAAACCTTAAAAAAGGTGACCGTATTGCGATCATGATGCCAAATCTATTACAAAACCCTGTGTCGATATTTGGCTCTCTACGAGCAGGTTTAACGGTTGTAAACACTAACCCACTTTATACCGCTCGTGAACTACGTCACCAACTCATTGATTCTGGGGCAACGACTATCATTGTACTGGAAAACTATGCGCAAACAGTTCAGGAAATTGTAGCTGATACCGATGTTAAACATATCATTATCACCAAAATGGGTGACATGCTCAATTTCCCTAAATCACTACTTATTAACTTAGCTGTTAAATACATAAAGAAAGTAGTACCTGCCTTCTCTTTGCCTGGTGCGATCTCATTCCAAACTGTTATATCTGAAGGGTCAAAACAGGATATTGAACCTGTACATTTAACGCACAATGACCTTGCTTTTTTACAATACACAGGCGGAACAACCGGCATTGCAAAAGGTGCCATGCTGTCTCATAAAAACATGGTCGCTAACATGCTACAAGCTTCTGAGTGGATAAAAAATGACATTAAACCGGGTCAGGAAACTATTATCACGGCCTTACCGCTTTATCATATTTTTTCTCTGACGGCTAACTGCATGGTTTTTATTGAGGCAGGGGGACACAATGTATTAATTACCAATCCAAGAGACTTCAAGAGCTTTGTAAAAGAGCTCGGTAAAACTTCATTTACCGTTATCACCGGAGTCAATACTTTATTTAATGCGCTCATTAACACCAAAGGCTTCCATGATATTGATTTTTCAAATCTTAAAATATCCTTAGGGGGTGGCATGTCAGTACAAGCTGCCGTTGCCGCTCAGTGGCAACAAATCACAGGTTGTGCGCTAGTTGAGGCATTTGGGTTGACAGAAACCTCACCCGCGGTGTGCATCAATCCTTTGAATATAAAGAATTATAACGGCAGTATAGGGCTCCCAATCCCGTCAACTTATTGCAAATTGATTGATAACGAAGGTAATGACATTATCAATAATGAAGCCGGCGAATTATGCGTTAAAGGACCTCAAGTAATGCAAGGATATTGGAGACGCCCTGAAGAAACGGTCTGTGCCTTATCGAAAGATGGCTGGCTTAAAACAGGTGACATGGCCAAAATGGATGGCCATGGCTTTTTCTATATCGTTGACCGCCTTAAAGAGATGATTCTTGTCTCGGGGTTTAATGTTTTTCCAAACGAGATAGAGAATGTTATTGTCGATCACCCTGGTGTACTTGAATGCGGTGTTATCGGCATACCTGATGAACAACGTGGTGAAGCTATCAAGGCATTTGTTGTGAAAAAAGACATATCCCTGACCGAAGCTGAGCTGATCGCTCATTGTAAAAAAAACTTAACACCCTACAAAATACCTAGCAGCATTACTTTTATCCAAAGCCTACCCAAAACCAATATAGGCAAAGTATTAAGGCGAGCTCTAAAGCATCTATAAAAGTATTCTCAGGTAAAAAATGTAACCAGCTAAATATAAAAGCCCCGATTAATCAGGGCTTATTTTAAAGATCAAATCTGATCGTTATTCAACATCAAGCTGAATATTTTCTCGATTCTTATCAACGGTTGTTGCGCCAATTCCTTTTACTTTAGTTAATTCCTTTAAATTTTTAAATGCACCGTGTTGTTTACGATAAAGAACAATCGCCCCCGCTTTAGCTGGGCCAACACCCTTTAACTCTTTGCTGATTTCCTCAGCAGTCGCTGTGTTTACATTAACCGCTAAAGTCATTGATGAAAAACAAACACAACCCAACGAAACAACTAATAATATAAATTTTTTCATAAACTTCCCTTTTAAGTTGATTAAACTTCCTTGCTTAAAGCAGCCAAGACACTATGAACAGATAAGTCGTTTAAGTACATACGAATATGCTTAAATCTCTATCAGTCAAAGCTTACAAAAAAACAGCTAAACTGAAACGGGTTCAATGCCGCCCCATTCTTTACAACTTGGACAGCACCAATTTAAGTCTATCGATGTAAAACCACAATGTTTGCATTGAAAGGTCAACGGTTCATCTTCTAACTTATTTATCACCGTTCTTAAGAAGTCAAATTCCTCATGTTCGATCTTATGATCAACTTGAGCATATAGTTTTAACAAACTTTTACTCGGGTG